>Ga0222713_10001926_pt1 | contig 22539 bp, 25 predicted proteins | sample C33_649DmetaG_FD_165061 | JGI IMG/M metagenome (GOLD analysis project Ga0222713, IMG submission 165061) | Estuarine water microbial communities from San Francisco Bay, California, United States - C33_649D | ecosystem: Environmental > Aquatic > Marine > Unclassified | place: USA: California...
GGGGCCATGGCCGAGCAGGAGGCCGCTCAACCCTCAACGCCTGTCCTGGGCACCCCCTTTTGGCATCACCCATGAATTCACTCCATCCCTCAAGCCCTGAAGCACAGGCCATCGTCAGCGCGCATCAGGACCTGGCCTTGTCGGTTGACAATTTCGCAGAACCTGTCTTCCATCAGGCAGACCCCACCTATCGCCACGCCAAAATCGCCAGTCTGGCCCTGGGTTTTATCGAAACCGATGCAGAATGTCTGGCGCAAGCCTGGCATCGCCATGCCAATCGAATCGGCCGATTTGACCCCCATGATTGGCCAGACGCGCCGGAAGATTTCGGCCTGGCCCCATGGCCTCGCCAAGAAGCCTTTGCGCCTTGTCCGAAAGCGCTGGGCTTGTACGCCGTGCTGCCGTCGGCGCAATGGGTCGGCCGTATGGCGCGCGCCGGTGTAACGACCCTGCAATTGCGGTTCAAATCTGACGATGCCCGTGCCATTCGTGATGAAGTGCAAGCCGCCGTGCAGGCGGTACAGGGCACCAACTCCCTGCTGTTCATCAACGACCATTGGCGCGAGGCCATTGCTGCCGGCGCTTATGGCGTGCATCTCGGCCAGGAAGACATGGCAACGGCAGATCTTTTGGCTATTCGTCATGCAGGATTACGCCTGGGATTGTCCAGTCATGGTTACGCTGAAATGATTCATGCCGACCGCTTCAGCCCCAGCTACATTGCCATGGGCGCGGTCTTTCCCACCACGCTCAAGCGTATGCCCACGCCACCTCAGGGAGTTGGGCGGCTGCGTGCCTATGCTCGCTTGATGCGCAATTACCCCCTGGTGGCCATTGGCGGTATTGATGCCAACAACCTGTCACAGGTCTTGCCCAGTGGGGTCGGGTCAATTGCTGTGGTGCGCGCCATCACGGGAGCGCGTGATCCGGAGTCGGCAGTACTGCAACTCATTGCCCTGATCAACAAAGCAGCCGATCACAGCTTAAGAAACAGTTAACAGTTAGCCGACTTTCAATTTTTCAACGTTATAATTCAGCGACTTTTCCCCGATAGCTCAGTCGGTAGAGCGCCGGACTGTTAATCCGTAGGTCCCTGGTTCGAGCCCAGGTCGGGGAGCCAATAAAGACAAAGGTTAGTGATGTAGCAGTCACTAACCTTTTTTCTTTTCTGGTAGCCGTGTAGCCACTGCGTAGCCACTGGTACAGGGTTTTGGGCTCAATCAGCTACTTGCCAGCCCTTCTCCAGACACCCAACAAAAAGCCCAGCGCGAGGCTGGGACCTGTCAGGTTTATTGAACGTTCTCGCCCGCCAACAGCATCCTTTCAACACACCAACGCACCCCTGGCCGTTGGAGTGGGCTAGACATTTGCAAAGTTCAATTTTTATGCTACATTGAACCCTGAGAGTAAGTCTTCGAGTTTAAATAAGATATTCATAGTAAAGACTGTTCATGCGTATTCTGGCTATCGTGCTTGGCACTTTGTTAACCTCCTTCGCGCCCACTTCATGGGCCTCGGCTGAAGGCACCTTCGGATTGGCTGCGATGGTGCACACGCCTAACTGGCCGAACAACATTGATGTCATGCCGTGGGACGGATCAAGCGGCGGCGAGTTTGTTTATCGAGCTATACCTTGTTCGGGCAATGCCCCGATGAACAACATATCTTCAAACCTGCCTACTTACAACTCACTCATCCCCGGGAGCCGCTCTCCTGCTTCCACGCGATCACACCCGTTTAAGTTCACCGTACGTGACGGTAAACTCAGCGGTACGATCAACCTGACCGTGTGCAAACTCGGTTCCGGGCCCACGAAAGATGAAATCGCTGATGGAAATCGCGATAGGATATTTGTCAACTTCCAAGCTGATGCGACCAAGCGCACGGGTGAGGAAACAGTCTTCTCCGGCACGTTCAAGATCGCCGGGGGCACAGGGCGCTACCAGCGCCTGACCGGAGACGGGGTCATCCGTGGCTACTTCATGTGCTTCGACCCGAAGGGCTGCGTCGAGGGCAATGGTGGCAAATTGCGCGACATGCAGTACGTGATGGAAGGCCGCTTCAGTGACCCGGCATTCCGACCCTGATGAGTTATTGAAAGGATTGGACATGGCTTCACTGCTTCGATTCTTGTGCGCCTCGATCATGTCGCTGGGCTGCTCCGCCGCGCTGGCTTGCGGTCAGGTTGCCCCGTGTGAACCATCGAAACCCGGCGCCATGACCGAGATACGCGGTTACGGCTATGGTTTTGATGGCGGCGATCGCTCAGTCACACTGAAATGGATCGCGACGGGACAGGTCGCCGCAACGGCGCCGATCGATGAGAACGGCGACTTCGTGGCGCGCGTTGCCGTACCACAGACCCCGGGGCTGCATTCGCTTCTGGCCACCTTGGGCAATGACGATCCGGTGCCTGTGAAGATTTCAGTGCCGGTGGTGATCCCATGGTACTTGGCCCCAATCGACGCGCTAGAACGTGTCATTGAGAACTCGTCGAAACAGGTCTTTCTCTTTGCTGCTCTACTGGCATGCCTTGCTTGCGTTGCAGGCTGGTTGCTGAAGGGGCGGCGGCGACAGTTGGCTGCAGCGAGCTGATGCGGGGCTGCTGACTGCGCCTCCCTCCGCAAGGAGATCAGCAGATGCGCGGGAGTTGATCGCCTGCGAGCATCTCCACGACTCGCTTACCCCCCATCTGTGTCTCCAACACTACGCGCCCAGCAGGGCTTGAGGTCACCTCTCCAATTACCGCAGCACGACGCCCGGCAGGAGTGGACTGCATTGCCTTGACGACCTTGTCAGCATCCTTGGAGGGGACCACTGCGACCAACGTACCCTCGTTGGCTAGGTAAAGCGGATCGAGGCCAAGAATCTCGCATGCCCCACGCACACTTGCATCTACGGGGAGCGCCGATTCAACAAGTTGGATGGCCACGTTGGAGCTCTCTGCGAACTCCTTGAGCACGGTGGCCACTCCGCCACGAGTCGCATCGCGCAGGCAGTGAACATCGCTGCCTGCCAGCAAGATCTGAGATACCAAAGCCCCCAGCGGTTGGCAGTCGGAAGACAAATTGGACTGGAGTGCAAGCTGCTCGCGCGCCATCAGAATGGCGATGCCGTGGCGGCCGATATCACCGCTGACGATGACCTTGTCGCCGACCTGCGCTCGCGACGCGGATACCTGCACGCCGCGTGGGATCACGCCCACTCCGGCAGTGTTGATGAAAAGCTGATCGGCAGCGCCTTTCTCAACAACTTTGGTGTCCCCTGTTACGATTTGCACTCCGGCGCTGTCTGCCATTTGCCGCATGCTTCGGACCACGCGCCGAAGCGTGTCGATGGGCAGTCCCTCCTCAAGAACAAATCCGCATGACAGGTAGAAGGGGCGCGCTCCGCTCATCGCCAGGTCGTTGACTGTGCCCGCCACCGCCAGGGAGCCGATGTCACCACCCGAAAAAAAGAGCGGAGCCACCACAAATGTGTCTGTCGTGAACGCAAGCCGGTCGCCGTGCTCCATAAGCGCCGCCAGTCCAAATTCCGCCTGGTCCTCCAGGGCAGACAGCCCAGGAGTCGCGAATCCAGCGACGAACACGTCCTCGATGAGGCGGCGCATAGCCGTACCGCCAGCGCCATGCGCGAGGGTGATCAGCTCTTTGTCAAACATTACAATCAGTGGGCCCCTAAGACGTCTTGGATGAGAGACACCCTGCCGTACTGGTAGTGAGCCGCACAGGCCCCCTCGGACGAGACCATGAGGGCACCGATCGGGGTTTGCGGTGTACAAGTGGTGCCATAGGAGCTGCACTGCGCCGGCTTGATCCGTCCCCGAATGACGTCGCCACATTGGCAGCCCTGAGGCTCGGCAGCGCGTACACCTGGGAGGCGGAATTTCTGCTCGGCGTCAAAAAGCGCGAAAGGCGCGCGCATTCGCACTCCAGAGTGCGGGATGTCGCCCAGACCTCGCCACTCGAACGACTCACGCAATTCAAATACCTTATCCACCGCCTCGAGGGCGAAGGAGTTGCCCGTTTCGCTCACGACCCGGGCGTACTGGTTTTGCACTTGTGCACGCGATTCATCAAGTTGCACGAGCACCATGTGAAGCGACTGCAGGATATCCAGTGGCTCGAATCCTGCCACGACCATCGGTTTGTGGTATTGCTCCGCGATGAAGTCATAGGGGCGACACCCTATGATCACACTGACGTGTCCCGGACCGAGAAAGCCGTCGAGCAGCAGATGACCGTCGTCCAGCAGGGCCCGTAGTGTGGGCACGATGGTGATGTGGTTGCAGAAAAGGGAGAAGTTATGGAGACCTTCGCTTTGGGCCTGTAGCACCGTCAGCGCGGTTGACGGCATCGTAGTTTCAAAGCCAAGCGCGAAGAAGACCACCTCACGGTCAGGATTTGCCCTTGCGAGCTGTAGTGCATCAAGCGGCGAGTAGACGATGCGCACGTCGGCACCCGCTGCCTTCGCCTCAAGCAGGCTGTGACGGGAGCCTGGCACCCGCGCTGCATCCCCAAATGTTGCCAGGATGACCCCTGGTTGACGAGCGATGTCTACGCAGTCGTCCACCCTACCCATGGGAAGCACGCAAACCGGACAGCCTGGGCCATGAACGAACTCCACACTCGATGGGAGCATACCCGCGAGACCATAACGGAAGATCGTATGAGTGTGGCCGCCGCACACTTCCATGACCTGAACCGGGCGCCCGAGTCGGTCAGCCATCCTATGCGAGACACGGGAGATATCGTCGACGAGCCGACGCGCAATCTTCGGGTTGCGAAACTCATCTACAAACTGCATGACCGTTCTCCGTGGACCTACAACTAGAAAGACGCACTGCGGATGGATGCGAGTTCATCCTGAAGCGCACCAATTTCCTCCATGAGCACAAGTGTACGCCTTGCCTCTTCTTCATCGATGCGCGCCATGGCAAAGCCCGCATGGATCAGCACCCACTTGCCCAAACAGTCCGCGGGCTGCATGCCTTCGTCGATGACGCAGGTGATGTTGATCTGTCGACGCACCCCCGACACTTCGACGATGGCGAGCGACAGGGCAGGGTCAGTTATCTCTATGATCTTTCCGGGAATTCCAAGGCACATCTAGTGTTCTCCTCAGTGGCAGTCGAGTCGTTTGATCCTTGCCGCAGCCAGCACCGCCTGTCCGAGGCACAAGCCCTCGTCGTGGGCAGGCAGTCGCTGCGGCAAGAGCACCCGGAATCCGCGGGCCTCAAGCGACTGGCGCATCTCATCGCGTAGCAGGGCGTTCTGGAAAACCCCTCCGGATAGTGCCACGATGCGCGGCAGGTGTGCATAGTGTGCCGCAGCCGAGAACACGGCTTCGCACAAGCCGAGTGCGAGGCCGAGATGAAAACGCAGGGCAACCGATCCCGCGGGCATGCCTCTTTCCACGTCAGCCAACAACCGCGGCCACATTCCGTCGCAGACAAGCTCACTAAGGCCGCCACCGGTGTCTGGAATGAGATCGAACGGATAGGGTGTGCTGCGCGCGTGAGGGTCGTCGCGATAAAGCTCGGCAGCTTGCTGAAGCGCGATGGCCGCCTGTGCCTCGAAGGCTATCGCATCCCGGTGCAACCCCACACAGGCCGCGACAGCGTCAAACAGCCGACCACATGAACTTGCTGAAGGGCTGTTGATCCCTCGCAGCAGCGCCGCGTCCAGAAGTTCGTGCGGCTGCGAGCGAAGGTAGCGAACTATGTCTGTTGTGCCATGCTCGGCAAGCAGTCGCGGCCAACCGAGTTGCAAGACAAGATAGGCGTAGGCATTGCGCCATGGTTGTCGTGCTGCCAGGTCGCCCCCCAGCAACGGCACGGGGCGCAGCCGGGCTGATCTTTCAAAGGTGGTGAAGTCCACCCGTCCTATTTCTCCCCCCCACAGCTGCCCGCCGAGGCCGTATCCCAGCCCGTCGAGGGCCACCCCGAAAATGGCCGAGCTGTCTACGCTGAGGCCATGCTCAGCCATACATGAAGCGAGGTGGGCGTGATGATGCTGGATGAGCAGTGGCGAGCGCCGGGATGGGGCCAGCCGATGTCCCACGAGATGAGAGTGGTAGCCTGGGTGAAGGTCGACGACGATCTGAGCTTCCGGGTGCGAAGCATCGGCCAGCAAGGAGGCTATTGCCTCGTCGAACCGGCTGCGCGCGCCAGGCTCAGCGAGATCGCCCAGTGGGGGGGACAGCTGCAAGGACGCCTGCTCCAGCAATCCCGGACGCGCCTTTAGATCCCCTCCCAGGGCAAGGATCGGGACAGGTACTGCAAAGCTGTCGCAGACCTTGACCGGTGCATGTGTCACGTGGTCGGCGAAAGCGCGGCAAGACGGTCGGCAATCTTCTCGACTGCGCGCACTCCAGCGCTGTCGGGGGCATAGTCAAAGGGCGCTTGTTCAGTCCGCTCGGCCTTCTCGAAATCAGCCTCGAATGGGACCTCGGCGATAAGCGCCATTTTGTGCTGCGCGCAATAAGCCTCGATCGCCGAGCGGTCAGCGTCGTCGCGTACTTTGTTTGACACAGCGTACAGGTGCGGGATTCCGAGCTCGCGTGCCAGGCTGAATGTGCGAGAGCCGGCTTCGAGTGAACGGTAGTAAGGTTCGACGACCACCAGCATCGCCTCAACGTTACGGGCCGTGCCCCGCTTCAGGTGCTCCAGGCCGGCCTCCATGTCGGTGACCGTGTGATCCTGTGAGCCGCTCAATTCTGTGATGAGCCCGCGCACGGCCCTGTGAGAGGCGCACATGCAGCCGCTGCCGGCGCTGCCATCGGGGGGCTTGCCCATCACGATCAGTTTAATTCCGTCAGGCGCAGCGGTTCCAAATTCCCCGATCACATCCTCTTTGGTGCGAATCAGACGCAAGCGGTAGGCGCCTTCCGGGCTCTGCTCCGCCTCCACCAGATTTGCGGGGATGTTGCGAATGCCTTCGGCGCGTGCCCGAGACACGCCGAGGGTCAGCGCCAGGTTGGGGTTGGGGTCACCATCTATTGCAAGGATTCTTTGGTTGCGCTTGGCCAGAACACGGGCCAAGGTTCCGGCAAGCGTGGTCTTGCCTGAACCCCCCTTGCCTACCACTGCAATCTTCATTTGAGCCCCTCGTTTTGATCGAATTATGATTCTAGTTGAGTTTACGGCGAAACCAGAATAACATACTAAAGACAAGAGTATTGTAAGCAGCAAAGCAAAACGAAATTAGATTCCGCGGTACCTGATTTGGCGGTCGTCATGAGAAACCTATGCAACTATTGATCGTCACGGGCTTTCTGGGCGCAGGTAAGACATCTTTTTTGAGGCAGGCTCTGCACGTCGGACTCCTTGGGAAAGCCGCGCTTCTTGTCAACGAGTTCGGCTCCGTGGATATTGACGGAGCACTGCTGGCAAGGGCAGGTGCCACACAACTTGTGCAGTTGCCGAATGGATGCGTTTGCTGCAAGGTCAAGACTGATTTTCAGGACGCACTGACCGAAATTGCCAATCGCACACGGGAGAGCGCGATAGCTCTTGATCGAGTCGTCCTCGAGACCTCGGGTCTCGCGGATCCTTCGCCGTTGCTCGCGCAACTTGCCGAGTCGGCCTCGATGCGTGCGATAGTGACGGACGTGCGCGTGTTGTGCGTCTTCGACATGAAGCAAGGCCCCGCAGTGCTCGAACAGCACCCAGAATCCCGCCACCAACTTGCTTGCGCGGACGTCGTACTCGCATCGCACGGCGATCTTCTCGAGGCTGGCAGTTACGCCGGCATCCATGCCATGTTGCGGTCACGCAATCACCATGCCCGCATCTTTGCGGTCGATCAGGGAGAGCTATGCGGCACAGGGCGTGACGACCTCATTCGGGTGCTTGGCGTCCCACCGGCACCATCGCCAGCTCCGCTTCACGGCGCAGATTGCGACCATGGCCACGGTGCTCATGCGCCCCACGATCTGCACGTCCATGCCCATCACTCTCCAGACGTTGCAACCTTCAGGGTGCAGGCGGACGCCATTGCTTCGCGAGACCGACTGCATGAGTGGTTGTCATTCGTCGTCATGCGGTTTGCGGGCCACATCCTGCGAATGAAAGGATTCGTGTCAACGACGGAAGCGGGCCGCTCATGGTTGGTCCAGGGTGCTTTGGGCGGCGTCTCTCTGCAGCCCTGGACAGGCGGCGGGATCGTGGCGGGGACAGACCTCGTCTTTATCGCCCGCGGCATGGATGATGGCAAGCGACGTGCGGCGTTGCAGGCCGCCCTTTCTGAGTTGGACGCCTCCGCGGTTGTGACAGCATGAAGACTGAATGGAAGATCGGCGAAATTGCTGATCTGCTCGACACCACACCCAAGACTCTGCGCCACTATGAAGAACTTGGCCTGCTGCCGAAGCCAATGCGCACCCCGTCAAGCTACCGTATCTATGACGCGACGGCCGTCTCTAGGGTAACCCTAGTGCTCGGACTACGCCGCCTCGGTCTGAGCGTGCAGGCGGTCGCAGCCATCGTGCGCGACGACCCCACACCCGCGGAGTTCCGTAGCCGCCTTGTTGCAGTGTTAGAGGAGAAGATTCGCGAGGCGGATGAACAGATCAGCGTCATGCAGGGGCGACGGGAGGATTTCGCCGCACGAGAGCGCGGTTTATTGCTTTCGCCCGACAACCAATGCTGCTGTTTGATGCTGTCCATGCCGTGCACCTGCGACTCGCGACAGACCCCGGCGTGTCGGGGTTTACCCTGAGTTGACCTTGCCGTAACGGCAAGGTTCAGAATCCAAGATGAAGGAACAACTTGTCCCTCACGGAGTACACCATGCCTGCATTTGAATCTAAAGCATTACTGTCGCAGCAGACCGGCGTCCCCCGCTTTGCGCTAGACGAGGGGCCTATCACTGAAGTGCATGCGTTCTGGCTAGCCGGTATGAGCTGTGACGGGTGCTCTATTGCCACCGTCGGTGCTCAGAACCCCTCTGTCGAGCAGCTACTCTCGGCCGCCATCCCGGGCCTGTCGAAGATTATCTTGCATCACCCTGTGCTTTCGGTTACCGCTGGTGAGGAGTTCCTCGCAGCACATCGGCTTGCGCGGGAAGGCCGCCTGGGTGCCCCCTATGTCGTCCTTTTTGAGGGCTCAGTCGCAGACGAGCGGATCGCGGCGGACTTTGGGGGCTATTGGTCTGCGATGGGCGTGGAACTTGATGAGCACGGACATCACAAGCCCATCCCTACCGCCAATTGGCTAAAGGATCTTGCCCCCGGGGCGGCCGCCGTGCTGGCGGTGGGGACCTGTGCGACTTGGGGCGGTATACCCGCCGCACACGGAAACGTCACCAATTCCATGTCTGTAATGGATTTCCTGGGTAAGGATTTCCTGTCTGCACTTGGCTTGCCAGTGATCAATGTTCCGGGCTGTGCGCCTGTCGGTGACAACGTCACTGAAACGATTGCCGCGGTGCTGATGTTCCTTGCCGGGGTAGGGCCCTTGCCAGAGTTCGACGAACTTGGGCGACCTGCCTGGATGTTCAAGAGCACGGTTCATCGAGGTTGCGTGCGCGCCGGCAACTATGAGGAAGGTGTGTTCGCCAAGGAGTATGGCGACAAGGAATGCCTTGTGGAGCTCGGTTGCTGGGGGCCCGTAGTGCAATGCAACATGGTTAGCCACGGCGCCATCGGACATAACGGCGGGTGCATGAATACCGGTGGCATCTGTATCGGCTGCACGATGCCTGGTTTTCCAGACGCGTTTGCACCGTTTTACAAGAAGGCGCCTGGCTCAACAATCTCGGGCAATGCCAGCCGTGTCGTTGGCGGAATCATGAGGCCACTTCGCGCCATCACCAATCGAAGACGTAATCGCTCAAGCCGCTGGCTCGAAAGCGGAAAAGTCCCCAGCGGCTGGGGCCACGTCGAGCGCGAAGGCTTGGTCGATCGGAGCATGAGCGCCTTCTACAAAAAGCTTCAGTTCTGGAACACGCGCTTCAGTCCCGGCTCGGCAGAGCAACATCGACTCCAGGAGTCGGCCTTTAGAGTCATTGGGCAGTCGCACGCCCGTCACCGCGAGGAGTCCCACCAATGAGTCCAGCGTGGATTACAGGCTTCGTCATCAGCGGGGCGGTTATCGTGGTCGTGGCAGCGTTACTCCTCTATATCCTCGCACAAGCGCGAAGAATCCGCGGGCTCGCGAGCGTCGCTGCTGTGGTGGTCAGTGAGATCGAGGCGAACACACAGCCGATCTGGCAACTCCACCGTACTGCAAAGATGGCATCAGGCCTCGATGAGACGGTTCAGGCCATTGCGGCCAACACGACGCGCGTCGCAGATGCCCTGGAGGGGCAGACCGCACGTAAGGCAGCGTAGGAGGAGATCATGAGCGATAACAGTCTTTGGGCGGTATCCATCCTGATTCTTTTTGTCGTCAGCGGCATCGTTGCCTTGTTGCTGCTGTCCATCATCAGGGTCGCACGCGAAATCGATCACGTAGCCGCAGGGATCTGGACCACCGGCCAGCGAGTGGCAAACAACACGGTTCACATCCCCACGCTGTACAAGGTGGGGGCTAGCGTGGAATCAATCGGTGGTCGCGCACCCCAGATCCTGGCCTCTGCCAAGCGCATTCGCGCCATCGTCGATCCTGAGCAACGCGCGTTCTGAGGGGTGTGGAATGATCTATCTTACTGTCTGGTCTTGTATCGCGGCCCTCGTGTTTCTCGCCGTGCTGGCGATTGGCCTGGTCCATATCTGCAACGCGCTCGACTCAATTGGCGGGCGACCAACCAGTTACTTGGCCAAGCTTAGGTTTGGCTTGCGCGCGATCGACAAGGAGTGCTCACATCTGGAGCCCCAGGTGATGCGAATCAACAGCGGGCTCGGCGCAGTCGCTGGGGGGCTGGGTGCGGTGCACCAGGAACTCGCCGCGACAGCTGCGGCACTGCGCGGTTCGTGAGGAGGCACGCATGAACTCTGACTTGAATTCCATCGCCTGGGTGTGGGGCGCAACGCTTGCGGTCGTTGGGCTTGTCATCACGCCGCTTGCGGTTCACCTGCTGCGCAGGGCTTCCCGGGCAGCTCGTAACACCCGCATATATGCCGAAGAGATGCTGGCTGCGGGAAGCTCCATCGCGGGCCACACGGGACACATTGTCGCCCTGAATAACACCCTTGCAACTGCCGGTACCTTGCTCGCCGCAAGTGAAGCGCTCGCACAGACGGGCGAGCAGATCCATGCCGCTGTATCGACAAAATCGTGAGGACGCCATGCAGACATTGACCATCCTGACACTTGTGCTGCTTGCGGTCATCGTAGTAACAGCCGCGTGGCACCTCGTCTCGATTGCGATCGACCTGAAGCGCACAGGAGACGCCTTGGAAGCACTCGCTAGTGGTCTTGTTGCGGTACGGAACAATACCGCGCCGCTGAATTCGAAGGTCAGCGACCTCAACGGTGGCCTAGAGGAGTTGCACGCCCGGATGCAAGCTGTTCGGCAAGGCCTCGGTGCCGTAGGCGACGCCCTCGCCCGCCCGCACGGCTGAAGATCATCAATCTTTTTTTCGACGAGGACTACAACGTGTGCTTTGAAAATCTGCCCATCGAATTTGACCAAGCCGGCAACGCTCACCTGAAATCGGGTGTGAAAAACCCCTACCAGTACGCTGTGCGCACACCCCAGGAGCGGGAGGAGAAGCTTCGCGAGATTGCGGTGAAGAACGGGCAATTGCGAGACGTTGACTTTGATCCCGTCACACGTGTGGCCGGCGCCCTTGCCTTTCATAGTACGGTTGACCTGGAACGGCGCTCGGTAGTTGCCACCAATGCGATGGCAACGCTGTTTCGCGGCTATGAAGTGATCTTGCGCGGTCGCGACCCGCGTGACGCTGCGTTCATCAGCTCGCGAGCGTGCGGCGTGTGCGGCGGGGTGCATGCCACCGCTTCGGCGCTGTCAGTGGAGATGGCCCTCGGCGTGCGTCCGCCACCAATGGGAATTCTGGTACGCAACATGATGCTGTCATGTGAATACCTTTACGACAACCCGCTGCATCTGTTCGTGCTCGCGGGCCCCGACTTCTCCGAGATGCTGGTGCGAGACACCAACCCCGAGATCTGGGCCAAGGCGCAGCACGCCCCCACTCGTTCTCGTGCGGTCCACGGATACGCGACCGTTGCCGAGATCATGACGGACCTCAACCCGCTGACCGGCAAACTCTATCTTGAGGCTTTGCAGATGACTCGCGTGGCTCGCGAGGCCTACGTGATGCTGGGCGGCAAATATCCGCACCCCGAAACGATCATTCCGGGGGGCGTCACGACTACGGTGTCGACATCGACGTTCACAGAGTTTTACGTGAAGTTGCGCCAGTTTTTTGACTACGCCAAGCGCTGCGTTGCCATCTGGGACGATGTCTACGATTTCTTCTATGAGGCTGATCCCCGCTACTACGACGTCGGCCGGCTCTCGCCGACCATGGTCGATTTGGGCCAATGGGATCACGAGGACTACTACGACGCGACCTACGCGAATTGCAATACCTGGGGGGAGAAGCGCTGGTCGACTCCCGGTGCCGTGGTCGATGGAAAGCTCGTCACCACTCGGCTGCAGGACATCAATGTCGGCCTCGAGGAGTTCATCGAGCACTCGTACTATGAGCAGTGGGAAGACTACCCCTTTAAGACCGATCCGCTAGGAGCACCGCTCTCACCGAATCATCCGTGGAATAAGACCACCATCCCGCGCCCGGGCGCCCAGAGCTGGAAAGAGCGCTACTCCTGGTCCACCACACCAACGTGGGATCGACGCGTGTTCGAGGCGGGCGCCTACTCGCGAATGTACCTCTCGGCGCTTGCGCAGAAGCTGCCTGCCTCGCCCTACATCCACTCAACCGGCCACAGCCTAGTGTTGCAGGTGGCCAAGGGCGAGAAACTTCCCGAGATGACCCTTGAGTGGAAAGTGCCTCAGGTCTGGAACGCGTTCGAGCGCAACCGGGCTCGCGCCTATGCCGTGGCGTTTAACCTGATGGTCACGCTCGAGATGTGGACCCGGGCGCAAGCGCTGCTGAAAAAGGGCGAGACGCGCGTGGCGACGCCGTTTGAGGTACCCAAGACCGGACGCCACATCGGTGTGGGATTCTGGGGTGCCGGGCGCGGGTTCCTGTCACATCACTGTGTGATCGAGAACGGTGTGCTGGCCAATTACCAGATCGTCACCCCCTCCACCGTCAACGCGTGCCCGCAGACGCCGTGGGGCACCCCTGGCCCCTACGAGCAGGCTGTTCTCAACACGCCGCTCATCGAGAGTTCGTTCAAGCATGCCGACGATTTCCGCGGTATCGACATCCTTCGCGCGCTGCGCAGCTTCGACCCCTGTATGCCCTGTACCACACATGTAATGGTGGAGGGGTCTGACCGAGTCATCACGCGCGAGGTCACGACTTGTGCGTGCGGAGTCTGAGTCGACTGAGGGCCGTGCAGCGTGAGCAATTCGGTGCTGGTGGGTCTGGTGGGCGAGTCGCCGGTCGTGGAGGATTTTCCGCTGGGGCCCCAGCTCGCACGGCGTTTGCGCGCAGGCCCCTGGGACGACCGTATCGTTCAGGTTGAAGCCATGAACTGGGGGGCGGTGCACATCGTTCAGGGCCTCGAGCCACAGCGAGCCCAGTTCGAGCGGGCGGTGTTGGTCTCCTGCGTTGAGCGAGGCATGCCTGCGGGGACCCTGCGCTTCGGCATCTGGCAGCATGAGCGCATGGATGCACTGGCCTTGCAGGATCGCATCTATGAGGCGGTCACCGGCATCGTGAGTCTGGACAATCTGCTCGTGATCGGAGAACACTTCAACGTGTGGCCGGCAGAGGTGCTCACAATCGAACTCGAAGCGCCACAAACCTTGTTTGGCGATATGGCCATGATCATCGGCGAGATGGGTGGCGAAGGCGTGCCGATTGATTGGAGCGCAGCGATTGGATTTGATCTCCTTGCCTGTATCGATGCAATCGAATCTGCCACGCGCCGGGTGGTTGCCCAGGGGGCGCGGGCTGCTCTGCCGTGGGAGCCTCGCTCGCTCGCAACGATGATGCCGCTAGAACACTGGAACGTCATGACCCCGTCTTTCGTCACCCATTGATCATGCAAACACTCACCGACTCTGCCTCGCCCGCGCTGGCGCTGGCCCGTAGGGAGGAAGTACTTGAGATCTGTTATTGGTTCCGCGGCGAAGGATTCGGTGATCGCTATTCGCCTGCCAAGCTCAAGCCTTTCCTGCCGTGCCCCGAGCCCGAGATCGAATTGACCCTGCGCGGCCTGGTGGAGCAGGGCTATCTCGCAGAAGCGGGAGGCGATGAAGTCCTTCTGACCGACGCAGGGCTAAAGTTGGCGGCGCGTTTGTTCGCTGACGGGTTCACCGAACTGCAGCAGTCGGGTCATGGCGAATGCCATGAAGGCTGTTGCGATGGTGACGACCATTCTCGCTGCTCTCACGGGTGAGCGAATTGAGAGAAGACGCTCCTCAGCCGCTGACCGGCTATCGCTCCAACGAGGAGTGGGATGAGCTGCTCGATGAAACACGCGAGCGCCTTGACCGCATCGAGGCGTGGGCAGATGCGCAACGCAAAGACGATGTTCTTGGACTGCTCGACTGCCTCGACAAGGTTCACCGTGAATCCTTGCATCGGCTAGTTCGTCTGTTCAAGGAGGGCGTGCTGGAGCAGGTAGCCACCGACCCAGCAATCCACACCCTGTTAGAGTTGTATGACCTTCTGCCCCCAGCAAGGCCGGTTTCGGAGTCTCCAATCCGCCTTTATCGCAAAGACGAGATGCAGCAGGTTGCCCCCCCATCACTTGAATCACCAGTCGTGCCGCATTGGTTGCCAATCGGCGCTAGATCCGAGGACGTGCTAGAAGGCTCGGTTCATTCTCTTGCGGTTGACAACCGCATGCTTACCATAGCCCGAGTGGAGGGCCAATTGTTCGCGCTCGAGGGCGGGTGCGCCCAGGACGGGCAGTTCTTGCAAGGCGCGCGCTTGAAGCACTACACATTGATCTGCCCTCATCACCCGGGCTGTTACTACGATGTGCGCACTGGCAAGCGACTTGCTGGCGACGGCGCGCTGGAACCGCTCAACGTGCGGGTTACTGACGGCGATGCGAGACTCTTGTTGGGCATCGGCGTGCCTTTCCGCCCTTCCGTGCCAATCTTATAAGGTGTGCATATGTCCCAGAGGGTCGTGGTCGCAGGGGTTGGGAATGTGCTGCATCAAGACGACGGGTTCGGGGTCGCGGTTGCACAAAAGATGCTTGACCATCCGATGCTGCCACCCGAGGTCACGGTTCTCGATATCGGCATCGGAGGCATGACCCTTATTCAGGCGCTCGAAGAGCCCTGCAACTTGCTGATCATTGTGGACGCGTATCAGCGCGGCGGGCGCCCGGGGGATCTTTACCTGCTTGAGCCGCAGGTGCCTGACATGACCGGGCTGTCGCTTCAGGAAAGATGCGACTATTTTGCTGACACGCATTACGCCACTCCGATGCGGGCGCTTGCCTTTTCACGATCGATCGGTCGATTGCCCCCGCTGATTCGCATCATTGGGTGTGAGCCAGTCGAGGCAGATGACATTGGCATCGGACTGAACCCGCCCGTTGCAGCCGCGGTTCCTTCAGCCTGTGCGCTGGTGAAGACGGTGATCGAGGAGTATCTGGTAAGCATCCACCATGGGCTACACGGAAAACTGTCGTCGACCGGGCTGATCGGCGCCGATATGAACGGGCTTGGCCACCAAAGCTGACTCCATAACCCATTGAGAAGACGCACCCGTCAAACCTCAGCAGGCCAAAGCCCAGAAAGGAGAAGCCCAGTCCACCGAGCAACTAGACTTATCCACAAACAACTAAACAAAACTTCCCTAAAACAGTGGCTCAATATTCAACGTGAACACTGGCTTGAATGTAAAATGCCGCGTAAACACCTCCTATTTGTCGCAGTTTAGCGGCTAGATGGAAGGGCGGCAATTTGGTTCTGGTCAAGGCGCAGCAACTCTTGTCTTCCAGTGACTCCGTTCAGAGACTTGCTTGATGGGGCAATGGTTAGCGGGCAGGATCAAGCCATCAAGTCCCCAAGCTGCTTGTCCTGCTCCCTGAGCGTCTGCTGGACTATCTTCAGTTGCAGGCGAAACAGGGCCATTCCTTTGTCGGCATTTCGGCTAACCTTTTTCTTACCCTGCTCCGACTTTGGCCCGGTTGAGTACTGCCAAGGTTGCCACTGGTGAATCAATACCGCTCTTAATGCGCGGTGTGCTGGTGTTCTGATGTAACTCATGGCTGGCCTCGTTGATAGTTTGAATTTCAGTTTTTTGACCCTCCCCCGCGGGGGGATGATTTATTTGCTGGTTTTGGGCTATGTTGGCTTGCTTGAAATAAGCCACGGGGCGCGGGTTGACCAACTCATTGAGCACCTCCAGGGTGCGGACTGCCTGCCCCTGAGCCTTGAGAGCCAGCCTTAAATATCGGTCTGCTGCATCCAGGTATTTGCCATCCCGGGCATTGCTCATTGCCCGCTTTGTCAGGGTCAGGAAAAGGCTGTCTAGGGCATGAGCCTGCGCCATCAGAATTGCCTTAGGGCGCTCCATGTCCCCACCTCGCACCTTGGCGGTCTGGTGACGCAGTACATCCACCAGGGCATTGATGTCGGCCTGCTGCTGCAAGTCCTGAATCACAGATGCAGAAGTGACCTCTGGGGAGGTGAAGGCAGTAGCAGTGACTTGTGCTGCAAGTTTCGCAAACTCATCTGGGCTTGTGGGCTGGGTCTTGATTCGCTCTTTCTGAGTCTCTGTCAGAAACCGCTCATCAAGGGATAACTCGTTTATTGGTGCCATTGCCGCGCTCCTTTTTTGTCCTGAGAAACGTCTGTATTGGTCTTTATGGTCATGCTGTCGGCGTAACCTTGGAATCAGTTAGTGCGTCTTCCTCTGGTGCCAAGCGTGCGCGCTCTCCCCCCACACCCCCCGCGCAGGAAGGCGCGCAAGGCGCGCCCCCCGCGCCCTCTGCGCTCTCTGCGCTTTCTACAGCGCACGGCGCGCAAGGCGCAGAAAGCGCAGGTAGCCCGGCAATTGCTCGCCCCACACTTGTAAGAGTCCAGCGAAGTCTGGTCTTACGGTCATGGGTGCGGTACTCCACGGACTCAATCCACTTGGCGCGCTGGCACTGGGTGACAATGCGTTTGCACGCATCTGCATTTAGCTTCAGCTTTTGAAATACGGGTTCACTTTTTAGCGTTGCATACACGTTATTGCGGGCAGTAGCTACCGGGCTGCAATACTGCTGGCGAGACTCAAATTCGGCAATCATTCTTAGAACGCTAATTGCACGTTCGTCCTCTGCACGCCCTTGCAGCCGCTGCAAAAATGGGTTTAGTGGGTTATCGACCTGATTGATTGCCAGGAGTTGGGGCAATCCTGCATCGGGCCACTCCAGGGCTAAGGTTTCACGGCAAAGACCCAGGTTGCTCTTCTGGTGTTCTAGAGTCAGTCCACCAGAATCATTGCGAGTCATAAAAAGTCGGCTACGTGCGCTGTTGTGCCATGCTGTTGACCCTGAGTAGCCTTCGCCGCCTTCAGCCCTGCGAGCCTTGCTGGTGTTTTTATCGACGTGGGCCAGCAGCAAGACAGCGCAGTCCGCGGAGTTTGCCAGCAGCACCAAGGAACGCAAAAATGCACGAACTTGTCGTCGTTGGATTTCATCGCCACCGTAGGCGTCCGATGCGTTGTCCACAATAACCAGCCCCGCACTTACTGAAAGTGCTAACTCGCTCAACTCCGCATAGCTTTGTGTAGTGTTCCCAGCCCCGCGATGGTCTGCACTAAACAATTCTGGATTTTCTGTCCCATCAACGATATGCAGCTTGCCTTCCAACTCAGCCGGGTTGATGAGCAGGCTAGTGCAGATGCTGGCAAGCCGATGCCGCACGATGCCCATCCCATCTTCCAGGCTTGCAAACAGGACGTTGCATGATTTGGTTGCCACACCAAACAGGGGGCGACCCAGAGCCGTGCAGACAGCCAACATAAGGGCAATAGTGCTTTTACCAGTGCCGCCATGTGCACCCATTAGCGTCACCACACCGCGAGGCAAGTAGCCATCCCAGACAAACTGCGGGGGCTGCGCTGGGCTGGAAAGCACGTCCAGCACGCTAACGGGCTTGAACATGGGCGCTGGCGGGATGATTTCGCCCGTATCTGCATCAACAACCGTGCCTGCATTCCCAAGGAGACCAGACGAACCAACATGTGGATTCAAATCCTTCAGTTGAAAATGCCTGACTATGTCATCAATGTTTTTAGTATCCAGTGGGTCAGCTGGGTCAAAGAACATTGCTGCTATGACGCTAACCAGCAACCGAATGTCATCAGCAGGCATACGGCGCGCTGAACGGCTGGCAATGTAGGTTTTGAGCATTTCCCTACGCCCATCCCCAGTTACCAGCAGGCGTCCTTTTTGTTCGACTGCGAGCCTGAACATCTCAGCCCCAATAGGCGCTCGTTCACCAGATGCATTTGGTCGATTTGTGAAGGCTAATCCCCCAGCCGTCTTGCCAATGGCAATCTTGTCTAATTCGCTCAACTCATCAATGCAGCTACCCTCTTCCGGGTCATCAAAAGTTTTTAAGACGTCATAGCCGTTTGTGGGTGTAGCCCCAAAGAAGTAACCTTGCGAAAGAGTGAACGACTCATTTGCCAGGACCCCACCTAGCGCGCCGTTTAAACGGGCCACAAGCCTCGCACGCTCATGGGGCGAATGCGCCCTAGACAGAGGTGCGATAACGCGCCAACGGGGTTTATTTGGCCTGCTGCTGGGGCTTGGATAGAGCGCTGCTCGTATGCCGTAGTGCTCCAGCTTTGCTACAGCCTCATCCATGGTCATCTCTTCGCCGTCGTAATCTCCTTCGATTGCATAGACGGCAAGTACATTGCCATCGTGGCGAAGGCTTCCGCCTTTCTTCTTCCCATTCTCTATACGAATGGGAGTACGGATGTCACCAAATGAAGCCCCCTTAATCCATGGGCATTTGTCCTTACTTGGAAAAGCACCAACGTTGCGCAGACGGTCAACCATTTCAGGCCATGTGCCATGGATGGCAGTCATCGTGGTGCCATATTTATCAGTCATTTCTGTCCAGATCAATTGATGCGCTTTCACTTTGTCACCCCACTTTTTGTCCGTGGGCATGGCTCCGGTGGTGGCGTCATCAAGAAGCACTCAGGAGTGTCTATTAGCTTGAACCTCCACTCGTAGACTCTGTTTAGCCAATTGCTGAGTTCTGGATGCGAGTAGCCGGAAAATATCTGGTCTAACGATTTGTACGCGCCTTTGTGGTAACCACGGCGGTATGCTGTTTCAATATTTCGCCCCTCCTCAGGAGTAATCCTCAAGTCCATTGATATGGCATTAGCCAGAAAGTCACTTTTGTTGCTGTACTTGCCATCAAGCCCTATTGGCTCTTGCGCTTCTTTTGTCGAATGAGGCGTTTCGACATGCTTATCAGCTTGGTGCCGAGGTTTGTCAGTGCTTAAAGATTGAGCAGTTTTGGTGGGGGTGATTGTTTCTAGGGCGCTCGATTCTGGTTTTTTTTGGAGAAGTCGGGCGTTTTTCATAGTGCCACCCCCAACAAGCGGCGTAGTTCGCTCGTCGGCCAAGCAAGCCTGCCATTGATTCGCAAGGGTCTGATTGGCCCGTCCTCATAGCAGGCCCAAAGTCGCAATGTCTGCTGTGCTCGGTTCAGATGGTGCGCTGCCTCTGGTGTCGGCAGTGCGGCGCGGGTTTCTTGCTCCAGCGCCACGGGTTGAATGGTCTTTGCAGCCATGTTGATAACCTCTCGGTTTGTTGAACATGGTTGCCGATTTTGTTCATATTTGCTTTGCTTAAAACTGGTCTAGAGTAGATTAGGCCAGTCGCAAAATCACTTCAAAACAAGATTCATTGCTGGTATTTCTTCTGGAATCTGAAGAAATACTTCAAGCGAAACTATGGGCTTTGGAGGCTTCGTACGTTTGGGGATGAAGGTTGATGCGAATTGCGCAATCGACTTTGCAACTCCAAGAAAATCAACAAAGGCTTTATCGGTCCTGAACACGTCTCTTGGATCTTTAGCAAAGAAGTACGGCCCTTGATTGAATCTAAATGCCGCCCACAGATGCGACACACTAGCGTAGTCCTTGAAGTAAGTCCGAAGTGTTTCCTCTGAATATTTCAATGATTCACCGTCGCCATACTTTAAGCCCAAGGCAAAGCTCTTGTATTGCTCGATGGCTTTTCCGAAGCTGGGCTCCGAATGTCCACCTGCGTCCATTTTGTATATCAATGCGAGTAAATCACCAGCCACAGTTCCGCGCTTCGCGGCTTCCGCTGCCATTTCTTCCATCTCTACCTTGCCTGGCCCAACCAATATTTCTTTCATGGCGGCTGCTGATAAAACAATTTCACCATTGCTATTCGTGTCTTCACATGCTACCCAAGCGATTGTTCGTGCAAGATGTTGCTTTCGATGAATTTCGCTCTTGGGGAAAATCATCCATGCGAGTGTTCTGGCCATATCCAAGCCATCGTGCTCAAGTACCAGCATTGTTGTCACCCTAGACACCTCATCTGAATACAACCTTCAAGAGTAACTTCGGCAGGCGGGTGAAGGTGTCCCACTTTTCGGTACGCGGGCCTAGCCGGGGCTAATTCGTATCAAGCTATAAGCGTTAGCTTTCCAGGTTCATCTTTTTGAACATACGGCACTCCCGCTTGCTCCAATATCCACGCCTCGATGCGCTCGTGGTGCAGGCGCAGCAGGTCAAGCGGACGGACCGTGTAGTGCTTTTCCGCGGTAGCACTTGGCTTATGGCCCATGATTTGCGCCGTCACACCAGCAGGGATTTCCAGCCATTCGGTCAGGCTCTTAAATGACCGGCGCAGTCCGTGCAGGGTCAGCCCCTCGATGCCAGCCACCTTACAGGCGCTGACGTGTTGGCTGCGCGGGATAGTCAAAGCCCCTGCCTCTGCTGTATCGCTAGAAAACACCCACGGGTTTGCTTTTTTCTCGACAGTAATTTTGTCAACCTTCACCCGCTTAGGTAGCGATGCCACCAGTTCGGCAACATAAGGGGTCAGGGGAATCATTCGGTCGCCTTCAACCTTGTCGCGCATAGTCAGGCTATTCCACTTTCTGTCCACATCCTCCCAACGTAGCGCCAACACTTCACCTGGGCGTGCGCCGGTGAGCAAGACGATTTGCAGGTAAGCGGCAATCGTTGAGTTGCTGATTCCTCGAACGGCAGCAAACCATGCTTGCAACTGCTCACGCAATAGGGCGTCTTTTTTTACGCCAGCCTTTCCCAGAACCTCTCTGGTTTTCTTGGTCTTGGCTGGATTGGTCGAGGCCATGATGGGAGCATATTCGGGCTGTTCACCACACCACGTTAGAAAAGCTTTCAGCAACCTCCACGCTAGACGCGCAGCCGTGGGGCGGGTCTTGGCTTCCTTTGCTGCCCATTCCTCTATGGTTGCCGTGTCCAAGTCTGCCAATCGCTTGCTCATCAGTGAATGGAGCGGTCCGGCAATGGTCACTCCACGGCCACGGGTTCCTCGATTTGTCGATTTCCCTCCAGCCTGCACCTTGGCTGCATGGTCAAGGTAATGGCGGTCGCTCCAGAATGGTTTGCGGGCTTCCATGTATGCAGCCCACACCTCGCCCGCAGTAATGGCAAACGCGTCAGCCTTTGCTCTTTGGGCAGCTTTGTCCGCTGCCTGCTGACGCTCCACTTCTCGTGGGTCAGTACCGGTATCAAGCATGGTAGCCAAGCGGCGAGCCTCTACCCGCGCAGCCTCAATGCTCCAGGTACGAACATCACCAATGGTGCGCCGGATAGTTTGCCGGTTTAACTTAGCCTCGAAAACAAATGACTTAGCGCCCGTATTGGATGCGCGAACCCGCAAGCCGGGGGCTTTAGCGTCACGTAAAAATACCTGCGCTTTCTTGTCATTGCGGCAGGACAGGCGCTCTATCAAACCAGCAGTCAACTCATGCGGCTGGCTCAGATCCATCGCCGCGACTTTCTTTGGCCTTGCCATCGGAACCCCTAGTCTGCGTAGCCACTGCGTAGCCAAAAATGCACTATTTTGGCGAATTTCAATCAACACCTACGGACTAAAAATGTACATAAACCATTGATTTATATATATTCTATCCACATGAATCAACAATGGCAAATATTGATTTTCTAAGACTGTTAATCCGTAGGTCCCTGGTTCGAGCCCAGGTCGGGGAGCCAAACATTGAAAGACTTAGGTAAGAAATTACCTAAGTCTTTTTTATTTGCAGTCGGATCACTAGCTGCGAAAGTGTAGGTTCATTTATCTAATGATCAAGGGATTTATGTATCATCATCTGGCTTCAGGTCACTCAAGATGACTCGACAAATTTCGCAAAAAACACAGAAAAAAACTGAAAACCCATGCATTGCATCAAATCCCTGCTTCTGGTTTTTCTAATTGCAAGCCCGATATGTGCGTGGTCGCAATGGGTGAAGGTGGGTGAAAATGAT
>Ga0222713_10001929_pt1 | contig 22514 bp, 23 predicted proteins | sample C33_649DmetaG_FD_165061 | JGI IMG/M metagenome (GOLD analysis project Ga0222713, IMG submission 165061) | Estuarine water microbial communities from San Francisco Bay, California, United States - C33_649D | ecosystem: Environmental > Aquatic > Marine > Unclassified | place: USA: California...
TTAAAATAAAACCTAAAATTATAAAACTTTCCAAAAAATTTCAAAAAAATAAATTATGTACTCATTTTTATATTTAGAATAACTTTTGAGATACTAATACCAAATACTATATCATCTATGCTGTAAGCAAATCATTATATGATATATTGTATAACCCTTCCAAAGAATGCTTTAATACCTTCTAAGGACTACTTAAGGAGCCTCATTTTGAGTACATAATTAAAATAAAACCTAAAATTATAAAACTTTCCAAAAAATTTCAAAAAAATAAATTATGTACTCATTTTTATATTTGGTATTAGTATTCCAAAAGTTATTCTAAATATAAAAATGAGTACATAATGAGTAAAATGATAAAGAGCATTACTAAAAAGTTTGGAGAAATGTCTAAATGTGGTGTAAAATCAACATAATAATAATCCAATTATGAATGAAGTAACAGATACAAATGCAACTTTATATCTAATAGTAGTATTAAAGTATCTGTATTCATATATATATGCAAAAGCTTCAATAAAATATGTAATGGCAATTAACATGGTAATAGTTTTATTTTCTTGTAAAATAAATAATCTAATATATCCATATGTAAGAATCCAATAAGCTAAAAGGCGATTGTTAACTTGATAATGTATGTTTTTGTTAAAAATAAATAAATGTATTTTACCAATCAGAGTATTTGAAAATAATAAAATAGCAATAGCACATAATATATCGTAAATACTATTAAGAAAAACAAGCCACTTTAATCCTTCAATAAATTTTTTGAGTTGGTATAATTCAATTGACATTATATAATTTATTTTTATAGAACTTTATATATCATTTTTTATATTACTTCTTTTATTTTTCTTTTTATTTAGATAAGCTGTTCCATAGTGTAAAGATCTCGTGTTAGGCGCAATAACCCTTCTTTTAGATCAAGTTATTATATGATATATTGTATGACCTTTCAAATGATGTTATAATAATGTTTTAATTGAATGTTTTTTCGCAACAAAATGTTCTGATATATTCAAAATTTATGTATTTTTGAAACATAAATATAAAACATTAGATATCTACACTAGTTACAAAGGTATGTCTGAATTTATTACTATCCAATCACCTATAATAAAACCATCCAATTCGCTAGAATATTTGTTTGAAAAAACTCTCACAATAACAGAAGGTATAGACCCAATGCATACAAAAAGAGATTATCTTAAAAAAATTATCAATGTTAATGAATATGTTAAGAACTGTGTGTCAAATAAGAAAAAAGACGATAACTCTCTTTCTTCATTGATAGAAAGGTCATTATCACAATCGGATTGTATCAAACTTGGCACAGGTATTGAAAAGATATTAAAAGATATCATTCTTGATCAAAATAAGAAAATTATTGATATAAAACCAAAGAATGATAAGGGTAAAAAAGAAAGGGACCATCTTTTTGTCGACGAACAAGACAAGATTGTTTATTATGCAGAACTTAAATCAAACCTATTTCTTGACACAGAAAAATGCAAATCTACAGCAAGTAAGTGTATAGAAATACAAAAAGAACTAGAAATTTTACATCCAGGATATACTATTAAAATGCATCTTGTTGGACTTAGATATTACGAAAAAGATGAGATACCAAAGATTGTTGCTTCAAAATACTATCTTATTAAAGATAATTTAGTTGGAATTAAGGAATATCTAACTGAATTAACACATAACTTTTCTTTTGAAAATGCTATAGAATATAAGGCTTTTCTTAACGAATTGGCGAATGCAATGTTTGATACATTAGTCGACGATTAATAGTTCTTTATAACCAAATGTTTTGTATTAATTTCATCACCTATTCTATTTCCGTATAATCTAAACTTGTAATTTTTGTCATATTCATCAACTATATAATCCTTATATAGCGCTGTAATAAAATCTGTTTTACCAATTATCATAAGACATTTATTTTTTGTCTCCTTAAAAAGATTAGCTAAATGTTCTTGTTCTTTTTTGCCAAAATGACAATATCCATAATCTGTAAATTCACTATCATACGGGGGGTCTAAGAAAACGAAATTATTTTCATCATTGAAATTTTCGAATATGTAATCATATCCTTTGTTTAAAATTGTTGTACGTGACAACAATGTTTCGTAATCTGATAGCAAGATATCTTCATAATTAATTGATTTATATTTACCAAATGGAATATTAAATTTTCCATTTTTGTTGTATCTGAGCATACCTCTAAAACATGTTTTGCGTTGATAATAAAATCTTTTTGCACTATCAAGAGAATTAGTTACATCCATTCCATCTCTAATTTGATAATAGATTTCTTCAGTATTTGAATTTTGTTGCATAAATTCATATATACTTTTAGAATTTCCATCTCCGATGTTTTTATAAAGATCTATTAATTCAGTATGTACATCACTAATAACAGCTCTTTGTGGGTTTAAGTAAAAGAATACAGACCCGCCACCGACGAAAGGTTCTATATATGTATCATAATCTAGTGGAAAGTATCTTTCAAAATGTTTTATTTCGTCGCTTTTACCTCCACTCCATTTAATAAGAGGTTTTAACTGTCTATTTTTTAATGTGTTAGTATTAATAATATTTTGTAATTCATCTTTGTTTTTTGAACTATATTTTGTGACACCAAGCTCTTTGCATTTTTGCAATAATGCTTTTCTACTTGTCATAATAGTAATAGTTAAGATATCCTTTATATTATTCATTTTTTTTGTTTTGCTTTAACAATATTATTTTATTTATTGTAACTTTAAGGAGGCCTCATTTTGAGTACATAATTAAAATAAAACTTAAAATTATAAAACTTTCTAGAAAATTTCAAAAAAATAAATTATGTACTCATTTTGTAAACTCATAATAAAATACAAAATAATATTATAATATAAGTATCATATCACACATATAATTAACATTTAACCGTATTATTTTGTATTTTTTATAATATCATTCACCATATTATAAATTTCCTTGTATTTTTCATCATCCTTGTGATATATCTTCATTAGTTTATGTTTTATAAATTGAAGCACTTCTTCGTTTTGTATATCCTGTGTAAGACCTATTTCATTCTCACTGCAAAATAATAGTAAATAACCTGAATTATCTTTGACAAGTTTGGAAGATACTATAGATATATTCTTTTCTTTCCATGAATTATTTTCCAATACCCTACATTTGTTTTCTTTTGTATAAACAATGTTATTATTTTCTGGAAAGTTTTTATCAAAATGTTTCTTTTCAATGTACAATGGAATAGTATTGATATCAGACAACAACATTTTAACAATTTCATCATAAGAAATATGATCTAACCTTTCCTTGCCAAAGTTATTTATGAATATATTATTTTGAGTATTATTTTGAATATTATTTATAGTTTGATTATGAATAATATTTTGAGGATTAGGTTCTCTAGCATGAATAATACTTCTTGCCTTGCAATTGTTTGCTTTTATATGTCTTGATTTATGATGTCTATTTGAAAAAGAAATCATGCATTTAGGACAAGTTAATTCATCAATACCCTTACACTTTATTTCGTGTATAATTAATCTTTTTTTGGTTTTATAAATTTTATTACATTTTTGACAAAATAATTGAGGGGTAACATTTTGTCCATTTGGGGTAACATTTTGTCCATTTGGGGTAACATTTTGTCCATTTGGGGTAACATTTTGTCCATTTGGGGTAACATTTTCACCGTTATTTGAACATATAAAATTATCATCATTTAAATAATGTTTGACATTGATATGACGTGAATAATTATATTTTCTATCTGTAAAATAATTACAATGCTCGCATTTATACATTTTTAAAAATGAGCAGTGCTCGTTTATATCTAATTTAATAAGCTAATTTAATATTTATATACTCATCGCCGCACCATGTTTTTGCTCATTTACCCCCCTCTCTCTCCCCCCCCCCTCTATATTTTTTTATGAACATGAATTACATTTTTTTATAATGCTACTTAAGTATCATTATATCGAGTGAATAATATCCATTACATTATCAAAAAGAATTGTACTTCTTCCGATATCTTTATTTATAATATGAAGAACAATATCTTTGTACGTACATATAATGTCATCATCTACAATGTACATATATGCGATATATATTATCACAAAAATGTATGAAAATATGATATCATTATAAAATATTTTTTCTTTCCAAATAAGTGCAATAGGTATTAATTTTAAAAAACTATTTATAATAATAAATGTAAATAGTCGCGTGTTATCATTGCTTTTCAATGCAATATATATACTACTTAACATTGTAAAACTATAAGCTATACATAGTAATATAATAGGATTGTAGTGTGTTATACCAAATAAATATATCCACGAATAAACTACAATCCATGCAGATAATAATCTATCTGGTGATATAATACTCCTCATTTACTATATTGTTTTTTATTTATTGTTGTAATAATACAAATTCTTTTAGATTGGATATAATATATGTAAAAAAATGAAATATACATTTAATATAGAATTACATTCAAAAAATATGAGCCAGAATTCCGAAAAAGTAGTAAAAAAAAGGCAATATATAAAAAAATTAAATCCAGAAAAGCAAATACAAAAAGAGTTAAGAAATAGTAAAAACAATAATAAAGGTATTATAAATAATCTTAAGATTTTACAAGAATTTGAAACTATAAATAAAGAACCTTTCAAAGCAAATGCATATGAAAAAGTAATTGATGCTATCGAAATGTATGGTAAGCATATAGAGACATCTGAAGAAATAAAAAATATCAAAGGTGTTGGTAAGAAAATAGAAGACAAAATAATTGAATTTATTACAACAGGTAAAATGCATGCTGCAGATAATGCTTTGCAAGACCCTAAATATATTTTAGGGAAGAAACTTCATGGTGTTTATGGTATTGGTCCTGTAAAAATAAGCGAATTATTAAATATAATATCATCTTTTGATGAACTTAAAAGTAATCCAGGGCTTTTAAATGATAAACAAAAAATAGGTCTTGTATATTATGATGATATGCAAAAACGTATCCCTATTGCAGAAGGGAAAAAACATTTTAAGCTACTTGATAAGACTTTGAAAAAAATAGATAAAGACATTGTATTTGAAATGGTTGGTAGTTACAGAAGAAAGAATAAGGATATGGGTGATATTGATATTTTAATTAAAAACAAAGAAGGGGTAGATTTAAAAGTAATAATAAATACTCTACGATCTTCTGGATATATTTTAGAGAGTTTGGCATCTGGTAAAAATAAATTTATGGGTATATGTAAATTATCACCAGATTTGCCGGCGCGTAGAATAGATATTCTTGTCGCTGAACCAAACTACTATTATTTTGCATTATTGTATTTTACTGGTTCATACACGTTTAATATTTACATGAGAAGAATAGCTTTACAAAAAGGTATGTCATTATCTGAATATGGTTTCAAAGATAATAAAACAAAAAAACTTATAGATACATCAAATATTATAAAATCAGAAGAAGATATATTTAATTATATAGACATTCCATATACAATACCTAGTAAAAGGTAAACAGTCAAGATTTATTTTACATAATTTAATATCATTTAATATCATTTATTTTTTAGTAGTCTATCAACTTTACCATTAAGCTTTTTCATATATTTTGCAATACCCTTAATATTGTTGCTATGTGATCGAATATTTTTTCTTGTATTTAATTCTTTCATAGACATTTTATATTCATAACTTTCATCTGTATCACTTTCATCTGTATCACTTTCGTCTGTATCTGGAACATAATCAGGGTCATTAGGATCATCACATTCACAATCGTCGCATTCACAATCATCACATTCACAATCATCGCAATCATCACAATCATCGCAATCATCACAATCATCGCAATCATCGCAATCATCGCAATCATCGCATTCGTCATAATTGTCATAATCCTCACATTCTAGATCATCGTCGTTTGATACTTCACTTTCATCTTCGATAGAATGATATCTAAAATTTCTAGTCTTTGTCATAGCTCTAGTACCCTTTTTCATAATGTTTTTATCAATATGAACATATTTAACACCTGCATACTTTAGATATCTATCAAAATCTTCTCTGTTAATATTATATGAATCTGCGATATGATAGCGCATTTTATACAAGTATTTATAAGAATATTTTGAACATAGTTCATATTTTACAAATCTAGCTTGAACAGCATCTTTGGATCTTTTCAATTCTACAGCAATTGGATCAAAGCTTTTATATGTTTTATACATATTAATGAGCTTCTTATTTTCATTTTCTGTCCACATCTTGTTATGTTGTACGTTAAACTTACCAGACATCTTTGTTTGTATATGATATATCTATATACATTATAATCATTTTTTATCATCATTTAGCAATTTTTTTTACTTTTTGATACCAATATATAAGGGTTTATTTACTTTATAAATAAATGTCTCTTATAATTTACTCAAATAATGCAAATAATAAACTTATTTTAGCATATATATATGATTGTTTGATTAAATCTGAAAAAATTACAGGTAGTTATTTAAGATGTGATCAAGAATATATTAATGATTATAATTTTCGTGGGGAAAAACGTTTTTTTCATTCAATAATTCCTAAAAATGGAATTTATACATTAGATAATATACAAATAGATATTCATGATTTTATCGTAAATAATGAATTAGCTGTAATAAAATACAAGGAAGAACTGTATAATATTAAAGAGGTGTTGTTTACAGCAGATAATAATAGTATTATAAAAGCCTTCTTGGAAAAAGCTATAAATTCGAAACATAAAGAAATTGAAAACTTAAATACTATATCAAATAGCAAATTAGTTAAGAAAATATTTAGAAGTTACTGTTGGATAAATCATTCTACTATACCAAAGAGAGAATTAGATACTATATTTTTAAAAGAAGGTCAACTTGATGAAATTAAGGATGCAATTATGTCATTTGTAAACAAGAATAGTTATAAAGATTATATAAGACACGGAATACCTTATAAAATGAACGTATTATTGAGAGGATCTCCAGGTGTAGGTAAAACATCTTTAATACATGCAATGGCTTCATTATGTGAAGCTGATATTTGTATGCTTAATATAAATCAAGATCTAAAAGAGAGTGAAATGTTTGACGCGTTCCGATCAATTAATGATTCTAATAAACTATCTATTGTAATTATAGAAGATATTGATTGTATTTTTAATGACAGAAAGGTTCACGATTCACATAAAAACCATATTACTTTGCATGGTCTATTAAATTGTTTGGATGGATTTAATAATCAAGAAGGACTTATTTTGGTGCTTACTACAAATTTTCCAAATAAATTAGATGATGCGTTATTGAGATCTGGACGTATTGATTTAGATATAGAATTGACATTGTTAGATAAATATCAGGCAAAAAATATGTTTATGTCCTTTTTTCCAGATGAAAAAGCTTTTGAAATATTGTGGGGAATGATTAATAAATATAGTATACAACCAAGTACATTTCTACAGTTTTTATTTAATAATAGAAAAAGTAGTAATATTAAAGAAATGTTTTCTGAATTTGTAAATGTTCTTAGTAAAAAATCCGAAAAAGAATGCAATATATATACATAAATATAATATACCCATTATAAATAGAATTATGGGTGGTAAAGGAAGTAAACCAGAAGCAGATGAAATAAAGCCTACGCTTATGTCTATATCTAAGCAATCAAATATATATTCCTTTGATAAAAATAAAGAAGCTTTTAGTAATATATACGATAATCATCATAAAAATGTATTTGTTGTTATCATTTTATTAATATGTTTTTTAATATTTATTACACTTACATATAGTAAGAGTTTTATTTGTTACGTAAAATCAATTCAAAAAACTCTAAATCGTGTTGAATAATAGAATCTTTATTGAAATTATTTTTAAAAATTTTTTTGTACTTAGTTGCAGCAAGATAGTATGGATGTTTGGTATTATTTTTATACATGTATAATATTATATTTATATTATTATTTATCATTTCTCGCGTTTCCTTAAAACATTTTTTTAATTGACAATCAGCTAATTTAGATTTTGTATTAATCGAAAAAAGATCTTTCATTTTCTTAATATATTTTTCAATTCGTTGATTATCGTCTAACTTTTTATCTATACTTATTTTTAATATATCATTACGATATTTATCTAAAAAAGGACGCATTTCATTCAATTCTTTAGCACATTTAATATTCAGACAATATTCTACTTTTTTAATACCTAAGGCTTTTTTTAACACCTGAAGCTTTTTTAACACCGTCGGCTTTTTTAACACCGTCGGCTTTTTTAACACTGAAGCTTTTTTAACACCGTCGGCTTTTTTAATAACATCGGCTTTTTTAACACCGTCGGCTTTTTTAATAACATCGGCTTTTTTAACACCTGAAGCTTTTTTAACACCTGAAGCTTTTTTAACACCTGAAGCTTTTTTAACACCTGAAGCTTTTATCATTTATCTATTTACACCAACTGAAAAAAAACTATATGAAATAAGTAACTCAAATTTCTTTCTAGTTCAAACATTATATCAAAAAGCAAAAGTCCAAATACTTATGATGACATACAATCAGTAATAAAAGACATTATTAAATACAACATAACAAAAGAACGTCTAATAAATTATCCGAAATATAGTTTTAGAATGTATAAAAATAAGTAAGGTTTGTCTCATTTTTCTTTTCTGTTGGTGTAAATGTAGATATTTTTCATATAAAATTTATACATATTTAGCTATACAAAATTAGATGAATATTATAATAGATAATAGAGAAAGTGCTCTGTATAATGAAATAATTGAAAGAGATATGGATATATATAAGGATCATATAACATTTTCAAAAGAAAATTTGGATTTAGGTGATATACATATTAAATATAATGATATTTTTTATGTTTTTGAAAGAAAAACAGTACCTGATTTATTATCTTCAATACAAGATGGGCGATATAAAGAACAAAAGGCTAGATTATTGTCAAATGTGGCATTAAATTCTATAACATATATTATTGAAGGTGATAATATTACATCAACACAGTCATATAATAAAAATAAAACGGTTCTATTAGGTTCTTATTTACATACATTATTTAGAGATAATATTCGAATATTGTTTACTAAAAATATATCTGATACAAACACATTAATACTAACAATTGCAACTAAAATTATAGATAACCCCTCAAAATTTGTGGCTAATACTAATATAGAAACGAATTACACGGACAATATTAAGTTAAAAAAGAAGAAGATTGATAATATAGATCCAAAAACCTGTTATATCATGCAATTATCACAGATCCCTCATATATCAAATATAGTTGCAAAACAAATAGCGTCAATATATCCATCTATGATAGATTTAATTACATCACTTTCAAATTGTAATGATAAAATAGCTTTACTTTCGAATATAGATAAAATAGGGAAAGAAAAAGCAAAAATTATTGTAAAATATTTATTTCATTAAAATATATGTAAGAACAAAGTATCATGTATACATATAAATTATAAAATATAATATATGGAATATGAAAATTTAATACAAAATATAATAAAACATGATAAAGAAAAAAACGATGAACCATTTTATATTATAGATCTAAACAATGTAATTACACAATATGCTAAATGGCTAGATAAGTTACCAAATATTAAGCCATATTTTGCAGTCAAGTCCAATCCTGATATAAAAATAATAAAGCTCTTAGCTGAACTAGGTTGTAATTTTGATTGCGCTTCTAAAAATGAAATTTCTAACATATTAGATATAATAGATAATCCTGTTAGAATAATTTTTGCTAATCCGTGTAAAATTCCTTCTCATATTAAATATGCTTGCGAAAATGATATTGACATTATGACATTTGATTGTATTGAAGAGTTAGAGAAAATACATAAAATATCAAACAAAGTCAAACTTTTGTTACGTATATGCGTTGATGATTCAAATAGTAAATGTAAATTTAATACAAAATTTGGATGTAGATTAGATGATATATATTTAGTAATAAAAAGAATGAAAGATCTTAAAATGAACTTTACAGGTTTTAGTTTTCATGTAGGTAGTGGTTGTCAAGACCCTAGTAGTTATTACAGTGCTTTAAAAGATTGTAAATATGCATATAATATAGCAAATCAGTTTGGTTTTCAAGTATCTATAATAGATATAGGTGGTGGTTTTCCAGGTATAGATAAAAATATTTCATTTCGCGATATATGTGCTAATATTATAAAGGCGCAACATGATTTTTTTGCAAAAGAAATAGAAGGTGGGCTAATTGAATTTATAGCTGAACCAGGTAGATTTTTTACCGAAGCTACACATACATTGGTATTATGTGTTATAGCTAAAAAAAAAGAAAATAACAAATTTAAATACTACTTAAATGACGGTGTATATGGATCCTTCAACTGTATATATTATGATCATCAAACGCCTACATTAATACCGTTAAAATATAAAACAGAAACTGAAACATTATATCAATCTACATTCTTTGGTCCTACATGCGATAGTATGGATATCATTTATAAAGATATTGATTTTTGTGAACTGAATATTGGAGATTTATTATATGTAAAAAATTATGGATCTTATACATGCTCTCCTAGTACTAAATTTAATGGGTTCTTTGTTGACAAACACATATATATACAACCTAATCAAAATACTTAAATGTTATGGTATTCATACGGGTTTTAACTCGAATTGAAACATATCCTTTATTTCGAATAGCGTCTTAAATCTTTTGATTTTCGCAATATCATTAAGTTTACCAGTATCTAGATTATCAAATGCATTTTCCAATATATTTACATTATTATTTTTAACAGTATTAACTAGTTCATTATATTTTGCTAAGCATATATTGTACTCCTTGATAAAAGGTGCATTATTCAATGTAATAATATACTTTGAGGATTTGCCAGATGCAATGACAGAAGTTATAATATTTTCAATTTCAATTTCTTTTGTTGTACAATTCTCATTTTTATATGTCCAAATTTTCTTACCTTTATCTTTTATACACGCTTCTGAAGATATTTTACCAGTTTTCCTCTCATTTGTCACTTTGATATTAACCTTACATAATTCAACAGGTATGATATTATCAATACTTTCTAGAATTTGAGATTGTTTTACTTGAACTTTAGCAGAATTCATAATAACCGGCTCTGTAATTTCATTTATAATTCCTTTTTTTAGTAATGATTTCTTTACCTTTCTAATTTTTGGTTCTGCTAGCATATTAATAAATTTATCAAATAATAATTCTTTTACCATATTCGAACGCAAATTTTCTATTCTTGTTTTTCTTCGTGTTTCATTAATATACATAGGTTTTTCTAGTAAACTATTTTCAACATCACACCAATATTGATGGTTTTTGTCGTAACCAGGTAATTGATCTAAACATAACGAATACAATTGTAATACTGGTTTCATAACTTGATTAGTTATGTAATGTAAATAATCTGGTGTTAGATTATTCTGAATAATATAATCAGGGTTTTCAATTCTGTCTCCTTGTAATGCAGTTGGATTATTTACTTTGATATAGACAAACGGAACTCTGTCATTTACTACTGGTCTATTTCCAGGATCTCTTGCACCAATTCTATCTGCGAGCACTTTATGAGCTATTTTCGAAGGATCTTTATAAGATGCTCTTAGACTTTTAGAAATTACTAGCTCATTTATTGGTGTTTTTCCATTCACAAGATCATTCAACTCTTCTTGTAAGAATTCAATAGATAATTGCAGATCTTGATTATTTAAGATTATATCGATAACACCTCCGAATATTTTTTTTACGATCTGAGCATTATCTCGTCTTTTCAATACAATTCCCATAGATTTTTGTTTAAATTTATTTATATCATTTTCATATAAATTACCAACATATCGCTTTTTACTAAATAGGATGAAAGGATACATAGATTTTTCATAATTCAATTTCTGAGGGTCTGGCATAATTTTTACAATATTTTTCTCAACATGTTTACCTATTTCAATAGCATAAGGTAATGCATCCTTACCATATACCGAATTACCATTTTCATCCTTCAAAGGGAATTTGCAAAATATAGAATCAGTGTCGCCATATATAACTTCTGCATTATAATTAGTTTCAACAAAGTCCTTTGCTAACATAATCATTTCTCTACCGGTTGCAGTAGTACATGCTGCAATGTCTTTTAGATAAATAGACGATGTTCTAGCACCAATTTGACCATACAATGAATTTGCTGTAATCTTGTAAGCCAATTGCAAAGAATCAAATACATCTTGTTCAAACTTATTATATGTATCTCTTACTTTTACAATATCTGATTTTTGAACAGTAATAATTTTACAATTATCAATATTATTATATTCTATTACATCACCTTTTTCAGTAGGAAATCCAATTATTTCAGTAGCATCTTTCAAAGTTACTGTTTGATACTCTATTTTTTTCCTTGTATTTTTTCGCTCTTGTAAGAGCATATTCAAAATTTCGGGAATAATACCTTTTCTACCGTCTTTGTATTGCGCGAAAATACATTCTTTTACACCAATTTTTTTCTTTTTATCACCACTACCTTCATATAAGTCATAATACACTTTCTCATAGTTTATATTAGGGTCATCTATCATATATTTTTTGTCTAGAATACATGTATCATGTGATAAATTCCGCGCGATCATTGAAGATGGATATAGAGAACCGTAATCAAATACTACAATAGGTTCATTCAAATAAATTCCTTCTTTTGGTTCTAAAACCACAGCTCCTTCATAACCATCTTCTTCGTTATCTGCATTTTCTACATATGACCTTATCGCAGGAATAAGAGCATCTCTATCCATACATTGTTTAGCCACTAGAGAAAAGATTTTAATACCTTGACCCCTACGAAACAGAAAGTTTAATGGGACCAGACATACATTACCCATACCAATATTATTTTCTAAAATCTTTAGTTTATGCATAAGTTTATTCACGAGACAACAATCTTGAATACAATATTTTGCAATAACACATCTATCCTCAGCATTTCCTCGGAATTTTTCAAAGATTTCATTAGGTTTCAAATCATCTTTTTTATCACCTAAGAATATAGTGGCTACATTATCAAGTTTATAACTATCGAGTTTTTGTTCCCTTTGCATTACCTTAAGCAGATCTATAATAACAGTCCCGTCCATATCGAGATATTTTAAAATGTTATCTCCCAAAGCAGACGATGATAATTTTTGTTCAACTAATGAACATTTTCTTGTTATCAATCTACCCAAACCTATGCGAAATTCGTCTATAATCCCTGTTTCAATTGCCCTATTCCAAATATATTCCATATCAAAACCAAATATATTGTATCCAGTAACAATATCGGAATTTAAATTGTTCATGAGTTCCTTCCATTTTGTCAAGACCTCTTTTTCGGTTTTACATGCAACTACATCACAACCATCAATATTATTGCATGTATTTAAAGTAATAATATTTTTATAAATAATGTCATCTGATCCATAAATATGTACAGTTGTACCTATTTGAATAATCTTATCTCCTTCCAATTGTGGTAAAACTTTATCCAATAAACTCGTAATTTTTTCTTCTTCTTCGTTTAATTCCCTAACTGTTAATTTACTGATTTGTTCTTCATCTTCGTGATCATCGTTCTTATCATTTGAAACAGATGATGAAATAGTATCTAGAATTTTTATAATATTATTGATGATAGGTTCTAGAAGCTTAGGAATTGTTTTAATATATTCTGAAGTCATCTTTTGTTTTGCATATACTCTGTTGATTTTTAAATTTGTTGCTTCGTCAATTACAATATCGTCTATAAAAATGTTTTGAAGCCAACTAATTAAATAATCTTTATCGTATTCGTATCCTGCTTTTACAACAAGAGCTAAATCTTGCACTACCTTACTATAGTTTTTAACTGCTTGTGGAAAATCACCATGACTGCTTGAACATTCTATATCAAAAGAAGTAATCACTAATGGAGCGATTTTATTTACTTCGATAGGAATGATATTATTATATTTGACATTTATATTATAATCGCATCTACTAATATCATCACCCAATGTGTAATTCTCAATACGAACCCATCCACATGGTTTAATATTCTGAATATGAATGTATTTTAGGAAGGGGTCGATATTACTTTCATAAGTTTTATAACCATGTATTTCGAGAGTCTTAAAATAATATTTCAATGAAGTAAATAGCTGCAAAGATTTAACTTCTATTTTCATAAAACGAAATATCTTATTGTTTGTAAATCCCCAAAAATCTTTCTTCATTACAGTTGTAACATCTTTAAAATGATGAACAATTTTATTTGGAATTATTCGCCTATCATATTCTTGACCTCCTTTAAACCTGCATTTATATGTATTTGTTAATAATGTATTCTTAAATTCTTCAACCTTTTCACCAAATGATGTATCATTTAATTTTTCCCATGTTTCTGGAGGTTTAATGTAAAGATACGGAATGAATTTTTCTACATTTACACATACAGTTGACCCATTATTACACGCACCATACAATAATATAGTATAAAGTTCGTCACTATCTCGTTCTTTATCCTTATCTGCTTCAGGAACATATATATCTGTAATCTGAAATTCCAAGGGATATTTCTTAGGAACAATCGGAGGATAAGGCTTTCTCGGAAAATCCATAATATAGTATCAAATATAAATGTTAAATAATAATCATTTTTTTATTTATTATAGTAAATATATAGATAATGGAATTAGGTATTGAGGGGTTGATTATACTTATATTATCAATTTATGGATTATATTTGCTACATAATTATTATGTTAACAAAGGTTTAACTACAGTAAAAAGTGAAATAGATCAGAGAGAATATACTGTTCAAATTCGTGATGATTCCAAAGAAGCTGCGGATTTAATAGCTAAAATTAGACAGAAATTAGTATTATTTGTAGAACATCTTGGTAAAACTTACAGCGGAGATTCACGTATAGAAATGTTAAAACTTAACTTTAAACCAGATAAATTAAAAGAAGGTATTGATACGCCCGGATATACAAGTTATTCTATTAACAAAGGTGAGCAGATTATTTTATGTCTTCGGAGTAAAGATAAATTAGTTGATATTAATACTATGATGTTTGTTGTTTTACACGAATTGGCTCATTTAGCAACAAAAAGCATTGGACATACAGAAGAATTTTGGAATAATTTTCGATGGATTTTAGAAGAAGCAATGAATATTGGAATTTATACAAAACAAGATTTTAAAAAAGAAAATGTCGAATATTGCGGAATGACAATAACATCATCACCGTTAGATACGTAAAGAATTATATAAGAAATATTTGATAAATAAATAATAACTTATGAACTGTATAATAGACAAAGCAACTTCCTCGCAAGTTATATTAATAATGCCAATTGGATATTTGATTAGTATTGTACTATTCAAAAAATTCATGACAAATAGAAGTCCATATCAGTTTAAATATTTCATGCAAATATATAACATTTTACAAATTACATTGAATTTATACATGATTAATGGTCTTTATATACTTCCTTGGTTGTCAAATACCCCTAATTTATTTGGTATTAATTCATTATATGATAAAAATATACAATATTATGTATTTATTCATTACTTATCGAAATATCTAGATTATTTTGATACATTTTTTATGATATCAAAGAAAAATAATAGACAACTCACATTCCTACATATATATCATCATACAACAATTGGAATGATATGGGGGTTTATAATTCGTATAGGTCACGGGAATGGTACTGCAGCTTTCGGTTGCTTAATTAATAGTGTTATTCATGCCATAATGTATAGTCATTACTTATATACATCATTTGGATGGAATAATCCATTCAAAAAATATATAACTCAAGTACAGTTGTTACAATTTCTATTATGTATTATACATTCAATTTCTGTACTGTTATGGGAAACGGTATATCCTCGTAATATTGCATGGCTACAGTTTGTATATCATATTCAAATGATTATTTTATTTAGCAATTTTTATACAAATAGTTATAGAACTATTACATTGTAAAAGTAAACTAAATATATATTTTTTCATAAAATGAGTACTTATTTTTTATATTATAAACTATTTACCTATTTAAGGTAATGTTGAATTATAATAAATATATTAATAAATGTACTTTGAACTGAGTTGTTTAGATGCATATAAAGAGATATTAGAATTTCATAATTTTCTATTGTCATTCTTTATGTTAATGCCTGTTATGAAGTATGTGCAAAATTATACTTTAAGAAATAATCAAACCATACAAAGAAAGATAAATCAATATACTAGTTGGAATATTTATATGATAATAGCTCACTATATAATACAAAATCATTACAATATAAATAATATTTATGTATCAAAATTTATTGCATTAAATTCATTACATATATTTTTGGTTTATCACGGGTTTGTTATATATGATAAAAGAATTTTATTCGAGATATTAGACAATCCTAAAGCATTTTTGTTAAATATTGGTGTGTTTCAGAATACTTTTGCACATATTGAATACCTTATTATAAATTTTTTTATTCACATTTTACCAGTATATGTATATTGGAACTTTATATTTGAACCTTTACCAGGAATAACGATATCAAATATGACTATTTACACAACACTTTTCAAGTTCATGTGGGCTTTAAATATCTTCGGAAGTTTTGATGTAATTTCAATATATTCTCCGTCCTTCGACTTTTGTTGTATAAAGCTTTTCAATATGGTCTTAATTTTTGACTACGGACTTGGATTTTTATTAGAAAATTATAAACATTATCTTGTAATATAAAATCTTATTTTTACTAATATATATATAAACATATATATTATAAATAATTACAAATGATCCCAAAAATAATACATCAAACTTGGAAAGATAAGTCCTTACCTCCTATTTTAGAAGAAATTGTTGAACATAATAAAAGGTTGCTTATAGATAATGGGTACAAATTTCACTTATGGACAGATGATGAAATTATCGAACTTATAAAAAACAAATATCCTAATATTTTAACACTTTTTGAAGCATCTATAACAGGTGTACAACGTGGTGATATAGCAAGGATATTATTAGTACATCATTACGGAGGGATATATATAGATTTAGATATCCTTATTATTGAAGATCCTATTAATATTATTGATATGAATAATGATAAACTATATATAACTTATGAACCAGCTGCACAAACTATGAAATTATATAATAAATGCGATTATTTATGCAATGCGTTTTTCGCAGCAAATGCAGGAAATAATATGCTTAACTTTGCTATACAAAATATGCATGCAGTTTTTCAGCGCAATGGGCCTAAAATTTTTAGATCATTTGATATTTTCGGAGGATCATATTTAAAAAATATTATTGATACGTATATTGATCATCAAAAATATATAAATATTATTGAAAACCGTGATTTAATTTTTCCAATCAATGATCTAAAACTTAATAACTTACCATGTTCAAAGGGTGATTGGGATATGGTTAAATCAGGGTATTATGGTCCAAATATTGTAATGGTGCATTATTGGATACATGGAGATTTTGAATCTAAAACCCTATTACAAAATTTTAAAGTAAATAAGTTAATAGACATACACCAAAACATGTATAAATTTTTTTCAACCTTATACCCTTCAATAGCAAAAGAAATGTTAGAATAGTACAAAAAAATACAAAAAAATGATATATATATTGTAGAATATATTACTGAATGATCTTTCATAAAACCCTTAAATATATTATTTGCCTAAATATATTTATGTTTTCAAGAGGGTTTGCATCAAATACAATTAAATGTACAAATTTGATAAGACATGCAATTATTTTCGATAAAAAAATGCCATCATTGTATCTTGAACACGATTTTGACGTAGATGATAAATTGAAGAGTGACGTTTATTCAATTGAACATATATTTCCAAGATCGCATATTAGTTCAAAACATGTAAATGATATGCATAATGTTATCAAAACAACAAATACATTGAATGTAAATAGATCAAATTATAAATATGTCGACGATTATAATAAGGATGATATTAATTGGATAAAACTAGATTTTGAAAATTATGTAAATCATAAGAAAAAACAATTTATACCAAATAAATCATCACGTGGATTTATATCACGGGCTATATTATATATGCATAAAGAATATGCTTATAATCCCGAAAAAATAATCAGCAAAGATATTTTAACAAAATGGTTTTATGAAAATCCTCCCACACAAGAAGAAAAATATCATAATTATCTCGTTAAAAATATGCAAAATAAAAATAATGTGTTTGTTGCACACTATAATAAAAAAAAGTCTAATGTTGCGAAATATATAGATATGATGTAGATATGATATTTATGATATATACATATAAAAAAATGATTGATGTATTTTTTTTATATTTAATATGTTGAATGTTAAACAACAATATGCCACAGACGAAGTTTTAAAAGGTCAAAACATACTATTAACTGGACCTGCTGGAACAGGAAAATCATATACAATTGAATATATTATAAATTCTTTGAAGAATAACAATAAAAATTATGGTATGACTGCAACAACAGGAACAGCTGCTGTTCTTATAGAAGGGCAAACATTGCATTCTTTTATGAAAATAGGATTAGGAAATGGTAGTATTATAGATAATATTAAGAAAATCAAACGACATCATGGAACATTTAAGTGTCTTGCAGAACTTGAAGTACTTATAATAGACGAAGTTTCAATGTTAGATGCCGAATTATTCGACAAAGTATCTGATATATTTGCTTATATAAAATCAAGTCATTTTAATGACAAAGAATTGCAAAAAAAACCGTTTGGAGGACTTCAGATAATTCTAGTAGGAGATTTTTGCCAATTAGCACCTGTTAATGGATTGTATTGTTTTCTATCAAAAACATGGGATAAATTATCAATTAAAACTATAGTTTTAGAAGAAATTATAAGACAAGAAGGAGATTTATTGTTTATAAAACTATTACAAATAGTACGTAAGGGAAGATGTACAGATAATATACTTAATGTTTTAAGTAAATTGAAAAATACACAGTTTCATACTGATATTATACCTACGCGTCTATATCCTATAAATATAGATGTTGATAAAATTAATAATATTGAAATTGCAAAATTAAAAAGTAAGGGTAATCAATCTAAATTGTATAAAGCAATATGTATTGAAAATAATAACAAGTCTTCATCAGTATTAGATGTAGAGTTAACATATGGGTCTCAAGTAATTATTAATAGAAATATAGATATATCAAATGGTCTTGTTAATGGTAAAAGAGGTGTTATAACATATCTTGGAGAAGATCATGTAATTATTCGAGATGTTAATAATAACGCATTTAAAATTGAATATTACAAAGATATAAATGAAAACTCGTATGATATTTCGCGCAAATGTTATACATCATATGTTTCTCATATTCCTGTTAAAGTATGTTATGCAATGTCAATACATAAATCACAAGGAATGACTATTGATGCATTAGAGCTTGATTTAGGTGAAAATATATTTACAGCAGGACAGGCTTATACTGCTTTATCTAGAGCAAAATCATTAAACTCTATTAAAATCATAAATGTTGTAAAAGAATCATTTAAAATAAACCCATATGTTAAAAAATTTTATAGCAATATATTAGGATGACGAAAACATATACAATAGAGAGTTCAAATATTAATTGCACAGGTGGTAGATACAAATCGAATAGTCCAATGTCAGCTGGTAGAAAGGCTGCTTCGAAACTATTCAAAAAAGCACACAAAAATGCTAAATATAAGTCCTTAAAAAAAATTACATTTTGCATTAGAGAAACAACTAAAGGGAGTGAAAGAAAATTTTTTGATTATCAAGCAACGCGAATTAAGCTAGCAAAACCTTTAGTTCGCGTTATTAATGGTGTTGAAATTATTAATAGATACAAAACAATTGTAAAAGCAGTAGTACATAAGAAGGCTAGTGCGATGAAGAAGGCTAGCATGATGAAGAAGGCTAGTGCGATGAAAAAAACCAAGGGTGGAGACTGCGGATGTAATAAATAAATTTTATTTAGATTTTTTTTATTAAATATTTCATTATATAATTGAAATTATATACTAATAACTATCATAATCACTATAATATTCTTCATTTTCATAATTTTCATAACTTTCATCATAATCATATTCATCGTACATATCATCGTCATTATAATCATTAATTTCACTACTTACATCAGATGTATATTCGTCACTATATTCATATTCATTATTAACTTGTTCGTCTAATGATTGATTACATCTATCTAGCAAATCAGCAAAATATGCAGATTTATTTTGTAAATATAGATAATGCTGTTTAATATCATCTGTTTCATCATAATATTGTTGTTGCAACAATTCTTGTCTTTGTAGCTTTTCTTCATCAAAGAAGAGACTTCGCGGTGGGTTAAAACGTTTGTCAAATGTGTCTTTTACATGTGTTAAATAATATGATCTAAGCTCTTCTCTATAATTGTTTCCAAGATTATTGATTGTAATGAAGCAATCTATTACTGAATTCATACGATACGTTTTAATATCATTAATATTATATTTTTTAGATACAAGATAATTACTATAACTATCATAGTATGTTTTATATGCATCAATTTCATTTAAAAACATTTTTCGATCACTTTCATTATTCAAATACTCGCAAAAATCTCCAAAGTTATTCATATTTTTTTTTGTAAAACTCTAAAATAATGTATTGCTGTTATTAATATATTTATACAAAATCATATCATTTTTTTCTCGCTAAAGACACATTTTATAAGCTTTTAATCAACCTATTCATTATCTCATTCATCTTATCTAGTTCTACATTTTGTGAATGTTTGTACTCTATATATACTGATTTTAAGTCATCTTCTTTTCTTATAATGATAGAAATTCTATTATTAATTTTAAATTCTTTTGTACTATAAGTTGAAATATTATCTATTTCGTCTGTACATGGAAAGATATACGACGGATACTTCTCTAGTTTTGATGATATAATAAATATGTCTGTAGATTTACATCTTGGTATATATTTTGCCATTGTTTTATATTTTGATGATACAATTTGATTGTCATTTGTAAGTTCGTATGTATATATCTTATCTTTCATAGAGTACGATTTGTATGTTTCTTCCTTACAATTTTTAAATCTAGTTTCTACTACCTTTGTAATACTTTCATCTACATTTGTATTAATTATTTTAAAAGGATATTGGCTATCTTGTTTTTCTTGTTTTTTTGGGCAAAAATACAATTCTACGATATTTACATTATCTGTAATATGATTTTGTAAATCAATGTTGACATGTTGATTTTCATACATACTTCTGAAGTATGAATATAATTATATGTCATTTTTTATTGTTATATATATAAAAAAATGATATCTAACATAATTTATTGCGATATACTATAACAATGGTATCAGAATATACCTTGTATAATTTGAATGATGAAATAGAAAAATTTAGTAAAATAGACATTACACTAGAAGATAAAACCGATAAATTTAGTGAAAATAAAAATAATAAACATCATATCAGAGAAACCTTTAAAAAACTTTTAGTAGACAATCTTGGCATGAATGAATTAGAATCAACTGATTTAGAAATAGGTGTTTTTAACGCAACAATTGACTATGCAAATAGTGCTAAAATTCAATTATCGTGGAAATGCCAACTTCTAGTTGAAACATATACAAATATTGCAAGATCAGTTTATTCTAATCTAAATGCAAGTAGCTATGTAGGAAATGAAGATCTTTTACAAAGACTAGTAAGTAAAAAAGAGTTCTTACCACATATGCTTCCTTATATGTTATGTCATGATATTTTTCCAAAAAGATGGAAAAATATTGTCGATAAAAATCAATTGCGGTTTAAAGATGCATACGAGGTTAAACAGGTTGCTATGTCTGATATGATTACATGTTCTCGATGTAAGGGTAAAAAGGTTAGTTATTATGAACTTCAGACACGTTCAGGAGATGAAGCTTCTACGTTATTTATGAACTGTCTTATATGTGGTAAAAAGTGGAAACAATAATAAAATAAAATATTTTGAGTACATAATTAAAATAAAACTTAAAATTATAAAACTTTCCAGAAATTTTCAAAAAAATAAATTATGTACTTATTTTTATATTTAGAATAACTTTTGAGATACTAATACCGAATACTATATCATCTATGCTGTAAGCAAGTTATTATATGATATATTGTATAACCTTTCAAAGGATATATTAAGACATCCTTGCTACTTAAGGAGCCTCATTTTGAGTACATAATTAAAATAAAACTTAAAATTATAAAACTTTCCAGAAATTTTCAAAAAAATAAATTATGTACTCATTTTTATAT
>Ga0222713_10001930_pt1 | contig 22506 bp, 39 predicted proteins | sample C33_649DmetaG_FD_165061 | JGI IMG/M metagenome (GOLD analysis project Ga0222713, IMG submission 165061) | Estuarine water microbial communities from San Francisco Bay, California, United States - C33_649D | ecosystem: Environmental > Aquatic > Marine > Unclassified | place: USA: California...
TATCTCAATGATCTAAATGCTATACACGAAGTGGAAAAACATTTGGTTGATAACTTTACAACACAGGATTTCCAAATCGCCAGATATGTAAATCATTTGGAGAACTTGGTTAGTAGCAATGTTCCAAAATATGGATGGTCATTTGCACTAACTGCTGCAACTGCTGCACAAAAGGCAGAAGCATTTCTAAAGACCATTGGAAAGTGGGAAGAATAACTCTTGACTTTCTATAAAAAGCCGTCATAGTATATTCATTATGAATAACAATAAATGGTGGCACGACAATGATAGATACATTCCAGATCCGTGGGATGAAATAGCTAAATTGGAACAAGAGCTTAAGCAGATGGCTATTACTGAATCTGCATTGCGAGAGTCGCTTACGGAACTATCCAGAGAAAGTCTAAGTTATAGACATCAAATTGAAACAGAGAATAAAAAGTATTTAGAAATACTAACACGCTGGAGAGATGTAATGGTAGAATGGTATGCAGAAGTAGATGCTTATGGAATGCGTGAGCCTAATATTTCGGCGGGATTAGTCAATGATACTAACGCTGCTGTTGCCGAAAGCATAAAGAATAAATCATAAAGTTATGAACAACAAAGAAACTACCGAACTTATACGGCGTTTTCCCGAAACATTCGCAACTTTGCGAGAATATATTGAAAAACTTGAACGTGAGAACGAGACACTGCGGACAGCCTTGAAAACCGCATTGGCAATTGAATCACTCGACGAATCCAACCTCGACGAACTGATTGCACGATGCCGTACCGTCATACGTGAGCAAAAAATAAAACAAATGACTGATGCGGCTTCGCTGGATATTGGACATAGTTGCCTTTCCGGCGATAGATGGATGCGTGGCGATCCTATATAATTTTTATAAAAAATGACAATTAAATTTAAGCCAAGGTATTCACCCGAATTTGAAGCCAAGCATCTTGACGGCCTAGATTTTCAATGGTCTGGAACTGACGAGGATGGGGAATTTGTAATGTATAATAATATCGCAGAAGTTATTGAAGAAAATGGCCAAATGTTTATTGAATGGAATGGCAAAAGATATCCTGCCTATGAGTTTTTACAATGCGATCATTTGGATGGTCACTTTTCAATGGACGCAGTATCGGTTTTTCCAAGAGATGCCATGTTTCTAAGAGATGCTATTATGCAACAGCACCTTAACGAAGGAGGGACGCCAACATAAACATATGACTGATACACCACACACTCAAAAAGTACAAGTAGTTAATCTTGGCAAGCCTTGGCATCACGCTTATAAAGAGTTATATTCTCACGCTTGTGAGCAGGAAAAGGAAATTGCCAAACTGCGTGAAGCATTGGAGGAAATAGCCACAACGGCACATTGTATTGCCCTTGCTGGACCATTGAACACGCCTACATTACAGGATGCTTGGGGCAAGTTTATGAAGATTGACAGCATGGCGTCAAATGCGTTGGCTAAAAATAAAGCAAATGAATAACATAGAATATCTACCAAACGGCGATTTTGACAATGCTCTTGACAGAGGATGGTCTGGCGTTGGATGGTATTTTTGGGATGAGGTTGATGGTCAATATTGTTATGGTCCATATTCAACAAAAGAAATTGCTATTTCCAAATTGAAGGAGTATAGTAAAGCATTATGAGACCCAATAAACAAAGAATCGCTATTGCTGAATATTGCGGTACAGATATGTACATCAATGATAAGTTGTATAGTACACCAGATTATACAAATGACCTCAATGCCATGCACGAAGCAGAGAAGATGTTAAAAGGAAATACGCAATGGTACAAATACGAAGAAACCCTTGAAGCGATTGTTAGGGCAGAAACTGCTCATTGGCCAATTCACGCAACCGCAGCACAGAGAGCAGAAGCATTTCTACGAACAATCGGAAAATGGGAAGAATAATATGGAACCATCATACGACAAATCCAAAGTTTATACTACCTTCACATACGAAGGTAAAGAAGAGATTGATTTCAATCCTGAAGAAGCAATAGCACAATTGATGTCGGGCAGTGTATTGTTTGCTAACTATCGTGTATATAGTTACAACGAAGACAAACTAAACAAGGATGGAAAGACAATTGTATTGTTTTGCAACTGTAGCGATGTATTTGCTTGGGGTTGCGCCGACGCTGAAGATGTAAGCAATGAAGAAGAACTGAAAAGTTTATACGATTATTGCGAAAAGTATGGCGGTTATGAGGGCAGAACAATTTGGGCGTGTGTGAAACGAAAAGAACAGCCACAAGCACCTGTAGCAAAATATCTGAAAGAACGAGATTGTTGGCCAATTGAACTTGACAGTCTGCACGAAAGCAGATATGACATGCTTATGAAGGAAAAATATTCATCGAAATGAAATACCGCATTGTACAATACATAGAACGCCAGTTTGAAGATTGTGATGGGTTCAAGCTTGTGCCTACCACTTCATACAAATATATAGCCCAACGTCGTGATAATAAATCTTGACATTTTATATCCAATACTTCATAGTGAAAGAAATTGATATATGAAAACCAAGAAAGTCAACTGGAAGAAGCGTTATTATAATCTTCGCCGCAAATACAAAAAACTCAGCGAAAAGAATATTGAACTTGGCAGCTACAAAAATTCCGTTCTGTTTTACGAAGGAAGACATCACTCTTAATAAAGATATGAAAGCCACATTAGAATTTAATTTACCAGAAGAAAGCAATGAGCATCTTCGTGCTATTCACGTGGGAGAAGCGTGGTCAACATTATATGATATTGACAATATGCTTCGCAATATGCTAAAGTATGGTGATGATCGTTATAAAACCGTAGAAGAACTTGCTCAAGCTATTCGTGAAGAAGCAAGATATGCTCTCGATAAGATTGATGAATAAAAAATATAAAACTAAAAAAAATAAATAAAAAATATAAAACCATGAATAATATTCGATTACTGTCTTTTATTTTTCTTCTTGCCTCCAAAGTATTGGCGGCAACCGTGTCTGGGTATTTCCCAGCATCAACGATTGGGAGTGGTACCGTCGTATCTTTGAGCAATCGGACTCAAGTGTTCACCGCAATCGTTGGATCTGACTCTAAGTTCTCGTTCTCCAACGTTGAAACTGGATCATACGATTTTCAGCTATCTTCAAATAGCGGATATACATTAAAACAACCGTTGACTGTTCAAGTATCTACTTCCACCGACGCTATTCAAATTGGAAGTGTTGGAGTTCAAAAATATGTAGTATCTGGAAGTAGTTATAGTTACTTGTGGGTTCAAGACCAAACATATGCCGGAACAGAGGCTACAGCAAACGTGGTTTCTCCCACCGTAGTTACGATTCTTGGAAATGCATACAAAATGTCTGATCTAAGCTATGCCGAACAACTTAGAAATCTTTATAACATCACTCTGGTTGATTCTATCCAACCGTGGGATTCTGAACGTGCTTATCGTCTTTTTATTACATTGGATAGTATTCCGTATTCAGAATCTAATCCATATCGTTTCAATACAGCTTCAACCCCAACGGTGTGGAAGCTTACGTCCGATTATCTTGACAAGGATATTAAAATTGAAACTATTAACGGAGTAAAGACCGTCACAGTTTCGACTGCCGCATTTACTTATGCGGCTCCTTTCGTTGCTCAAATCGAAAACAAAAAGGGTTTATATTTCTCCAAGAGATTGCATCACGCTTTGCTTCTGTTTGCCACAAACAACGGAACCGACATCGCTCTTATTGAAACCATTCTTCAAGAAAGATTCGGAGTAACAACCAAAATTCCCGACTATTTGGCGCTTACTGGAGAATTGGCGGGAAGATTTCAACAGTTTCATTCCGACGAACTTCTTCAGATAATTAATTCTTTCGAAGAACTTCCCGAGGGATTTCATGCTATTCCTTCTCTAAAATATCTTGTTCGACGCTTGGATGGTACGGTCAATCCGAAATATACAGAAGTTCCAGCTATTGCTTGGCCTTCTGGATATATTGAATTCATGGAGAAAGCATTTGCCAGAGCCAGTGAGATTGAAGTCCAACGTCTTATTCTTCATGAAAAAGGACATTTTATTTATGGTTCGGTAATTTCTTCGTCCATTCGTGACGCTTGGATTAAATTGGGAGGTTGGTATCAAGATTCTAATGGAGATTGGACCACAACCAAAACGACGGAATTCGTGAGTGCATATTCTCATGGAAAGAATCCCAACGAGGATTTTGCGGAGACAATCGCTGCATTCGTCACCAATCCAGATATTCTAAAATCCAGATCGATGGCAAAATACGAATTTTTTCGTGACGCTATCATGTTTGGAAACAGTTATGTTTCTCAGATTCGTCAAGATCTTACATTTCAAGTTCTTAATCTGTTTCCCAATTACAATTATCCCGGAAAAGTCAAGCGCGTCCAGATATCTGTAAGCGGAGCTCCAGAGGATGACAAAGTCGTGACCTGTGAACTGGAAATTGAACCAGTTGGACCAAAGGATAATCCGGTAAAGAACGTTTATATGCGAGTGTTTGGACCAAAAACAAAAGAGTTGCCTGTGGCTCCGTATTTCGATTTCTATCTTGACCCCGTTTCATCTGGATCGAACGTGTTACGCGGATCTTATACTCTCTCAAAACATTCTCGTCAAGGTTACTGGGCTCCAGAACAGATCGTTATCACCGACACAGTTAATAATCAACGTTATGAACGTTCTGTTCTTTATGGATGGCGTTGTTATATCGACAACCCTTTACAGGATATTGCTCTTCCCCAGTATGTTGCCAACAGTATTAAAATGTCTGTTAAGCCGTCCACCGTGGATGGTCGTCAAGCTCAAATTCTTTCTGTTGATTGGAACGTTACTGATGACAGAGGTCTTATTGGCAGTGGAAGCTTTTTAAAGCCGCCCGGCGATAATCAATATACCATCAATTCTTGGGGAAATGGGTTTAACGGAAGCAATGGTTCTGTACACACCGAATATATAATCACGGAGTTTTTCCCAACTGGTTATTATAAAATTCCTCAAGTTCTTTTGAAAGATTTTGGTCTTAATATGGTATATCCGTATTTTACCAACGGTGGTGGCGGTGCTCCTGGAGACGGAATTGGTGTAAAATTGGATGAAGAAACACCCTCTATCTTTATTTCCACAACCAACCCAGATACAGAAGCTCCAGAGCTTGATCTTAACCGTATCAGCGTTGTGGCCACTCCCACGGTTCCATCAGCTCCCAACGGAGAAACTCAAGTTACAATTAATTATATGGTGCGAGATAACAAGTCTGGTCTTGGTCCCGTGTCGTTCAGACTGCGTGATCCTCAAGGTATTGAGCATTTCTATTATCATTATCACGAAAATTATTATGGAACTTATTTCAAGGGAGATGCCACCGAATGGAAACAATATACCGTCACCGTTATTCTACCAAAGGGATCTATTCCCGGTGTGTGGGGATTGGCTTCAATGAATTTGGTAGATAAAGCGATGAACGCCAAAAGTTATTCGTTTGTAGAAATTATTCGATTTAATCCTTACGTGGCTTCTGTATCTTCTCCAACATTCTCTGGCCAGCCCGTATCTCAAACCTCGACTGGTTCCGGAGGAAACGTGACCTTCAGCGCTTCAGCAACAGGCAATCCTTCGTATCAATGGTATTTTAACGGATCTGTTATTGTCGGGGCAACAAATTCTACATACACCATTACCAACGCCCAACCCACTTCCGCTGGAAACTATTGGGTAGTTGCTACGAATAGTTCCGGAAGCATGAAGTCGTCCACCGCATCATTTTCTGTTGTGCAAGTCGGAAACAACGCCTCCCAATCCGTTGTTGGTGGAGGATATGTGTCTGGACTTCCTATTACAATCAAAGCAACCATAAATTATACAGGAACTGCGTCTTCTTTGAGCTGGGCGACCCTTCTTCCGGCGGGATGGAGCTTTGTGGCATCTTCTGGAAGTGTGGGTGAAATAGGTCCAAAAATGATGCAAACCGATTCTTTGGAATGGGCGTGGACTAATGTCCCACCAAGTCCAGTTACATTTACTTATACCGTGATGGCTCCTCCGTCCGCATCTGGTCCGCAAGAGTTTGTATCTATCATTGGTGTCAGAAATGGCACAAACATGCAATTCCTCGCTAATCCAGATCCTTTGGTGGTTTCGCCAATTCCGTTGCCAAATCAATCTTTTCATTCGGCAGATAGCAATAGAGATAATAAAATTAGCCTTTCCGAATTAATTAGAGTCGTGGAGTTATATAATACCAGACAAGGTTCGGTTAGAACTGGAGCATATACCACTCAAAAGGATACTGAGGATGGGTTTGCTCCAGATTATAGTCGGTCTTCTTCAACAATCCTTCCATATTATCATTCAGCCGATATCAACAAGGATGGAAAATTGAGTTTAAGCGAGTTGATTAGAGTAGTTGAATTATACAATTTTCGATTTGACACTGTTCGCACAGGTGGATATAAAAAACAATCTGGAACCGAAGATGGATTTTCTCCTGGACCGTGATGTTCAAAATCTTTATGAAATCATTTCGTATCAATAAGAAGTACCTCACAAGCGTCGATGATACACGACCTATTACACTATTCCTTTCACACGGCAAAAAGGTGGAAGGTACAGCCATAGGCACAAAAGACCACCCCAAGTTCACAGAGTTCAGAAACAAACTGGAAAAACTTAGCTATATTCAAACAGAGCGAAATTGGATCAATGGAGACAGAGTATTGAAGCCATTCATAGTAAATGGAATGAAATTAAAAAAGGGCGACAAGTTTTTCTGTGCCTGTGCCCTCGACATTCAAATCAGAGTTTACAAGGAATATAACAAATGAGCAACCATCCAATCAGCGGCGCTTTAGCCACTTTAGAAAGACTGATGACACTTTTACTTGCTTTAGTAATCGTGTTTGTTCCACTTGGAATATGGAAAGCAGTGGAAATTATTATTTGGCTTTATAAACATATCAGCATTACTTTCAAATGAATTTATGAAAAATATACACAATTGGAAAGAAAAGTACGAGGATCTGGAAAAATATATCCGTTTTATCGGCAAACAGATTCCTTGTAATACCGGCGGTACATTTGAGAATGATCCCATTGATGCTATTCTTGATGCTGCCGTAAGAGCATTGCATCAAAAACAAAAACTTGAGCATGATATTAAAAACATCCATGAGGCAGTTGATGTAGCGGTCAAAGAATACTCTGAACATAATAAACTAGCTCACGATAAAACCCTAGATAGTTTAGAATATGCCATTGAGCGTACAAAAGTGTTTGAGGCTCTTGCTGAAATGCTATATAAGGCAGGATATGATAATGCCGATGGCATCAAGAAGATTTATGAAACAGTGAGGGAAAAATATCCTGTTGCAAAATATTACCCTGGTTGTAAGAAATATGAATGATTTATGAAATACCGAATCGTTCAATACTTGGAAAAACAATATGAATACACCGATGGGTTTAAGTTCAAACCTATTTCGGAATACAGATATGTAGCACAATATCGTTATAATTGGTGGCCATTTTGGTTTGATATGTGTTTTCCTAAAGATTCTAAGGAAGAAGCACAGAAATATATTGACGCTACCATAAAAGAGCGTAAAATGCCTAGAGTTATTATTCACAACATATGAGCGAAATATACACACTAACAAGAGAAGATATTGAACAGCACGCATCAAAAGGATGGGATGTTGCTATCAACAGACTAGAAAATGATGGTATCATCACAGAAGAACAAGCTGAAGAGTATAGAAAATATACCGTTGTAATGCTCACAAAGAGATCTGTTGTTGAGAGATTCACAGAACTGTTCAAATGCGAAGAACCTAGCAGATCCATAATTCGATTTCACGAAGTCAAATTGAAAGATTGAAATGAAAATACTTGTAACTGGATATAAAGGATTTATTGGTCAAAATCTTGTCGAGTCATTCAAAGACGAGCACGATCTTTCGTTTTTTGAATGGGGAGAAGAGTTGCCCAATATTCAAGGATTGGATTGGGTTGTTCACCTTGGAGCCATCAGTGCTACCACAGAACGTGATGTTGAAAAGGTGTTATACCAGAATTATGATTTTAGTGTGTGGCTGATCAATGAGTGCAACAAGCACAAAGTTAATCTTCAATACTCTAGCTCCGCTTCTGTGTATGGTCTTAATCTTGAGTTCAATGAAACCTCTCCGGTACAACCAAGCAGTCCTTACGCTTGGAGCAAATATCTGTTTGAAAGATACGTGGCACACGGTGAATGGAATATTATCACTCAAGGCTTCAGATACTTTAATGTATATGGACCTCACGAAGACCATAAAGGTAATCAGTCCAGCCCATATCACAAATTTACTCAACAAGCAAAAACCACGGGTGTCATTAAGCTTTTCAAAGGAAGTGAAAACTTTCTTCGTGATTTTGTGCCCGTCAGTTTGGTAGTAAACACACACAAAAATTTCTTGAAAGTAAAAGAATCCGGTATATGGAATATTGGTATGGGTAAAGCCAAATCATTTGAAGATGTAGCCAAAGAGGTGTTGATGGAATATCCAGAAGCAAGAATTGAGTATATAGATATGCCAGATAACATGAAAAATCAATATCAAGCATACACCTGTGCAGATACTACAAAATTAAACGAAACATTACAAAATCATGGACTTTGATGAAGAAGCAAATTTTTTATATTCCGATATTCCAATTAACGAGGAAATAAATAATGCTGTAAAAAAGTTTGCGGAAGATATTATAAATTGTGTCAAAATAAACGATAATCTTATTGAAATATATGTTTCTTATGTAGAAGCCCAGAAAATAGATAATTCTGAAAAGTCGATAAAATCGATTATATCAACAAAATATGGGCTGATACATATACTACCAGATTTTAAGAACGGTTGTGCAAGAGCTTCAATAATCAATAGAGGACTCATTTATGCAATGGAATTGGAGGGATATACCAAAGAAGAAATAAAAGAGGCTGAAGTATATGGAACACCATTTGAACACGAACACGATAAAATAGAAATCATTGGGCGTTATCTTACATCCGACCTTGGTATTCAGCATCAAAGAGGATGGGCGGAGTCTATATAAAATATATTATATTATAGATCGAGTTCCATATATTTATATAATATATATGGAATCACAAAACTACCCTTTGACGTTTATAGATTATAATATAATAGTACCATCACCGGGAATCATAATGTTTGACGAAGAAATGAACCCTGATCAACTTTGCGTCAAAGATGGTGATACATTTGAAGTTAAAATAATAAACAATAGAATAACATTTCGTGGAGTGAGCAGGAAAAATAGTATTGATTAACAATCAACAACGGTTATAGTGTAAGCATGTTCAGAATAATTGCCATCTACTTTGCTACTCTTCTTGTAGCATGCGCGGTAAACTTCCAATACAGGAATGCCATCAAAGGAAATTATATGGCAATTGGTCTTACTTCTTGCTTCATAGGATCTCTCAATCTGTTCATGCTAAAAACAATTCCACACGTTACGGAACTCTCCGAAGGAATAGCTTATATTCTGGGTGGGGCCACTGGAGCTATGGCCGCCAATTTTTTTCATAAACGATTTTTTTCAAATGAATGAATCTGAATTAATTTTATCCTGCCAAATTCCAGATAATAAAAGCGCGGTAATCCGTAGGATAAAAGGAGACCCCAACACCTTAAATAGATTAAGAGAAATGGGATTTTATGAAGGAATGGTTGTAAGCAAGTTTCTTTCAAATGATGACGATTGTATAATTCTTAACGTCAGAGGAAATAAAGTTTATTTAAACGACATAGCTGCTCATTGCATCCTTGTGGAAGTTTTATGAAAAAACTTTACATAAAGATGTTCGGAACGAGACAGATGCTAAATAAAAAAGACAAGATGTTCTTTTTTGTTGTGTTACCTCTAGTTTCTCTGATATCATATGCATTGAACTTTTCTTTTTATGATTGAATATATTGACAAACCGTGGGAAGAATCAGACGTTGCTGGTTGGCACGGCGTTGGATGGTATTTTTGGGATGAAAGCCAAATATATTGTTATGGACCATATCCTTCAAAAATATTAGCTGAAAAACAACTGGAAACATATTGTAAAGAAAATTTATGATTAGATTAGTAGCAATTTCGGACACGCACGGAAGCCATTGGGAAGTAAAAGTTCCCGATGGAGATATTCTTGTGCATGCCGGCGATTTTTCCTCCCACGGAAGATTGCCCGATACGCTTGATTTTTTGAAGTGGTTCAACACACATCCACACAAGCACAAGATTTTCATTGCTGGAAATCATGATTGGTTGATGGAGCAAGATCCAAACTTTTACCGCATCATCAAAATGGAGTTTCCTCAATTGACATATCTTCAAGACGAAGGTTGTGAAGTTGAAGGATTGAAGTTTTGGGGATCGCCTGTACAACCAAGGTTCTTCAACTGGGCTTTTAACCGTGATCGTGGAGAAGATATCAAGCGTCATTGGGACATGATTCCCGATGATACGGATGTATTAATTACTCATGGTCCTCCACATGGAATTTGCGACGAGGCATATCGTGTTGGATTCAACATCACAGAGCATACTGGATGCAAAGATCTGTTTGATGCAACTCTTCGTATTGCTCCCAAACTACATCTGTTTGGTCACATCCACTATTCTGGTCAAACTTCATATGTTGCTCCAAAAACGACATATGCCAACGTATCTATGCTCAACGAGGCGTATCTTGTTTGGGGAAAACCGATGGTTTTTGACATTGACAACAACAAAAATATCAACATAATGTAAGGATTATGATTAAAATAATACTATTATCATTCTTTGCCGTGTGGGCAGTAATCGGCGTTGGATTTTATCTATTCATGGCTGACAAAATCATTAAGAAGTTGCCTCAAAAAATTGCATTCTATTTTATATCCGGTCCATTGGTTTGGGTTTTCTCACCAATCATACTTTTAATGGATTTTATATCGGAAAAAATATTTGAACCTGTATACAAATGGTTAACAAACGAATAAATTTATGAAAAAATCAGGATTATCAATGACAAGTATCGTTAGTGGAATTACCGCAACCATCTTTGGAGTGCTTATGTTTCCGCTTTCTCTAGTACCTACAAAAACTCCAAATGGATTTGCTCTATTGGGATTTATCGGGTTCATCGTATTTGGTGCAGGGCTATTGGGGATCATCACATCTTCTGTAAAACTGATGACCACCAACAGTATCACGGAAGAAGATATTAACAATCGAAGTATTGCTTGGAAAGGATTTTGGTTTTCGATCTCTCCAGTCTCATTTTGGATGTTGTTGGCTCTTATCGGATCCATCGCTAAATAATATATCCTATGAATACACTACGAGAACTTACAGCAAAAGAACACGAAATCGCAGAGAACACATTGTTTATGCGACTGTTGATGGGGAAAGGATTGAAGCCGGCGGAGTATCTTCAATATCTTGTTCAACTTGAATTGATTTATTCCGCACTTGAGCACGCTGCCACAAAAGCTGGTATCATGGATGAATTCAAAGGAATTTCCCGAGTGTCAAAGATCAGAGAAGACATTGAAGAACTTACAACGATGGTTGGAACCAAGGCTGAAATTTGTTGGACAACAGTTTCATATCATAATCAAATCGTAAGAATGACGGACAGAAAAGAAATTCTTGCTCATTTTTATGTGAGATTTGCTGGAGACATGTATGGAGGCCAGATGATCAAGCCGTTGGTTCCGAGTACAGGTCGTATGTATGATTTTGATGAAAACCTACCAGTTCTTCGTCAAAAGATGCGTGAAATATCAACCCCAGATTTGGCTGATTTTGCAAGAGATGCTTTCAGAAGCACAACCGAAATGGTAAATGATCTTATGAAGGTGGGCTGTTTCTAATATGAGCAACATCTTTGACAAGATGAAAACGTTGTCCAGCGAACTGTATCTTCAGATCGCTAAAGGCAATCGTGAAATAGAAAGCTCTGAGTTGACAAAATATACTTGGACCAATCGTATATTTCGCGGTGATCGTTTTCGTCGTGGTCATATTGAAGTACTTGATGTTATTGAATCAAAGAAGATGTGGATAATGCATATCTGCATCTTCCCCCATCTTGATGACAGTTCTCCTATCTTTGGATTTGATGTCATCTGTGGTGCCAATAAGATTACAGGAGTGTTTCTTGATTTTTCTTGTTCGGATGAACATCATCATATGAATATTTGGTTCAAGAAAAGAACCAAGAATCTTGTGTGGAAGAAAGACCGTGAATTACCAGATTGGGGTCAGCGTATTTTCAGTCCAAATATGATCGCTGCTGGACAAGTCAACACCGACGAAGAACTAAATCAAATTATTGATGTAGCCAAGGATTGTTTGCATTATTATCTAAACAATGTAGGATCGACCATCAGTAATGTCAGTAGTGTACTTGCCCATAATCATTATTGTGTAAATCAGAAGCAAAACGTACATACACAAAGATTCCTTGTGAATTGTGGATACGATCCAACGGAAGTCAAGACATTTATTGATAAGCATTTGTTCCCAGAAATTGAACCAAATTACCCATGAGCCCAGAACTTGACAAACAACTTTGTGAGAAATATCCAAAGATATTCAAAAACCGTTACAACGATCCAAAAGACAGTTGTATTGCATTTGGCATAGAATGTGGAAATGGTTGGTATAAAATTATTGACATGCTCTGTATGGCTGCTACATACACCTATTCAACATCTGTTAGTATTGATGAAGAGGATGGAATACGGCTTGGTGTTCAACCATTCACATTGAAAAACGTTTCAACTCCTCATTATTCTTTTGGCATTGAGTCTCCACAAATTGTAGCCGATCAAGTAAAGGAAAAATTTGGAACACTTCGTTTTTATTATCATCTTGAGTTTGACCCAAAGCTTGTTGAACTAAACAAATCTGGAAAATATCCAGAAATAAAAGAAATAATGAATAGATATTCTGATTACTTTGACGGAATTATTCATATGGCAGAAACAATGTCGTCTATGATTTGTGAGGAAACTGGCAAAGAAGGTGAAATGCATGTAAGCAATGGTGGAAGAAATGGTTGGTACAAAACTCTTAACCGTGAATACGCCAAAACTGAAGAGTTTTATGTTGACAGGAAGTATATTCCATATAAAGATGTACCGAAACAAGAATCGGACGAAATCGAATAAAAATCAGACGAATATCGGACGAATATATGAGCCAAAACGGAAAAGGAAGCAAACCACGCCCATACAGTGTGAAGTATTCTACATACTGTGAGAATTGGGAAGCAATATTCAACAAAAATAAAAACAAGGATCAAAATGATAACAATCGACCCAAAGTTCAAAAACGAAATACAAAAAATTCGTGATGCTCACAAGGCTCACAACGACATGATTGATTGTTTAATAAAGGAAGTCGGAGAACGTGCTGGGCTAAAAACAGTAGAAGAACATGAAACATTGTGGGATCATGTACTAAATGAGAGCACATGGACTGTAGAATATAGGAAAGTAAAATAATATGAAAGTTCAAGTTGAATTGGATGATGAATTTGGTGATAAAATTGTTAAAAACGAATTGATGTGGCATGTCCACGCCGTTCAACAAGAAATCAAAAAATTCAAGAAAATTAAAAATCCAAAAAAATTTCAAATTGAAGAATACAACTATAATCAACGATTGCTATTTGGATTAAAGATCGTGGGAGAATATTTTGGAGTAAAAACACCATGAAAAATAAAACAAGATACATTTACGTTGTACTTATTATGCTCTGTTTCGGGGCATTTATCAACGGAATGGGATATATGATTACTCGTCCTCAAGCATTTAAAGAAGAAGATGTTCATATTCCTATTTACAGAAATACGATGAAAAAAGAAGATGCTGAAAGTGTTATGTCTATCATAGACACGGAGGGATTTGACAATACTTTCAATCACCTCACCACATTCAGAGACATAGGCGATCATCGATTTCATGAGCTCAGAAGAGCATATGTAAATGCGTCTCAAGAATTAAAAGATTATCTAACAGAAGCGGTTCACAGAAAAAATGAAGTACCCTATTATTTAAGGAGTTATAAATATGAAACTGGAAGTAGATGAAGATATGTTGGACGGTATCATCGTTGCCTCTCTTACCGAGAGCATCGATACTATTGAAAAAGAAATCAAGCGATTAAAGAAGGTTAAAAAATTACAAGATTATCAGCAGCTTGACCTTGCCGATTGTGTAATCCATCTTGACGCACTTAAGCGTACTCGTTATTATTATGGTGGTGTGAAATATATTTGCGATTAATAAAAATTATATGAAAATCGTTATTAACTCATGCCACGGAGGATTTGGTATATCACCAGAAGCAATCAAGTTGTATTGTCAAAAGTCAGGAGTTCCTTGTTATTTCTTCAATATAGACTTTTCAAAAAAAGAAGACAAATATACATCTATACTGGTTCCTACAGATTCTCCGACAGGAGCTTTGAGATGGAGAGCATTTACTGTTCATAATCCATCTGAACAAAAGGATCCTTATAAATTCTTAATAGATGATAGTTTCAAAGATGATCAACGATCAAATAAATTTTTGATCGAAACAATAGAAGAACTGGGTGAAAGGGCCAATGGATCTTTTGCAAAGCTAAAAATCGTGGAAGTTCCCGACGATGTAAAATGGCACATTGGCGAATATGATGGGTGGGAATGGGTAGCTGAAAATCACCGTACATGGGAATAAAAATATGATACCAAAAATAATTCATCAATTCAATATTGAAAACAGCAACGAATCGAAGGAAAGAATAGACAGAATTCGAAGAAAACACAAAAACGATTGGTCTCACAGGCTTTGGAAGTTGAAAGACGTTAAAAACTTATATCCACATGCTCCTGATAAATTCAAGGATAAATTTGAATTCTTCCTAAAAAAAGGAATGCATAAAAACGCCGAAGACATAGCCAAATTCTTGATTTTAAAGGTCGATGGAGGATTTTACATTGATGAAGGATTTGTATTGGTTGGAGGAAAAAACTTAAATGAAATTCCTTTTAAAGACGGAAACCTGGTTTTATTTAATTCAATGTATAGAAGAGATGAAAAGTATAGATTTCAAGAAACAATAATTGGAGCAGCACCAAATCATCCTTTTATGACTCATCTTTTGGATTATATTGACCATAAAGATTATTTACCACGGTGTCCCTTCGATGGAAAAATTCTAGAAATTTATTCTTCTGGATATATAACAACTCATTATTTATTGTATAATCAAATTTACAACAATTCTCGTATTCATACAGGATATGTTTCAAGAGTACTCGCGAAAGATTTAAAATCTTCCGAAAACGAAATTATCATCAATCCAAATTGTTTTTTTGTGCCAAACCAATCTATGGTTTTAAAGCATAATATACAATCAAAACAATTTCAATAATTTTTCGAAAATGATACCAAAAATTATATATCAAGCGTGGATAGGAGAGGTTGATCCCCCACCCAAGATCGTGTCTTATATGAAGACGGTTGTCGATCAACATCCTGAGTGGGAGTATATTTTGATTAAAAACGGGGATCTGGCCGGCATATACAAAGAGCTTCCAGACAATGCAAAAAGAATATATGATTTTCATATGGAAAGAAAAGAATGGGGACTGGTCCTTGATCCCATAAGATGGTATCTTCCGTATAAAACAGGAGGGATTTTTATGGATACTGATATAAAAGTGTATCCGGGGAAATCTTTTAACGAACTTCCATTAGAAAAAAATTTGATATTTGTGAGTTCGTATACTACTTCTATAAGATTCCACACATGCTGGCTTGCTGCTTGTAAAGGAAACGAATTTATGAAACATCTTGTGAATCATATGGGAGAACAGTCATATGAAATTACAAGACGAGATGTGTATAATTCTACATTCATGCTTACAGAGTATCTTTTAAGGTTTTATCCAGAAAAAAGAGAAAGATTGGTGAACGGAATTTGGTCCATTGAACCATCCCAGTTAATTACGTTTGAAGATGAAGAAATACTTAACCCATATGTTTTAACCACACCAACTTATACCGATTTTACAATAGCGCGGCACAACCCAATGTCGAGCCACACTCGAAACAAACACAAGTACGTGAAAAAATAATTTAATAAATTATTATTTCTATTGAAATTGACACTTCCATGATTTTGTTTATCATTACTGGTACTGTTTATTTTAATGAATGATCTTATAAAATAAATAAAAAAATAATATATGATTAACTCAACAATACTGTTGGACTCCATCAATCCAAACGGGTGCCGTCTAACTACTTGGATACTTACATATCCTCGTTTCTTTCATTCTGAGTTGATGACTCATCGCGTTTTTTCGAGAAACGCCGCTTCTTCCAGAGCCATTCCTGTGAAGAGGATGATAGAAGACATTAAAAATAATCCCGCTACACCGGTGTTTTGGGGAAAAAATCAAAGTGGCATGCAATCTTATCAAGAACTTGACGATGCTTCAAAGATTTTGGCTAAATCTGAATGGTTGAAGGCAAGAGATTCTGCCATAGAACATGCCCAAAAGATGATGGATATTGGATTACACAAACAGATTGCCAATCGTATCCTTGAACCTTTCATGCATATGACGATAATATTGACTGGCACGGAGTTTGAGAATTTCTTTTCTCTAAGAGCCCACAAGGATGCCCAACCAGAATTCCAAGAACTAGCATATAAGATGCTTGACTTATATCAAGTAAGTGAACCCAAGAAGCTTGAAAAAGGAGAATGGCACATTCCATTTGGTGACAATGTGGATGAACAGAGATTGGTTGATTGTGATGCATTCGCGAAAGAAACCGAGGGGATGGCGCTTGGATTGTCCAATGAATATAAAGATTACATTTCACTTTTCAAAAGAAAAATCGCCACTGCACGTTGTGCCAGAGTATCATATCTAAACTTTGAAGGTAAGGACGATTATAACAAAGACATCGAACTGCATGACATTCTGGCAAGTTCTGGTCATTGGAGTCCCTTTGAACATTGTGCACAGTCTCTGGAAGATGAACAGATGTGTGGAAACTTTCGAGGTTGGAAGCAATATAGAAAGTTTTTCAACCAAGAAAACCGAGGAGACGGAAGAGTGCAAAGATATATGGGATGCTGTCGTAATATGTCTCAAAAATGATAAACGCTTATATCATAAGATTATCAAATAGTGAACTATCTAAAACTCTTGCCGATGAAGCTTTCAAATCGGCAAGAAGATTTGAAGTAAATCCAATATACTTTGAAGGAATAGATAGAAAAGATGCAGACTCGGTACTATCCAAGTTTGGACTAAAATGCGACAGATTGCTTAATGAAGAACCATCGGGGTCCAGAGGATGTCTCGCCAGCCACTATTCTCTTTGGTTGAAGGCTATCGAATCAGGAGAACCTATCGTAGTTATGGAGCACGATGGGGTGGTAATTAGAGAAATAAGCGACGTATCGATGATGGTAGATGATGTTTGTCATTTGGATCCCAAAGATACGGCTGATCCTTTATATAGTAAACAAGTTTTTAATCATCATGGTGTGGGAGTAAAAGAATATTTCAAATCCAGACGGCCGGATCTGGGAGAAATAATCGGAATAAAAAATGTGTCTAATAAACCTTCCACTGATAAATTCAAAGGTGGTTATGGATATGTTATAACACCCAAAGGAGCCACCAAACTTGTGGATTATTATAAAACCAACGAAATTCCGTCCGCCGACACAGCCATTTCCAAAAACGCGGTAAATCTTCAAATTACACTGTCAACTCATATCAGATTAAATCCATATTACAAGGATGCTAGAACAATATTGGATTTTTCCACAAGAAAAAGAGAAGATTTGTAATTTTAATATTGACTGACTTCACCAAAAATTGATATAGTGCATATTACAAAAGGAAAATTATGGGCATGTTCGATTATATCTCTGTAGCAGACAAGCTACCAACAAACGCGGAAATTGACGCCGCTGGATTGAATCTTTATAGTGAAGCTTTTCAAACAAAAGACTTGGATAATATTATGGCGACCTACTATATCCAAGGTGGAAGGCTATTTGTAGAAAAATACAAGGTTACAGAATGGGTTGAAGATCCAGAAGGTTTCGCTGGTGGATATCTTGATCGCAAAGAGCCTTATCAAGAAGAAGTCCATGACTATCATGGTAAATTAAGATTTTACCATCTCATCGACAAAGATGACAAAGACCATTGGATAGAATATGAAGCGTTTTTTACACATGGAAAAGTTGAAAAGATGGAGCTCGTAAAGTACGAAGCAAACTCAAACGTGGAAAGAAAGAAAAATTTAGAGGAATTGTTTGACCGTATGAAAGAAGAAAGAAATAAATGGTATAACAAATATTTTTTTCAAACTGAACCGTGTATTAAAATTCGTCAATTGCTAAGGCGTTTTCTTTACTGGATTGAAAGAAGAATTCAAGATTTGAGAATGTATATTTAATAAATAATATCAAAGGTTGATATCAAAAGCCTCTTCAAATTCGGAAGGGGCTTTTTTGTAGCTTTCTTGTGACTCATCCTTTGAATCAGTCAAATATTGCCAGTTGAAACTTAAACCGTCTGGAACATTGAACCCAAAGAACTTCAGTACGCTCTTTTGAGTTTCCAAAACTTGCTCGCCGTTCCAGTTCTGACCAATGAATACAACTCCAGCATCCTTGTCTTTGATAATGTTTTCTTCATTTAAAGTACTGTGTCTGTTTTCAAGCCAAGTCAATCGTTCGATCAATCTTTGATATACTCCGTTTGTTTGTCCCCATCTTACGCTGCCAAAGAATACAACGGCATCTGACTCAAACAATACTTTACTGATTTTCCACAACTCATCGTCTTTGTTGTTATAACTGCACCAGCAACGATGTTCTCCACTTGGATTTTTTTCTTTATCTTTTAACTTTGCTTCTTTGACACCACAGTTGTTACCTTCATTCTTGCTGACGTTTCCTTCACAGTCATATATCTTCAGTTTTGTGACATCAATAACTTCGGCGTTGCCTATTTCTTCAGCAACATATTCAGCCAATATTGTACTTTTTGGTTTTTGTTTGTCTCCAACCCAACGATTGCTAGTAGTAAGAATCAATACTTTCTTTTTGTATTTAAGATGGTTGATGAGCTTGTCCAACTTTCCTTCATATTCCACATTCTCGTTCAACTGAAAATGCTCAGACAGAAGTTTTCTATGTTTAAAAAATGTTGACTCAAATGTATTCATATTATTTTTTTCAAAGCGTCACCGATTATTGTAGAATGGTCAAATGCCAACGTTGGTAGATTTTTAATGTCAAACCATTTTGCATCGGCAGCGTCATCTCTGGCCGAGATATCTTTGGTTGAAAAGTTTTCTGGAAGTAAAACTCCAAATGCATACGATCTTGACCAAGAATCTTTGGTGTCTCTTGGATCTCTGTTGTTTCCTTCATATACACCAACCTCTTTGATCATGCTTGACAATGCTTGAATATATAGTCCAGTTTCTTCTTGAAGTTCACGAATGGCAGCTTGTCTTGGAGTTTCTCTTCCTGGTTGCCATTCTTCTCCTTTTTTGGCATTTGTATCAATAAATCCTCCTGGCAATGCCCATTTACCATGTTCAACTTTTCCAGCACGTTTGATCAAAAGTATTTCGTATGAGTTTCCAGATCTTCTTAATATCACGTTGTCAACCGTAGGATTCATTCCTTTGTGCCAATATCCAGAAGTTTTTGCTTCTGGTTGATCATAACTCTTGTTCATTATCTTCTCAATCACCTTGTACGACGATGGTACAAGGAATACAGCCTGAGAAGGTTGAAGCAAATGAATAGTACCAGTTCTATCTATCACAACATCATATCCCATTTTTCTGAGCAACCCGTTGAAATATATCATGGATTTCTGAGCTTGGCCAGACTTGCCTGTTTTTTTGTTGGATATATAATTCATCAATCCATAAACATATTTGCCGTCCGTGTTTATTGGATAAAGTATGTCTTTTGAATTTTCAAACTCTTTGACAACTTCTTCAAAAGATGCATCGAATTCCGATTCATATATCTTTTTAAGCTTTTGTATGTCTTGGGACTTGCTATTATAGTTTTCAAGATCCAAAATTTTGTTTGTGTTTAACTGAATGACATTCACGAAGGGTCTATCAACTCCAAACAAATAATTTTTATCCATCAACTCTTCGTAAACATCTTTGAGTTTATAGGCATAAACTCCCACCGGGGTTGAGAATGGGCTCTTGGGATTTAGTCCTACCTTTTCAATGGAAGTAAATGTGATAAAATAAGAGTCGTCGTTTTTGTATTTTTCGAGAGCTTTAACCGCAGAAACCTTTGGGTTCAATTCTGGGTTCTTTCTTAACTCATTCAACAAATCCTTTAATTTTATCATGTATATAAATATTATATAATTGACAAAGTATGATATATATCTAATATAAACATATGGTTATTATAAAAAAGATAAACTATTCTGGTGGGGCGTGTCCATATCAGTTAGAGGGTGAGACAGAAGATGGTAAATGGATTTATATTCGCTATCGTAGTGGAATGTTAAGATACGTTGTTGCCGAAACTCCTACAACTTGGATGAAAAGCAGAAAAGATAGTTGGTATGATTTCAGCAAAAACATCGGAGACGAGCTTGATGGATATGCGGAACACGATAAAATTTATCCACACTTGAAAGATCATATTCAATTTCCAGAAGGATTCAGAATAGATTCAAATGAAGCATTCAAAAACATATGAGTAAAAAACTTTTGATAACCAGTGCTTATATAAAAGATGAAGCCGGAGAAAGTATGGTAAAATCCGTACTTAAACCTCTTGTTTCCGAGTTTGATGTTTGTTTGACAACTCACTCGCCAATGAGCAAAGAAATACAATCTATGGTCAAATATTATGTATATGATCATAGAAACGAAATCATTCCAAACCCGCCAAGTTTTCATGTTTGGGGAGATTGCTCAACATTTTATTTCAAATCACATCATGTCGCTGGATCAGCAAATCATGGATACGCTATATACAGATCGTATATGAACGCGATTCAATTGGTGGGAGATTATTATGATGAACTCATTTTTGTGGAAGGAGATTGTATTTTTTCACAAAGAGACTTGGAAAGATTAAAAGAGTTTCCATTGATTTGCCAAAGAGAAAATAAGGATGCGTTGTTCTTCACCATGCCACACATGTTACGCACCATATTTTTTTATTGCAAGATGGATTTCTTCAAAAAATGTTTTCCGATTATCAAAACTCCTCAAGAATATTTGGATCATTGCGAAAAAATAGGAAGTTGGAGAGCATTGGAAAACTTCATGCTTCAATGTGTAAGACACAACGGATTGCTGGACAAAGTATACGACGCGGGTGAAGCGGAAGGTTACTTTGACACTAGTGAAATTGATGTTTCAAGTTTTGGAACTCGTCAAAAGCAAAAAGACGGACAATTTAATTTTGAATCGCACGTTTTGTGTATAGAAAATACAAACGAAATAGCATTTGCGTATTTGTGTTGGGATGGAAGCGTCAACCAAGAAATGGATGTTTTACTGGACGGTGAAAAAATATACACTATTCCGGCTGGAGATTTTCAGCACGCTTTTAAGATAACCCCAAAAAACGACTACTTTTATATCAAGATCGGAAATTTTGAACCCAAATTATACAACAAAACCTCAATATTGCACAACGGATACACAAGCTTTGTTAGGTTAAAATACTAATATGATCACTAATAGAAAAATATTCATAACCGGAGGAGCGGGATATCTTGGAAAAAATCTTGTTGAAAGATACTATAAAAGTAATGAAGTGACCGTCTATAGCAGAGACGAGGCAAAACACTATTATCTCAAAAAGAAATTTCCGGGTGTAAAATGTATAATCGGAGATGTCAGAAACTATGATCTGATGAAACGTGCTTCGGTCGGACATGATGTGGGTATATTCGCAGCAAGTTTGAAACAGATTGAGGCTGTTGATCAAAACGTGGAAGAGGCGTTGGAAGTAATTGTAAAAGGATCCATCAATAGCAGAAGAATATCAGAAGAAAACAATTTCCAATCCGCATGTTTTATTTCTTCTGATAAAAGTAGAGCTGCCACAACCTTGTATGGATCGATGAAGTTTGTGGCTGGAGAGTCTTTCATTGTCAACGCCGATCTCTCTAGATGCAAATTAAGTGCCGCGATCTATGGAAACGTGCTAAACTCAACCGGAAGTATCATTCCTTTGATATGGAACGCAATTAACAACAAATATTCTTTGATGCTATATTCCCAAGAAATGACCAGATTCATGATTACCGTGGAAGAAGCAATGGATTTGGTTGAAGTAAGCCTCAACTACAATGGATACAACGTTGTTCCAAAACTAAAAAGTTTCAGAGTCAAAGAT
>Ga0222713_10001932_pt1 | contig 22494 bp, 18 predicted proteins | sample C33_649DmetaG_FD_165061 | JGI IMG/M metagenome (GOLD analysis project Ga0222713, IMG submission 165061) | Estuarine water microbial communities from San Francisco Bay, California, United States - C33_649D | ecosystem: Environmental > Aquatic > Marine > Unclassified | place: USA: California...
GTTGGAATCCGACCAACAATTGTTATTTGTGGCGGTATTTCTCTAGCTGCTTCTTTGTATATCTGGTTCAAGTACAAGAACCGCGTAACGCTACCTGCAGATATTTCTGTCGCAACAGTCTTAAAGACTGTTGACCGCGATCACAAGTAAAATACCAATCAGTGCAAGCAAGGTAATTAACCTTCTGGTCTTGTAACTCACACTGACTCCTTCACTTCAGAAGGAATCGCCTTCACAATTATGAAAGCTACGCCGATCAAGACAAAAACCATGATGTAGGCCCGTGAAATTCCAAAGCTATCTCCCAATAGACCCAGCAAAAATGGGGCTCCAGCGATAGCAACTCCGGCTGCCAATGAGGCGCGGCCAATCGCTAAATCTGGACGACCATTGCTCAAGCCAATTAATCGAATTGATGACAGTGCAAACTGCATTGAGATACCAAGACCTACAACCAATAAGCACAGTAAAGAAATAACCATGTTGTGTGATAACCAGAAACCTAAGAAACCTAAGAACTGCACAGCGATGATTGCCAATAATTGGTTATCAAGTGGAAGATTTTTCAGAATCAATCCGCCATACCAGCGTCCAATTCCCATTCCGGTTCCAAGTGCAACTATCGCAACTGTTGAAATCGCAGCGGTTGAACCGACTCGATCCTTCAAAAGTGCTGCAGCCCAGAATGAGGTTGCAAACTCACTTGAAATACAAGCAACAAAACCAAACCATGAAATCCAAAACTTGGCAGATAGCTTTCCTCCTTGTGGACCATGTTCATCGGGGACATGTTCCTCTGCACCCTTTTCGCGGCCAACAAAAAACAGAAGCAGCGCTACAGGAAGTGCAAGCAACAAACCAAGACGCCACAAACTTGGGAAAGCGATAGCAATTGTTCCGATTAACGCAGTTCCGGTAACAAAACCAACTGATGCAATTCCATTTGCTTGCGGGATTGCGACCTCTGCCGCTTTGCCATAATGCGATGACATCTTGGTCAGCATCGTATTGATGACAACTGATGTGCCAAAACCTGTAATAAATGTTGCAGGAAGAGTGATGTACACCGGTGGTGAAATCACAAATAAGGTCAGACCTACAATGAAGATAGATAAACCGATCCAGCTGGCATGGTTGCGTCCATACTTATGGGCAATTCGTGGATTAGCCCAGCCTGCAAAGATTGAAGCCACGCCCATTGCAGTTCCGTGTAATCCAGCAATTGTTAGTGATGTGCCTTGATCTGCACGCAGCAAAGATTGTGCTGGCCCAAAGCCACCTAGATAGAAGTTCACAACAGCGGTTTGGACCGCTACTACCCAGAAGAAACGATCGCGGTGAAAGCTCTTAGACATTACAGAGCAGCAACAACGTGATCAATGCACTTTGTAAGTGCTTCAACATCACTTGGATCAACCGCTGGGAACATACCGATGCGCAGCTGATTCTTGCCTAGCTTTCGGTAAGGCTCTGTATCAACGATTCCGTTTTCACGAAGCGCTGCAGCAATCTTGGTCGCATCAATTGAATCATCAAAGTTAATTGTTCCAACAACCTTTGAACGCATCGCTGCATCAGTTACAAATGGAGTCGTGTAACTGGTCTTTTCAGCCCAGGAGTACAAAATATCTGAAGACTTGGTGCTACGACCTGCAGCAAATGTAAGACCACCATTGCTATTCATCCACTCGATCTGTTCTGCCAGCAACATCAAAGTAACAAGAGCCGGAGTGTTGTAGGTCTGATCTAAACGCGAGTTTTCAATTGCGATTCCAAGATCAAAGAAAGCTGGAACCCAACGGCCGCTTGCCTTGATCTTCTCTGCGCGAGCAATCGCAGCAGGAGACATGATTGCGATCCACAAGCCACCATCTGAAGCAAAAGATTTCTGAGGTGCAAAGTAGTAAGTATCAAACTCTTTTGCATCAACCATTAAGCCACCGGCAGCTGATGTTGCATCAACAAGTACTAATGCTCCATCTGTCCCTGCTGGTCGCAGAATTGGCATTGCAACTCCGGTAGAGGTCTCATTGTGAGTCAATGCGTACACATCGATACCGGCTTCAGCTACAGCGGTTGGGTGTGAGCCAGGTTCTGACTTAATAACTGTTGGTTCACCCAAGAATGGTGCTTCCTTTGAAGCTGCCGCAAACTTTGATGAAAACTCACCAAATACAAGGTGCTGTGAGCGCTCTTCAATAAGTCCAAATGTTGCGATATCCCAAAACGCTGTTGAGCCACCATTCCCGAGAACTACTTCATAACCTTCTGGAAGATTAAATAGAGATGTAAGACCTTCGCGAACACGCTTAACAACATTCTTCACCGGCTTTTGGCGGTGCGATGTTCCCAAAATTGCATTTCCACTAGCTGACAATGCAGCAAGTGCTTCGGGACGGATCTTTGAAGGACCGCAACCAAAGCGGCCATCTACTGGCTTTAACTCAGAAGGAATAATGATGCTCATGGGCTAAGACTAAGGGTAGTAGCGAGAGAGTTCCCAATCACCGCTTGTGGTGGTCCTCTCATAACGCAAGCGATCATGCAAACGTGAGTATCGACCCTGCCAAAACTCAATATTCAGTGGTGTGACACGGTACCCGCCCCAGTGTGGAGGCCGTGGAACGACCGTCCCTTCAGGCCATTTCAGTGCTGCACCTTCAAATCGCTGTTCCAACTCTTCGCGAGATGCAAGGTGCGAAGATTGTGCACTTGCCCATGCACCAATCTGTGAACCCCATGGTCTAGTTGCAAAGTAATCGTCGGACTCTTGCTCTGAAACTTTTTCAGCAACTCCGCTAATTGAAACTTGCCGTTCCATTGCATACCAAGGAAACAACAATGAAACATTTGGATTCAATTCAATTCCATGTGCTTTGCGAGATTGGTAATTTGTAAAGAAGGTAAAACCACCATCTGAAATATCTTTTAACAAAACTGTTCGTGTATTGATTTGTGAATCTGCAGTAACAGTTGAAAGCACCATTGCATTTGCTTCAACAATTACAGAGTTTTCATGTGCATCCTTTAACCACAGTGCAAAAGCTTCAAAGGGATTGTCGGGAAGAGTTTCTAAACCGGCATCGCTATAGGAACGACGCATCGCACGGATCTCATCGCGGGTAACGATCTCTTCAGCCATGCCCCTATCGAACCCCACTTTGGGTCGAGGGGCGAGTTTTCAGGGGAGACTGCAAGGGCTCATGCAACGAGCACCCTTTATAACAATCGGATAAATGACCGGCTAAATCAGCAGAAAATAAGGTGTTAAGTTTGCGTACCCGTACCTAAAAGAGTGGAATTACCCCAACAGCGCATGCCCTCGTATGCGTGAATTCCATCCATGGAGGAAAAATATGAACAAAAAGCGTCTCGGCATTGTCAGTGCCATAGCTACCGCTGTTCTTGCAGCCTCTGCGTTTGTCGTACCAACTTCAAACGCAGCAGGAAAGTCTCTCGTCATTTGGTCAGACGAAAGCCGTGCAAAGACTCTACGTGAAGCAGCAGCTTCATGGGCGTCAAAGAATGGCGTAACTCTTACTGTTGTTATTAAAGACTTCGGTAAGGTAAAAGATGAACTAATTACTGCAGCTCCAAAGGGACTCGGTCCTGACTTACTAGTAGGCCCACATGACTGGGTTGGACAGCTTGCAGCTTCAGGCGTTCTAGATCGTATGGTTAGCATCGACAAGAACGCATATGCAGCGTCAGGAATTCAAGGATTCTCATATAAGGGACTTCTATACGGTCTTCCATACAACGTTGAAAATATTGCGTTGATCGTCAATACAAAGCTCTCACCAACTATTCCTGCGACATTTGCAGATCTAGAAAAGACATGGGCATCTTTGAAGACTGCTGGAACAGCTAAGGTCGGTATTGAGGTTCCTTACGGAGATCCGTATCACCACATGCCATTGTTCTCAGGTCTTGGCGGATATGTATTTGGTGTTGGTGCATCAGGTATCAATGCAAAAGATCTAGGAATTAACTCAAAGGCATTTGCCGCAAATGCATCAAAGGTCGATGGATACTTTGACAGTGGACTACTAAGCAAGTCTTCAAACTATGACTTTGTTCAGTGGTATGCAGGAAAGGCTCCTTACATGATCACAGGACCTTGGAACCTTGCAAATATCAAGAAGTCAGGTATTCCATATGCAATCGCATCAGTGCCCGCAGTCAATGGCACACTTTCACGCCCATTCGTAGGAGTCAACGGATTCATGATGAGCAAGTTCGCAAAGAACAAGATTGTTGCTCGTCAGTTCTTGACTCAGGTCGCAGGGTCTGATGACTTCCAGCTTGCTCTTTACAAGCTTGGTGATCGTTTGCCAGCACTCAAGACTGCCGCTGCGAAGGTCACAGACAATAAGGATGTAGCGGGATTTGGTACTTATGGTGCCACTGGTACTCCTATGCCAAACATCCCTCAAATGAACTCTGTTTGGGATTCTTGGGGAAATGCTTGGAAGAACGTAGCTGATGGAAAGCAGACCGCTAAAGATGCGTTTGCTCAAGCTGCTACAAATATCAAAAAAGCAATTAGCTAGTTAGTACAAGTAGCCGAACAGGGGCGTCGTTTTCTCGACGCCCCTGTTCACTACCTCGAACTTTTGGGAGAATTCAACGGTGAAGATAGGAACAAATGCTCCAGCGCTTTTGCTGAAGATAATGTTGCTTGGTGCACTCAATGCATTCACTGTGTGGAGTGTCCCAATCCTAATTTCCAACAAAAGTTGGTTTTTTGCTATTTATTTTGTAATTTCCACTTTAGTTTTGGACTTTATTTTTTTAAGTAAGCGCCGCATAGCTACCAAATACATAGTTCCCGGCGTAATTTTATTGCTTTTATTTCAAGTCTATCCGGCGTTTTTTACTGGCTATGTAGCTTTCACGAATTATTCCAATGGTCACTTTCTAGATAAAGAAACTGCCATCGAGGTAATGGTCTCAAACTCATTCGCACCAACTGGCGATGAACCGATTTACATGCAAGTTGCCCGAGAGAATACAACTCAAAAAATATCTCTAATTGTTCAGGACCCCAGAGGATATGGTGTCGGTACTCGAGATGGTTTTTCGATTATTCCCTCATCGGATCTCACATTAACTTCTGATGGAAAAATTGAAAAAATTGTCGGCTATTCCATTTTGACCGATGATGAGGTTTTTTCAATCTTGGAAGAATTCAATGACTTTAAAATCCCCATTGGAAATGATCGGTTCTACTCTGTATCTGACATAAATGCAGTTGAACTAGTAGCCCAAAATTTGAGTTATGACCCAAATAAAGACCAAGTAACAGACCTATTGACAGGAACGATTTATACACCAAATGACAATGGCTCAATGGTCAGTGAAGCAGGCGAAGAAATCGAACCTGGTTGGACAACCACTGTGGGCTGGCGAAATTTCTCGAAGGTCATCAATGATGAGCGTTATCGTCAGCCTTTGCTACAGGTTTTAGCCTGGACCTTTATTTATGCAGGATTAGTAGTGCTAACCACTTTTTTCCTTGGATTAATTTTAGCTTTGGTTTTAAACCACCCACGAATGAAATCTCGAAAGATTTATCGAACCCTCTTGATTGTTCCATATGCAATGCCATCGGTGCTTTCCACACTTGTGTGGGCGGGTATGTTTAATCAAGACAACGGTGTGATCAATAAGATGTTAGGTGCATCTATTCCTTGGTTATCAGATCCATGGCTTTCAAAGTTTGCAGTTTTGTTAGTTCAGCTTTGGGCTGGAACTCCATACATGTTCCTCATAGCAACTGGGGCCATCCAATCACTCTCGACTGAAGTTGTTGAAGCGGCCCAGGTAGACGGAGCTTCACCACGCCAAGTCTTTTCTAAAATTAAATTACCTCTAGTTTTGATGACTCTCGCACCGCTTTTAATTGCAAGTTATGCCTACAATTTTTCAAATTTTGGGGCGATTTATTTATTGACGGGTGGTGGGCCCACAATTATTTCCTCAGGTGGAATCGCAGGCCATACCGACATCTTGATTTCATATACCTACAAAATCGCTTTTGCTGCAGGTAAAGGAAATGACTACGGATTAGCTAGTGCTGTTTCCTTCTTCAACTTTATTTTAGTTGCATCAATCTCAATTTATAGCTTTAAAAAATCACGGACAATCGAGAACATGACATGAACACAGAAGACATTTTGAAGCAAAAACCACTCACCCCATCTCAATGGGGTAGAAAAATTGCATGGCGCCATGTCGTGGGAGTTGCCGCTGTTTCATTTGCATTATTTCCACTGATTTGGATGATCTCTGCTGCGTTTGACACTCTTGGTTCGCTTAGTTCTCAAAAACTCATTCCAGATCGGCCTGGCTGGGATAATTTTCATGAGTTATTCACCAATCCTGATCAGCCATATCTTAAGTGGCTCCGAAACTCTTTGATAATCTCCTCAACCAATGCTGTCCTGCAGATGTTTATCGGTGCTACAGCAGCTTATGCTCTCAGTCGCTTCCGATTTAAGGGTCGCAAGCTGACACTCATGACAATTTTGGTTGTACAGATGTTTCCTCAATTGCTTGCTGCCACGGCAATTTTCTTGATGTTGGCAGAACTTGGTAAAAGTATTCCTGCTCTTGCCTTGGGACAGACAACAGCTCTAATCATCGTTTTTGCTGGAGGAGCGCTAGGAATTAATGCATGGATGCTCAAAGGGTTTTACGACACAATTCCCTCAGAGATTGATGAATCAGCAAAGGTAGATGGAGCCTCGCATGCCCAGATTTACTTCAGAATTATTTTGCCGTTAGCACGCCCAGTTCTGGCGGTCATCACCTTGCTCTCATTCATTGGAACAATGAATGAATTCTTAATCACTTCAGTGATTTTGGGTGGAAATCAAAACTCCATCACCTTGGCAGTAGGTATGCAGCAATTTATTGATGGTCAGTACAACGCGCGGTGGGGTCCATTTGCTGCAGGCGCCCTGATTGCTTCAGTACCCGTAATGATTCTTTTCTTGTATCTCCAAAAGCATGTAGTTTCGGGTCTTACGGCTGGAGCAAATAAAGGCTGATGAGCAATTCACCTCACCATGACGGAAGCGAACTATATGTAAGTAATAGTGCTCCAAAAATCGGAGACACAGTAATTTTGAAAATTCGCGTGCCAAATAATTATGTTTTTGAAAAAGCAATGCTGCGTGTTTATCAAGATGGCGAGCCAAGAATATTTGAATTAAAAGCGGGCAAAAAAGGAGGAGCAGAAACCTGGTACCAGGTGAAAATCGAAATTATTAATCTTCAAACTCTTTATCGTTTCGCATTTATAGGTCAAGGAAAGTATGAGTGGTTAAATGCGCGTGGTTTATTTGATCATGATGTCCATAGCAATAATGATTTTCAGATAGTTGCCGTTCCTGCTAATCCAAAGTGGATCAATTCCTCTGTTTTTTATCAGATTTTTCCCGACCGCTTTGCTAAATCTGGCAAGGTAAATATAACTCCGGATTGGGCCTATCCCCGAGATTGGAATTTACACCCACGAGGGAGAGGAAAATTTACAGGTCAAGAGTTATATGGTGGAGATCTTTATGGAGTACAAGAACATTTAGATCACATCGCGGATCTAGGAGTGAACGGAATTTATTTCACACCAATCTTTCCTTCACGTTCAAATCACAGATACGATGCAACAAGTTTTGACCATGTAGATCCTATTTTGGGTGGCGACCAAGCCTTTATTTCTTTAATTCAAGCCTCTAAGAGAAAAGGTATTCGCATACTTGGCGATCTCACCTCCAATCACTGCGGAGCTGGGCATGAGTGGTTAGCTAAGGCAAAGAGAGATAAAAAATCAAAGGAACGTTCATATTTTTACTGGGATAAATCCATCAAATGGGGTTATGTGGGCTGGTTTGGTCTTGAATCATTACCAAAATTAAATTACTCATCTAAGCAGCTTCGCAAAGCAGTGTATGAGGGAAAGAACTCCATCGTAAAGAAATGGATCTCACCTAAGTTTGGAATGGCAGGTTGGCGCATCGACGTCGGAAACATGACTGGCGTGCAAGGTTCAGAAAATCATCATGTCGAAGTAATGCGCGGAATTCGTAAAGCAATGCAAGAAATTAATCCAGACACCTGGCTTGTAGCTGAAAATGGAGATTTTATCGCAAGCGATTTAGATGGCCTGGGTTGGCAAGGTGCAATGAATTACCAGGGTTTCATGCGTCCATTTTGGAACTGGATCAATCGTAATCCAGAGATTACAGGTGGTTTTCAAGGTTTACCTTTTGCGATGCCAAAGATAAACGGAAAGCAATTGGTTGACTCAATTCAAGAGTTCAACGCATCAATTCCGTGGCGATCATTAACTGCAAGTATGATGCTCCTGGATTCTCATGACACCGCACGATTTAGAACCGTTGTTTTAGGTGATAAAAAAGCACATTTGAGCGCAATGACAATGATGCTTAGTTATCCCGGAGTACCTTCCATCTTTGCGGGAGATGAAATTGGGGTAGAGGGTTCCTGGGGTGAAGATGCACGAAGAACAATCAACTGGGTAGATCGCAGCAATTGGGATATTGAGTTCATGAATGAAGTCAAAAAGTTAGTGACTCTACGTCGTTCACAGTATGCACTAGTAAATGGTGGCTTGCGATGGGTCCGTGCCGAAGATGATTACCTTCTCTACCTTCGAGAATCAAAAAAACAAAACCTCCTCATCTTAATTTCGCGGGGAGCAATTAACGCAACAATTGACTTGAGGAAGTATGGATATCGTGTTAAGAAAACCCTTTATGGTAATGAAGTTGAAGGTGATTTATTTTCAATCAAATCTGACTGCGCAATTCAAGGGATTTGGGAGTTGATGTGAAGCGACTTTTTATCACTTTTGTCTCGATAATTTCTGTCCTTGGCTTGGTGGCCCCTTCGTGGGCAGGTGAAGATTTAACATCACTAGCTCGTTCAACCGCTCGTGGCCCTCTAGCTGCAGAGTCTGTTTACTTTGTGATGACTGACAGATTTGAAAATGGAGATAAGAGCAATGATGGTGGAGGCCTAACGGGAGGACGTCTTGGCGGCGGTGATGATCCAACAGATATCGCTTACTACCATGGAGGAGACTTCAAAGGATTAACTTCACGTTTGGATTACATCGCCAATTTAGGTTTCACTTCTATTTGGATCACACCGCCGGTAGTTAACCAATTTGTCCAGCAGGGATCTGCTGGTTATCACGGGTATTGGGGAACAGATTTCACGAGTATTGACCCACATTACGGGACTGAAGCCGACTTCAAAAATTTTGTCTCACGTTCGCATGCTCTTGGAATGAAAGTCATAGTGGACATCGTTGTGAACCACACAGCCGATGTCATTAAATACACCATTGGCTCTACCACCTATCGTGAACCTGCTGATTTCCCCTATAAAACATGTTCAGGTAAGGTTTTTGAACCTTCGAAATTTGCTGGTCTAGCTTCATTTCCACAACTTTGCGCGAAAACTTCCTTTGCTTACATACCAAGAACTTCTACTTATGATAGAAAAATCAAGAAGCCTTATTTCTTAAATGATTTAACTAATTATCACAATCGAGGTGACTCTATTTGGTCTGGCACTTCTGTCACCCAAGGTGATTTTGTTGGTCTCGATGATGTTTTTACTGAAAAACCAGAGGTCGTAAAAGGAATGATAGATCTGTGGTCTAACTGGATAACCAAGTTTGATATTGATGGGTATCGTGTAGATACAGCCAAGCATGTTAATCCAGAATTTTGGAAGGCTTTCGTCCCTAAAATTCTTGCAACGGCTAAATCTGTGGGCAAGAACAATTTCCCGATTTTTGGCGAGGTTGCTGATTCTGATATTCCATTTTTAGCCAGTTTCGTTACAGAACAGAAATTTCCAAGCGTTTTGGATTTCCCATTTCAGGCAAAGGTCTCTAGATTTGCAAAAGCTGGTGGGGGAGCGGCCGATTTAGCAACTCTTTTCAACGCTGATGATTTGTATACGACGCCGACAACAAGTGCATACTCCCTGGCCACTTTCATGGGCAATCATGACATGGGAAGAATTGGACGCTTCATTGCAATAATTTCAGAAAGTGATGGCGCACAAGTTTTATTGGAGAGAGCCCAGCTTTCAAATGCTCTTCTTTTCACTTTGCGCGGTGGACCAGTCCTTTATTACGGTGATGAAAAGGGAATGACAGGAGAAGGTGGGGATCAGTTAGCCCGACAAAATATGTTCCCAACGCAAGTTGAAGCATGGAAGTCAGAGTTGCGTATCGGAAGCCAACCAATCGGTACCGCCTCCGCATTTGATATTAAGAATCCATTAGAAGAGAACATCGCCCAACTCCAAGAGCTGTACTCAGATTATCCTGCTCTTAAATCTGGAACTCAGCAGGTTCGATATGCGAATGGCTCTGTTTTCGCGGTAAGTCGATTCGCTAATAATCAAGAGTTGATAGCAGCTTTCAACTCTAATGACGAACCGCAAACAGCGACATTCTCAGTCTCAACAAAAACATCAACATGGACTAAATTACTGGGTAAGGCAGCTATAACAAGTCAGAACTCTGAAATGACCATCAATCTTCCATCACGCGGCTGGGTAATTTTGAAGGCTGATAAGAAATTTGAGCCATCACATCCATTATCAATTCAAGTTCTGAATCCTAAACCGGACTATTCGACTCCAGGATGGTCTGCACTTACAGCCAAAGTCCCTGGCGATGACTTTGTCGAAGTAACTTTCGCAATACGCCAAAAAGGTAAGAGTTGGCAGATTTTAGGAACAGCAGATCGTAGAACTTTTAAGGATGAAAACGTTAAGAGTGGATTGCATCGTGTATATCTTCATAATCGCTTATTTAAATCTGGGACACAATTAGAAATAGTTGCTGTAGCCCGAAACACAATAGGTGAGAAAATAGCATCCAAGTTAGTTAATTACACTATCAAGTATTAAGCCAAAACCTTAATGGTTCATCTAAATATTTAGCCCATGATCGTTCATTGTGACCGCTGCGCTTGTAAACCTTAGATTGATAATTATGTGTAAAGCCACGTTCACGCATCAAGGTGTCAACAAAGTTTTGTAAAGCAACATATTCTTTATCAAGTCCCTTATCGCCACGACTCATCCAAATTTTGTGGGTCAAGGGCAGAGCTTCAACCATGGATTGTGCAAAGTTTTCATTGCTAATTACCCAATGTGGCGACAAAGCTAAAGCGGTTGCAAACTTATCTGGATGCTGTATCGCTGCATACAAAGTTGCCAATCCACCCATACTTGAGCCAATTACAGCGGTTTTTTCGGGAGAGTGAGCTCCATAAATAGCAGGGACGATTTCATTAAAAATTTGCATTAAATAAGAGTCTGATTGAAGGGTAATAGTTGGATCTTTGATCGCCCATCGCGGATCAACATATGTATCTGCTGTAAAGAATTTTTCAGGTGCTAAATCCTTTGCCCGCCCCCAAGGATTGCTTTTCGTTGAGCTGTGCCACACAGCAATAATTGTTGGAGGCCTTATCCCTTGCTCTTGAGCTACATCAATCGCCGATTGGGCCATCTTCCAGGTTTGACGACGATGAGTGCTTGTAGTTCCATCAAAGACATTTTGTCCATCGTGGGCGATGAGCAGGTGCTCACTTCCGCCTCGTGGAGTCCAGTAATCGACCGTTCGATCTCCAAAACGAGTACGCACAACCTCGCCTGGAACTCCTCGGATTTGGAAGCGCTTAATCTCCTGCATGATGATTTAATCATCCCATGTCATCGCCGAAAACATCAATAATCTGGTTTCGTCGTGACCTTCGAATTAATGATCATCCAGCCTTGTTAGCAGCGATTGAATCATCTGATCAGATAATTCCACTTTTCATTCTTGATAAGCAACAGATCAGAGAAGCGGGATCTAAGTTGTTGGCGTATATGGGTCAATCATTGCGCGCATTGGATGAATCACTCGGAAATAGACTTCACATAATTGAGGGCGATCAGGTAGAAATTCTTTCAGCTTTAATCAAAAAGTATGGCGTTGAACAGGTTCATATCTCGGCAGAGTATGAAAGATACGGCGCAGCACGTGATGCTCGAGTAGAAGCTGCTGGAATCACACTCGTTAGAACTGGAAGTCCATATGCGGTCGCACCAGGTCGAGTCTTAAAGCCATCTGATGCAACACCGTACAAGGTATACACACCTTTCTATAAAGGTTGGCGCGCACATGGTTGGCGCGCACCGGCGGTTACGCCAAAGAAGTTCATTTGTGTTGAACCAACATCCGAGTATCGAGCATTCCCCAATTTTCCAATGCCAGAAGGCGTCAATGTCATTCAAGCTGGCGAAACCGCGGCATTAAAGCGATTCAAAGAGTTCACCAATAAAGGCTTAGATTCATATGATGAAAATAGAAACTTTGCAGGTATCGACGGAACCTCAAAGATGAGTACCTATTTGAAATTTGGCGAGATCCATCCACGCACCTTGCTTGCAGGGTTAGGTGAAAGCAAAGCACATGACACCTTTAGAAAAGAGATTGCTTGGCGAGAATTTTACGCCGATGTGTTATTTAACAATCCAATGACCGATGTTGAATACTACGCACCTAAGTTTGCACAAATGCGGTATGACAAGCCTGGTGCGCAATTTAAAGCCTGGTGCGAAGGCAAGACAGGGTATCCATTTGTAGATGCTGCAATGCGACAGCTTGTTCTTGAAGGTTGGATGCACAATCGAACTCGCATGGTTGTTGCTTCTTTCTTGGTCAAAGACCTACACCTTGAATGGCAACTTGGTGAGCGTTTCTTTGCAGAACATTTAGTTGATTACGATGTTGCTTCAAATGCACATGGTTGGCAGTGGACGGCAGGATGTGGAACCGATGCATCACCGTATTACCGAGTGTTTAACCCGATCGAACAAGGTCGACGTTTTGATGAAAACGGTGATTACATTCGCAAGTATGTTCCAGAGCTTGCACACCTTTCTGCATCAGAGATTCACGAACCTTGGTTATTCCTCGATGGCTATAGCAAGAATTATCCAGAGCGTATTGTTGATCACGCGATCGAACGTCATGAGGCATTGGCGCGATTACAAGAGATCAAAGCTGACAAACCCCCAATGCCTGGCGCTTAGCCGCATACATCGCATTATCTGCTCGTAGCAATAAATCATCGGCTCCATCATTATCTGCAATTCCAATACTTACTCCGATACTGATTTCATGGCCATCGATTAAAAATGGATAGGAAAGTGTTCCCCGCAACGCCAGAGCGATCTCCATGACAGCGGGTTGGCTGCCATCAACTAAGACTCCAAATTCATCTCCACCCAATCTGGCGAGCAAGGATCCTGCGGGTAAAGCACGTGTAAAGCGCTGTGCAACCTGTTGCAAAACCCTGTCACCTGCTTCGTGCCCGTAGGTGTCATTAACTGGTTTAAATCCATCAAGATCCAAAAGAAGCAGTGAACCTTGTCGTGTCGCAAAGTTTTGAATCTCAGAAATTAAACGTCTGCGATTTGGCAACATCGTTAACTCATCGGTTCTTGCCAAAATTCTTTCATGTCCAATGTTTCGTGCATGATTAAGAGCGATACTCATTCTGATAAAAGCCAAAGCAAGGGTTCCAATCGCCGGAATCAAAATGAAATGCGGAAAGTTATCTGGAGCAATTGCTAGCAGTGCCAACAATGTGGCACTCAAGAAAACCGAGATAGTTATCAGTACCGGGCTAACCCCACCCTTGCTCTTATTGTCAGTGGAAGAATGCCAACAACTTTCAGCGATAAGCACAAATGCAAGCAACCATCCATAATCAAGCAAGGACCCAAATACATAACTTAGATTCAGGTTTTGCCATAAAAAGAGAAAATCAGTGGCGGCATAGACAGCAACTCCAATTGCCAAGAAAAACCCACGCCTAGAAAAACCTTGCATAGCAACTGTTGCAATAATGAAACACAGCAATACTAAATCTGCGACTGGATAGATGATCGCTAAAAAGGATTGATTGAAATCCCCATCAAAGTGGGGAAGTACTGGATGTAAGGCGAAGGCAGATCCCAAAGTACTCAATCCCAATCCAACAATAGATGCGTCAACGATTTCAAGGACGGTTAACTTCTGCTGGTTAGATATCAAGAACTGCAACCCCAGAAGGGCTAATGGATAAAACAAGAGGTACAAGCCATCAGAGGCGTTTTCAAAGACCACCGGAAGTTCTCCGTATGAAACAACGGTCGCAACAATTGAACCCAAGCTCCAACTCCCGATTGCTAAAGCGGTTAGCGGTTGCGCCCATTTGTTGTTAATTCGCGGAGCGATTAATACCGAAATTAAGCAGAGGATTGCTACACAATTGAATCCGATGAGATCAACCCACAATCCATTCATCAATGTGTGTACGGGAATCTGCAACGCCAGTAGGGCGGGTGGCAAGAAACGCATAGCGCGCATACACATAGAGTAAGAAGGTCATTGCTCTTTAGGGATAGGGGTTCCCATAGATACAAAAAACCCGCTACCTGTGTGGCAACGGGTTCTTTGTAAAGATTGAAGCGTTAGTAGCTAGAAGCCCTTGGTGCAGATCAACTTTGCACTCTCGCGAGCATCAGCGATATTGGCTGCAAGCTCTGCTGGCTTATTGGTTGCTGCAAGCTTTGCCGCTTCCAACTTCTTAATTGTGATATCGATGTTGCGAATCTTGCTTGCATAGGCACGTGTTGCCGATGTCCATGATCCAACAGCTGTAGTTAAAATCTTTTTATCAGCATCTGTAGTTGCAGCCGCTAACTTTGCTTGAGCCGCAGTCAATCGCTTATTTGCCTCATCCAGCTTGACCTGAATCTCCGCCTTGTTTGCAGTCTCGGTTGTGATGCCAAGATCAATCACTGGTAGCTGTGCCTTGAAATTTGCTGCGGTAGTAACAGCTGCCTTCTGTGATTTAACCGCATCATTTGCTGCCGTTAAGCAATCAAGTGATAGCCAGGTTAATTTTGTACTGGAAACCAATGGATTTTTTGAGCAACGGTAGGTTCCGCCACTTGTCTTAGTAGTCTGACCTGACTTCTTGCATGCAACGCCATTTGAAATCTTCACGGCGGCATCTGCAGGTACTGCGATCATGACGCCACCGGCGACAACGAGCGCTACTGAAAGTGATGCGATCTTGCGGAACATGTATGTGCCTTTCGTAGTAATGAGGTAATACTAACGATTAGGCACTTAGAAAAGGCTGATAACCCGCCGAGAGTCCGGTAGGTATGACCATTACTTTCGCTGTTTGGCCCTTAAGTTCATTCCAACTTTACGGACAATCGAACGTGGCAGAGTCTGAACAACAAAGACAAGCAGTTTGTACTGCCAACCAGGAATGCTCACCGCTTCTCCCTTCAAGGCATCCTTCCATGATTGTTCAACCAATCGATCAGAGTTCAGCCACATAAAGTTAGGCAGAGCTTTCATCGACATCTTGCCTCGCTGATGAAACTCAGTTCGGGTAAAGCCTGGGCAGAGAGCGCTGACCTTCACATTGGTTGCCGAAAGCTCTGTGTTAAGTGACTCGGAGAGCACAGTTAAATAAGACTTTGATGCACTATATGAACCACCAGCGATATACCCAGCAACTGATGAAACATTGATGATCACACCGTTGTTACGCTCCTTCATTAAAGGAAGTGCAACATGCATAAGTCGCATTGGGGTGCGCACCAAGACATCAAGCAGTTGTTGCTCGATCTCTAAGGTCGACATTGTGAAAGCTTTATTTGTTCCAAATCCAGCGTTATTGATCAGAACTTCAATCTGATTGTCAGCGATGTACTTTTCAATCTTCAGACAACCCTCATCGGTGGCAAGATCTGCCTGAATTACATGGGTCTTAACCCCGTACTTTGCCTCAAGTCCTTGCGCTCTTTCTTGAAGCCGCGGCAGATCGCGAGCAACCAACACAATGTTGTATCTGTTGGATGCCAGAAGACGAGAAAAACTCTCACCAATGCCTGCAGTAGCCCCTGTTACTAATGCCCATGAAGACATGTGTTCCCCTAACTAACTGTAAGTTCACCAACTGCACCCTTGGGTACAAATGGTGAGTGTGGTGCTATCGGTGTGAGCATTTCATAATTGCGACCCTGGGTCGGACGTTGATCTTCTTCATTCTTATTTGGCCACAATGAAAGTGCCCGCTCTGCCTGAGCTGTAATTGTTAAAGATGGATTCACACCTAGGTTTGCTGTGATTGTTGACCCATCAACGATATGAAGTGTTGGGTAGTTCCACACTCGATGATAAGGATCTACAACTCCTTCAGCTACATCTTGACCAATTACACAGCCACCAACAAAGTGGGCGGTAAATGGGGCATCGATCAAATCTCCAATATGACCGCCTGCGATGCCACCCTGTTTTTCTGCGATCCGACGGACGACTTCATTTGCAACAGGAATATAAGTTGCATTTGGATGTTGTGAGTCATTTTTTGAGGTTAAATGCCAACCAAACCAACTTCGCTTTGGCTTTACGGAGATATGTGAATCCACGTTTTGCATCGTCAATGCAATTACGGTGCGCTCACTCCACCTACGAACATCCAGGATTCTTTTCAAAAGATAAGGATTTGCGAAGAATGCTTTCCACCATTGCTTACGACGTAATTTTGAAGAACTGCCATCGGTCATAATTGTTTGGAGCAATCCCATCAAATTACTGCCTTTGCCATATCGGACAGGTTCAATATGGGTGTGCTCATCGGGGAAGAACGATGATGTAATCGCACTTCCTTGACTGAAATCAATATCAGTATTTTTCATTATTGCACCAGTAAGCGCTTCACTGTTAGTTCTTGAGAGATCACCCAATCGATCTGACAACAAAGGCAAAACCCCAGAATCCTTCATCTTGTGTAGCAGTTTTTGGGTGTTGTAAGTGCCTGCAGCAACAATTACCTCATGGGCAAAGAAGGTTTTTCGGCGTAATCCAAATGGAGAATTTGTTTTGGTCGTTGTGATCTTCCAACGTCCATCTTCAAGCTGCTGAATTTTAGTTGCAGTTGTCATAGGAAAAACCTGAGCACCAGCAGACTCTGCAAGCCCCAAGTAATTCTTTGGCAAAGTATTTTTAGCGTTGAATTGACAGCCCGTCATACAAGAACCACATTGCTGACAACCATTTCGATCAGGACCAACACCACCAAAGAAGGGATCCTTAGAAAGCACTCCTTTTCCTTCACCAAAGTAAACACCAAGTGGTGCCATTTGAAAGGTATGGCCGACACCCATTTCAATCGCAGCTTCCTTCATAGCTTGGTCGCTATTAGAAAAGTATGGATTCTCCGTAACGCCTAACATCCGTCGAGCTTGATCAAACCAAGGAGCAAGCTCCTTCTTCCAATCTGTGATTGAAGCCCATTGCTTGTCATTGAAGTATTCATCTCCAGGTTGATACAAGGTGTTGGCATAGACCAGCGATCCTCCACCAACACCCGCACCACATAAAATCAAAACATCAGGCAGAGCATGAATTCGCTGAATTCCGTAGAGCCCAAGTTTAGGGGCAAAGAGAAACTTATTGAGTCGCCATGAAGTCTTAGGAAAATCTTTATCTTCAAATCGGCGTCCCGCTTCAAGTACAGCAACGGAGTAACCTTTTTCGCGCAACCGAAGGGCAGAGACCGAACCACCGAAACCTGATCCGATCACTACGACATCGACCGCACTATTCAATTAATCACCCACCAATTCCGGCTGGATCTTCATGGCGAATGTGCCAACTGCTGCCGTACTGCTCAATTAGATCTAGGAATGGCTTTGGCTCCATCCATTCAGGACCAACAACACCACTTGGTTTCCAGGTGCCGTTAGCGATTAATTCCATAGCAATAACGGGGTTAATTGCTGTTTGCCAGACTACTGCCTGATCGCCGTAATTTTCCATGGACCATTTGTTATCAACGACGTTATAGATATAGCAGGCGTAAGGCTTTCCTTCTTTATCTAATCCCTTTACGTGTGCACCTGCACAAGTCTTACCGTGCATTAACGGACCAATCTTTGCCGGATCCGGAAGTAGCGAAGCTAAGAAATCGCGAGGAGCAATCTCCAATCCTCGGTAGTTCACCTTCTCCTTTTTTGATAGACCCAACAAGTGAATCGTCTTCAAGGTGTTAATAAAATCTGTTCCAAGTCCATACTTAAATGTGACTTGATTTGCTTTGATTTTCTGAGGAATCAAAATAACTTCCTCATGTTCAACATCTACACACTCAACAGGACCAATGCCATCAGGGAAATCAAATGTCACAGCCCCCGTAAATGGTTCCGCAGTGTGCCACTTTCCATCCTCCCAAATTAAGGGTGCGTTGAGACACTCTTCAATTGTTGTCCAAATTGAAAATGATGGAGCAAAAGCGTAACCATCAACAGTTAAGTTTGAACCATCTAAGATTGTGATGGCATCGATTTCGCTAAACAAATAATCTTGAGCGTATCGAGCAAAGATGTCGCTCATACCTGGCTCAATACCCATTCCGATTAATGCGTACTTACCGTTTTTCTCCCATTGAGATGATTGCGAAAATTGCTCATCGCCCAACTTGATACCGGTCTTGTGAAATGGATCTGTTGGGTGAGCAACTGAAAGTGACATCGCCATATCGATGTAATTCACGCCAGCATTTTGCGAAGCGGTAAAGATCTGCATTACAAATCTAGGGTCAACAGCGTTTACAACGACATCAGGATTGACCTTACGGATCAATCCTTCGAGAGCCACCAGATCGCCGGCATCCACCTCCACTGAAGTAAATCGAGGGTCTTGGATCTTTTGGGTGACAGCGTGCGCCTTTGAAGCATCGTAATCAGCGATAACTAACTCAGTGATAAATGACTTGCGTGATGCGATATTTGCGATTGCACTGCCAACTCCGCCTGCGCCGATAACGAGCGCTCTCATGGTTGGCCTTTCAGTTTGTTCTTAACCTTCAATAGACCCGTGTCCATTGAATGGAATCCAACGTGGATTCAAGGGAAGGTTATCGATACCGCTAACCTTTGCCAAGCACCGCCAAACTATTGAAAGTATGTCTGGTGTAGTAAGTCCCCGTAGCTCAGTGGATAGAGCAACCGCCTCCTAAGCGGTAGGTCGCAGGTTCAACTCCCGCCGGGGACACTCAATTATCAATTAGTTCAGAGATTTATGAGAAAACAACGGTTCGCTTTCCGACAATGAAAATTTTGTCATCGGCGTATAACTTAACCGCTTTTGCAAGCACTCGACGCTCAATGTCACGTCCAATAGCAATCAACTCTTCAGCAGAAGCGTTGTGCGTCACATGCGCAACATCTTGTTCAATAATTGGACCTTCATCTAAATCACTTGTGACAAAGTGGGCACTTGCTCCAATTATTTTTACTCCGCGCTCATGTGCCTGGTGATACGGCTTTGCACCTTTAAAGCCAGGCAAGAATGAGTGATGGATGTTAATTATTTTACCTGGCATTGTGTTGCAGAAATCTGCTGAAAGAATCTGCATGTACCGAGCAAGGACAACAAAATCAATCTTTAGCTCTTCAATTTTCTTCAGAATCTCAGCTTCTTGTGCCGCCTTATTATCAGATGTAACTGGCAGGCATAGGAACTTAACTCCATGGGATTCAACTAATGAACGTAGATCTTCGCGGTTAGAAATAACTAATGGAATTTCAACATTAAGCTCGCCAAGCTCTTCTAAGTACAAAAGATCACGCAAGCAATGACTTTCTTTAGTAACCATAACAAGTGCACGTGGCTTTTGAGCAGTGGGGCGTATATGAAGAGCGGGATTGAACTTTGAAAGACCATCATTCAAACTTTTGTGCGCTCCATCGATTCCCTGTGAAGTTTCAAAACGGGTGCGCATAACAAATTGATTAGTGGTCGGATCTGTGAACTGCTGATTCTCAATAATGTTTCCACCACAGGCAAGAACCGCCGAAGTCATCGCATGAACGATGCCAGGCTGATCTGCACATTGCAGGGAAGCGATTAGATCCATGGTCTTAGGGTACGCGAGATTAGTGATGCAGCGTAAATCGCTTCATCCACTGAGGCGCCCACCAGTTGTTTTCGCCAAATAGTCGCATCAATGCTGGAACTAAAAGCCCTCGCACAATTGTTGCATCCAGAAGTACGGCAAGTGCAACACCAAAGCCCATTGTCTTAATGGATGTGACACCACTGGTTACGAATGCAGCAAAGACCACTGCCAGCAAGACTGCAGCAGCTGTGATGATGCGTGCAGAACGTTGAAGTCCAACCGCTACAGATTCAACATTTGTTTTACCCGCAAGATGTTCTTCACGGATGCGTGACAGCAAGAAGAGTTCGTAATCCATAGAAAGTCCAAAGACGACAACTGCAATCAAGATAACAATTGATGTATCAAGAGTTCCGGTGACGGTAAATGAGCCAACAAGCCATTGAAGGTTTCCATCAATGAAGACCCACGTAAGCGCACCCATAGTTGCACCAAGAGACAAGAAGTTCAGAATTACTGCCTTAATTGGCAGGATGATTGAACCTGTAAAGATAAAGATCAAAACAAGCACGCTCAGCACAATCCAACCAAGTGCCCACGGAAGTGTTCGGGCAATACCATCTTGAGAATCTGTGTAATCAGCTGCAACTCCACCCACCAAAGTTCCGACAGGGGAGTCAACGTTGCGAACATTGTGAATCAACTCTTGCGATTCAGGGGTACGTGGCAACATCTCTTGGTATGCAACAACGCGTACATCGTTGCCAATTGTCACAGGCGGAACAACACCAACAATTCCATCTAACTGCCCGATTTTTGCGGCATAGGCATTAATCTCATCAATCTTGTTTGAACCATCTTTGATAATGATTTCAATTGGATTTCCAGTTTGTCCTGGGAATCTCTTGTCTTGAAGCGCTGTTGCGACAGCAGCTTTATTGTCAGCAGGCAACATACGTGAATCACCTTGTGAAAACTTAATATTTGTAATTGGTGCCGCCATGATTCCGAGAATTACAAGAGACAAGACGACAGCAGATACAGGACGCTTCATAACTAAGCGTGCGGTCTGTGCCCAACGACCATCTTCCTTCGGAGTAATTGCAGATTTACGAACAACTCCCTTATCAATGCGATCTCCCAGTAGCGCCAGAATTGGAGGCAAACCAAAGAGTGCGCCAATTACGGCAAGTGCTACAACTGAAACCCCCGCATAACCAAATGATTTTAAGAATGGAAGCGGGAAGAAGGTTAAAGAGAACAAGGTCACTAGAACGGTCATACCTGAATAGAAGACGGTCTTACCAGCACTTGCCATCGTTGCGACAATGGAATCTTCAACGTTCTTGCCACGATGGAGCTCTTCGCGGAATCGGTTAACAATTAATAGTGCGTAATCGATACCTAAGCCAAGCCCCATGCCCGTTGTTAAGTTAAGGGCGTAAATACTCACGGTGGTAAACAAGGTAAAGAGGTAAAGAACAAAGAAGGCACCCAGAATCGCAGCAACTCCCACAATTAATGGCATTGCTGAAGCGGCAAGAGCACCAAATACAAGAACGAGCAATATGAAGGTCAAAGGAATGGAGATGAGTTCAGCGATCTTCAGATCTTCAGAGATCTTTTCAGTGATTGCATGCCCAACAACTCCGACACCACCTGCATACAAAGTTAAACCATCATATGGTCCATCGTAATTCTTTTGCATTCGCTTACCGAGCTCTTGGCTTTCGGGTGTAAATGCTTCTCCATCACCATACACAAGGATGTACGCAGCTTTTCCATCACTGGACTTCAGTGTTGCCTCGCCACCACTAGTCCAATAAGAAATTGTCTTTGTTACTCCTTCTTCCTGAGCAATCTTCTTTTCTAAGGTAATTCCTTTTTGTGCGATAGCAGGATCTGTAACATCAGTTGCACCTGAATCAACAATTATGACAACTGCAGGATCAGATAGTTTTAAATCTTCAGTCAGGTACTTATAAACCTTGTACGAATCACTGTTTGGATCGCTGTACCCACCTGAATCAAGGCGATTGAAAACGGTCGAACCGACGCCACCAGCAACAAGAATTCCCACAATAAAAAGAATTACCGCGCTTTTACGACGCTTAACGATCAGGTGACCGAGCTTTTCAAACATCTTTATCTCTTTTCCTTGTATTTATATTTTTCTAGCGGTAGTAGAATTAACACCATGAGCGATCTCTTCCCGAAGGTAACATCTGATGAAATTGATCTGGATGCTGCCTCCGAACAAGCTAAGCGCGAAGAAGAGTTACAGTCAGATCGTCCACCACATCACGAGGGTTAATCAGCCTTAGGTGCAGGCGCTGCCGCCGGCGTGCTCTTAGTTGAATCTGTTTTATAAAATCCTGAACCTTTGAATACAACTCCAACAGCGGTGTACACCTTACGGATTTCACCTTTGCATTCTGGACAAATCGTCAGAGAGTCATCTGAGAAGGATTGAATT
>Ga0222713_10001933_pt1 | contig 22478 bp, 24 predicted proteins | sample C33_649DmetaG_FD_165061 | JGI IMG/M metagenome (GOLD analysis project Ga0222713, IMG submission 165061) | Estuarine water microbial communities from San Francisco Bay, California, United States - C33_649D | ecosystem: Environmental > Aquatic > Marine > Unclassified | place: USA: California...
GGCGCCGGCATCCTCGCGCCGATCCTCTTCGCCGCGGTCGTGCTGCGGGTGACGGATACCGCGCTGTTCGCGGCGCTGCCGACGATGGAGCCGGCCGCGAAGGCCGCCGCCCTCGACGAACTGGTCCGGCGCGTGGTCACGCCTTACGCCGCCGTCGCCGCGGTGCTGGCCGTGCTCGGCCTGCTGGTGCGCTGGTCGCCCCTGCCGGAGATCGACGCCGACCACGAGAGCGCCGAGGTCGCCGAAGCCAACGCCGGTAAGACCAGCGTGTTCCAGTTCCCGCAGCTCGTGCTCGGCGCGCTCGGCATCTTCCTGCACGTCGGCACCCAGACCGTGGCCGTCGACACCATCATCGGCTATGCGGACACCATGGGGATCCCGCTGGCGGCGGCGAAGATCCTGCCCGGGTGCGTGCTCGGGGCGATGATCGTAGGTTATGTCCTTGGGCTGATGCTGATCCCGCGCTGGGTCTCCCAGGTGACGGCCCTGCGCGCGTGCACCGTGCTCGGCGTCGTCGGTACGCTCGGCGTACTGTTCGCCCCGGGCCAGCTGACCTTCCTCGACGTGACCGCCGAGACGTCGCTCTGGTGCATCACGCTGCTCGGACTCTCGAACTCGCTGACCTGGGCGGGCATCTGGCCGCTCGCGCTGGACGGACTCGGCCGGTTCACCAAGACCGGGGCTTCGCTGATGATCATGGGCCTGTGCGGCAACGCGCTCATCCCGCTCGCTTACGGATGGCTGGCGGACGGCTACGGCGCCCGCGCCGGTTACGGGATCCTGCTGCCTTGCTATCTGTATCTCACTTACTACGCCGTGAGCGGGTTCAAGAAACGTCAGTGGTAGTAGTGCGGCGGAGCCGCGAGGGGGCACGTGGGCACGGTGACACGTGGGCTAGGCAGACTAACTAAAGGGAAACCGGAGACCGGATAGTTGGCGGGGATTTTCGTTTTCAGGTGGCGGGTGGCAGCCCCAGGTGGCGGGTGACGGGAGAATTACAGCAGCAGGAGGAAAGTTGTCCTGCCACCTGGGACCTGGGGCCGACACCTGCCACCCGAAAATTTAGGATGCTCGACGCCGCTAGGTCGTGGCGCGGTCCCGACCCTGCCATCGGAATCCATTCAGCCCTCCACGCAGTCCTCTACGCCGCCCTCCATTCAGTCCTCTATTCTGCTCACTCCCACTTCCAATTCAGCACGATCTCGGTGTCGGGATGGAAAGATTGCTTCACGGGGCAGGCTTCGGCGGCGCGGATGAGCCGGTCGCGGACTTCGAGCGGGACGCCGGGCGGCATGGTGATGTCGACCTCGAGCTTGGCGATGCGGCGCGGCGGCGTGGTCGTCATGTGCTTGGCGACGGAGGCGTGGGCGCCGCGGAGATCGAGGCCCGTGTTGCGCGCGTGGATGCCGAGGATCGTCAGGAAGCAGGTCGCCATGGCGGTGGCGGCGAGGTCGGTCGGCGAGAAGCCTTCGCCCTTGCCCTGGTTGTCGACCGGGGCGTCGGTCACGATCACGTGCCCCGAGGGTCCGTGCACCGCGCGGACGTGAAGGTCACCGAGGTATTCGCAGGAGATGTTGACGGCCATGCGCGGAGTTAAGCCGCCCGCCGGACGCCCCCAACAAAAAACCCCGGCGGGCCGGGGTCTGGGTGAAAGGACTGCGGGGACGATTATTCGTCGCCGTCCTTGCCGATGGCGTCGACCGGGCAGCCTTCGAGGGCTTCCATGCACTTGTCGATGCCTTCCTGGTCGGTCGGCTGGGCGAAGACGTAGGAGTAACCGCCGTCATCCTGGCGCGTGAAGGACTTCGGGGCGGTCTCGCGGCAGAGATCGCAGTCGATGCACTGGGAATCCACGTAGAATTTGCCCGGGGCGCTCTCGGGACGCTTGTCGTTCTTGTCGGCCATAAGACTGCCACTATTTGGAAGACCGCCCGCAGGTGTCAAGAATCCGCGTCAGTTGGCGGGCAGCATGACTACCAGGCGATGACGGAAAAGCCCGTCGCGACCGGCGAGGTAGGCGGCGGAAAGACGATCGGCCGTGGCGAAAGTCACTTCGATGACGGCGGCGGGGGGCAAGTTCGGGCGCAAGCCGGGGCCGGACTGACGGTCGAAGGCCAGCAGCGGGCGGACGACGACGGAAGCGACGGGGAGCTCGTGCTCCTGCTGGATGACCAGACGCAGGCGGGAGCGTGTCGCCGCGTCGACCCCATCCCAGCAGAATAGGTTCTCGATCGCCGCGGCGTCGCGCCGGGCGAACGCCTCGCGCAGTTCGTTCGCCAGCACGCCCGCCGAGTGCGTCTGCCACCAGGACCAGACGGCGACCAGGAGGAACCCGAGCGACAGGCCGAGGACCGCCGCGAAGGCGCGACGGAACCAAGGTGAACGGAGGAGAAGCGGGCGCACGCGGGAGAAGGACGTTGACCGAATAGCAGGGACGGAGATATGCACGCAAGAGCCATGGCGCACGAAAGCAAGCCCTCCGCGGATTCCGGCCGATATGCGGCCCGGGGAGTCTCCGCCTCCAAGAGCGAAGTGCACGCCGCGGTCGACCGCCTCGACCCCGGCCTCTACCCGCAGGCCTTCTGCAAGATCGTGGCCGACAACCTGACCGGCGACGCATCTAAGTGCGTCGTCACCCACTCGGACGGCTCCGGTACCAAGGCGCTGCTCGCCTACCTCTGGTGGAAGGAGACCGGCGACGCGTCCGTTTTCCGCGGCATCGCGCAAGACAGCATCGTCATGAACATCGACGACCTCCTGTGCGTCGGCGTGACCAAGGGCGTCATCCTCTCTTCGACCATCAACCGCAACGCCAAGGCCATCCCCGGCGCGATCCTCGCGGAACTGATCAACGGCACCGAAGACGTGCTGGCCATGCTGCGCGCGCAGGGCTTCGGCATCACTTCCGGCGGCGGCGAGACCGCCGACGTCGGCGACCTCACGCCTACCTTGACAGTGGACTCCACCGCGACCGCGATCCTGTCGCGCGCCGAAGTCGTGGACGCCGCGCGCGTCGTGCCCGGCCTCGTGATCGTCGGCATCGCTTCGCACGGACAAGCCACCTACGAGACCGCCGAGAACAGCGGTATCGGGTCCAATGGCCTGACCAGCGCCCGCCACGAGCTTCTCTCCAAGTACTACGCCGAGAAGTATCCCGAGACCTACGACAAAGCCACCCCGGCGGACCTCGCCTATTGCGGCCCGCACCGGCTGACGGACGCCCTGCCCGGCTCGACCCTGACCGTCGGCCAGGCCCTGCTTTCCCCGACCCGCACCTACGCCCCGTATGCCCTCCGCCTGCTCCAGGCCTTGGGTAATCAGCGGGTCAAAGGCCTGGTCCACTGCTCCGGCGGGGGCCAGACCAAGTGCCGACGTTTCGGCACCAAGGTCCATTTCATCAAGGACAACCTCTTCCCGACCCCCCCGATTTTCGCGGAAATCGCCCGGGTCAGTGGCACGGATTCCAAGGAAATGCACCAGGTTTACAATATGGGGCACCGCTTGGAGGTCTTCCTGGAGCCTCAAGACGCCGACGCCGCCCTGCGGATCGCCGCCGAGCTCGGCTTAGGCGCGCGCGTCATCGGGCGGACCGAAGCTTCGACCCGCCCGGATGGGACCAACCACGTGACCATCATCAAGGACGGCCAGACCCTGGCCTACGCCTGAAGCCCCCGGAGGGGAAAGGAGTCTCGGGTGGTCGGGCAGACAGGACTTGAACCTGCAACACCCTGCTCCCAAAGCAGGGACTCTACCAATTGAGATACTGCCCGGTACCCGAGAAAACAGTCTGATTTTGTGTTGCCGTCCCTGTCAAACCGCTAATCTCAACCTGTTCTAACCCGCAAAACACCTCCACACATGGAAAACGACAGCATCTCCTCCTCCTCTTCCGAATCCAAGCTCCCGCTCATCGTGGGTATCCTCGGCTTCGCCCTCGGCGCCGCCGGCCTCGTGCTCGGCATCAAGGCCAAGGGTGCCGCTCAGCTCGCCAGCGATGAAGCCGCTCTCGCCAAGACTCAGGTCTCCGAGCTCAGCGCTCAGCTCGCCAGCAAGGCCAGCGCCGACGCCGTCGCCGCGCTCCAGGCCGACCTCGCCGCCACCAAGGAACAGACCGCGAAGAACGAAGCCGAATTCGCCGCCGCCATCGTCGCCCTCCAGAAGGTCGCCTCTGCTCCGAAGGCTTCCGGTTCCGGCAAGTCCGCCTCCCCGGCCGGCCCCGGCGAGTACGTCGTCGCCAAGGGCGACAACCTCGGCTCCATCGCCAAGAAGAACGGCATCTCTCTCAAGGCCATCCAGGACCTGAATCCGGGCGTCAACCCGAACCGTCTGCAGATCGGCCAGAAGCTGAAGGTCAAGTAAGCCAAGCATGTCGGCGCCCTCTCGCTGGTCCGTCCGGCACGAAGAGCTCCACGCCGACTGCAGGGTTTTCCGGGTTTTCAAAGAACACTGTCATCACCCTCTCGATCATCGGGAGGGTGATTTCTTTGTGCTCCGTTCCCGCGACTGGGTGCTCGCGCTCCCGGTCACCGACGACGGCCGCCTCGTGATGGTGCGACAATACCGGTTCGGCACGCGCGACCTCTCCACCGAAGCGCCCGGCGGCATCATGGAAGCCGGCGAGGATCCGCGCGTGACCGCCGCCCGCGAGACCGAGGAGGAGACGGGCTTCACCGGCGGCCGCGCCCGCCTGCTCGGAACGTGCGCACCCAACCCCGCCATCCAGGCCAACCGCTGCCACTTCGTATTGCTCGAAGGCGTGCGCCCCACGGGCCGCCGCGCGCCCGACGAACACGAGGAAATCCAAGTCCTCGCCCTCCCGCCCAAGGCCGCCCTCGCCGAGGCGCTCGCCAATCCGGCACAGCATTCGCTCGCCCTCCTCGCGCTGTATCGTCTTCGTGACGAGCGCCCCGACCTCTTCTCATGACCACTCCCACCCGCATCAAGCACAAGGGCCGCGCAGCCGATCCCGTCCTCGTCGTCGGCTCCGTCGCCTACGACAGCATCATCACCCCGCACGACAAGGGCGACCGCATCCTCGGCGGCAGCGCGGCCTACGCGTGCCTCGCGGCGAGCTACTTCGCGCCGCCCCGTATCGTCGGCGTCGTCGGCCATGACTTCCGCGACCGCGACCGCAACAAACTCGCCAAGCGCGGCATCGACCTCGACGGCCTGCTGACCGACTCCTCCGGTCGCACCTTCTCCTGGCGCGGACGCTATCACGAGAACTACAACCGCCGCGACACCGAGGACCTGCAGCTCAACGTCTTCGAGCACTTCAAGCCGCGCCTGCCCGAGGCGCACCTCTCGACGCCGTTCGTGATGCTGGGCAACATCCGCCCCGACCTGCAGCTCGACGTGCTCAACCAGCTCGCGAACCCGCGCTTCGTGCTGGCCGACACCATCGACATCTGGATCGAGACGCAGCGGGACAAACTCGGCGAAGTCATGCGCCGCGCCGACCTCCTGGTCGTCAACGACACCGAGTCCGCCAAGCTGACCGGCGAAAGCAACGTGGTCGTCGCCGGCCGCGAACTGCGCAAACACGGCTGCAAGACCGTCATCATCAAGAAAGGCGAGCACGGCGCCGTCCTCTTCCATGAAGAAGGCCTGTTCGCCCTGCCCGCCTACCCGGTGACCGAACTCCGCGACCCCACCGGCGCCGGCGACAGCTTCGCGGGCGCGCTCCTCGGCTACCTCGCCGCGACGGGCGCCACCGATTTCGCCACGCTGAAGCAGGCCATGGTCTACGGCACCGCCGTCGCCAGCCTGACCGTCGAAGCCTTCTCGACCGACCGCCTGGCCAAGGCCGGCTGCCGCGAGATCCGCGCGCGTCGCAAGGAACTGCTGAAGCTGATCAAGGCCTAGCCCCGGGGGCGGCCGAGCATCCGCCACAGCACGAAGAGCAGGACTCCCGAGAAGACCAGGTCGCCCAACACGAGCGGCCAGAGCTTCGGGAGTTTCTGCGCGAACAGGCCGTAGCCGAGCGCGGCGGCCTGCAGCACGACGAGGATGGCCAGGGCCGGGACGAAGCGGCGGAGCTTGGCCAGCGGATCGGGAGCGCTCATGCGAAATAGCGGCGATGGGCTTCGGCCAGGCCGAGCAAGGTGAGGTGCGGCTCGTGCGAGACGCGGTCGCGCCACGATGCCGGGAGGTAGACGGCGGCGCCGCCGGTGACGATGACCTTGGGCATCGGCGAACCTTGGCGGACGAGCTCGGCGCAGACGCCGTCGAGCAGCGCGCCGATCATGCCGGCGAAGCCGAGGGCGCAACCCGCGCGCATGGCGTCGACGGTCGACTTGCCGATGGCGGGCCCGCCGAGTAGCGAGGCGGGATCAAGCGCAGGCAGCAACGCGGTGCGCTCATGCAGGTAACGCGTCATCACCCCGAGCCCCGGGGCGATGATGCCGCCGGCGTATCCGCGTGCGGTGAGGATATCGACCGTGGTGGCCGTGCCCATGCCGACGATGACGGCCGGCGCCCCGGCGACATACTGGGCACCGACGCAGTCCGCGATACGGTCCTGGCCGACTTCCGCCGGCGTCGGGTAATCGAAACCCAGTCCCTTCACGGTATCGTGCCGGAGATGGTAGTAAGGGCGGCCGCAGCTCAGCAACGTAGGCTGGAGGACGGCGGTCGTGGCCGGCACGACGCTGGCGAAGGCGATGCCCTCCGAAGGATGCGCCGCGAGGAGGGCCGTCAGCGCGCCGGTGTCGAGCGAGGCGGTCGGGACTTCGCCGTGGGCCAGGACCTGACGACCGTCGACGACGCCCCAGTGCGCGTGCGTGTTGCCGACATCGAGACAGAAGAGAGCCACAGGGAGAAAGTGTCGGGCGGGCGGGCCGGCGCAAGCATCAGGGTTTGCGCAAGGTGACCTCGCCGGAAGAGACGATCGTCCGGCGGCCCCCGCCGGTACGCAGGATGAGCGACCCCTCGTCGTCGATGCCGTCGACGACGCCCGCGACGGGGTCTCCCCGGAGGCCGACGCGGACGGACTTGCCGGCGAGGACGTCGTGGTGGGTCCAAAGTTTGCGGAAAGAACGGGACCAGTTGCCTTCTTCGAACTGCTCCCAGGCGCGGAAGAGCGCGGCGATGACCCCGGCGGCCTCGCGGTTGAGGTCGAGCGGGGCGCCGAGCGCGGCCTCGAGGGATCCGGCCGTCGCGCGCAGTTCGGCGGGGAAATCCTTCGGGGCGCCGGTCAGATTGAGGCCGACGCCGAAGACGAGCTCGCGGACCGAATCGGCGTCGAGACGCGCTTCCGTCAGCATGCCCGCGACCTTGCGTCCGTCGGGCGACTGCAGGTCATTAGGCCACTTGAGTCCGAGCTTCAGCCCCAGCGTCTTCTCGACGTGCGCGCAGAGGGCGAGGCCCATCCAGAGCGTGAACGGCTTGAGCCTTTCAGGCGGAATGAAGGGACGGAAGGCGAGCGAGAGGTAGAGGTTGCCGGAGGGCGCGCTGTGCCACTTGCGGCCGAGCCGTCCGCGCCCGGCCTTCTGCGTGCGGGCGAAGACCGCGAACGGCGCTTCCTGGCCGACGGCGAGACGACGCTCCGCTTCGGAGTTGGTGCTGTCGACCTCGGCGAGGAACTCGACTTTCGGCGAGACCTTCAGCAGGCGGAGATGCGCGTCGAGCAAGGCCGGATCGAGATGGCGCGGCACGGAGCGCAAGGCGTAGCCCTTGCGCGTCGAGGCGCTGAAGACGTAACCCGAGGCACGCAAGCGCTCGAGCCGGCTCCAGATCGCCACCCGGGAGACGCCGAGCTCCTTCGCGAGACGGTCGCCGCTGACCGGTTCGCCGTCCGCTTCGAGGAAGGCCAGGAGGATGCTGCTGTCGAGGTCGGCCATGACTTCAGAGCCAGTCGAGGCCGAGATCGCACCACGGCGCCGCGTGGGTGAGCGCGCCGCTCGAGACGAAGTCGGGCGCGAGCGCGCCGATCTGCGGCAAGGAGTCCAGGCTCACGCCGCCGCTGACCTCGGACCAGGCACGGCCGCGGAGGAGCGGGATCGCGGTACGGAGGTCGTTGGGCGAGAAGTTATCGAGCAGCACCACGTCGGCGCCGGCGGCGAGCGCGGGTTCGAGCTGATCGAGACGGTCGACCTCGACCTCGACGAGGAGGTCGGGGCGCTCCGCCTGGGCGCGGCGGACGAGCGACGTGAGGCGTTCGCCGGCGGTGGCGCCGCCGGCCGCGAGATGGTTATCCTTCACCATGATGCGGTCGAAGAGGCCGAGCCGGTGGTTGAAGCCGCCACCCTGACCGACCGCATACTTTTCCAGCATCCGGAAGCCCGGGGTCGTCTTGCGCGTATCGAGGAGCTTCGTCGGCGAAGCACCCAACGCGAGCACGTGGGCGTGCGTGTGCGTGGCCACGCCGCAGAGCCGCTGGAGGAAGTTCAGGAGGATCCGTTCGGCGGAGAGCAGTTCGGCCGCCGGCCCTGCGACTTCGGCGACCGCCGTGCCGGCCGGCACGTGCTGACCGTCGGCGACCAGCAGCGTCGCGCGGCTTCGCCCGCCGTAGGCGGCGAAGACGACTTCGAGCAGGCCGAGCCCCGCGAGGACCATCGGACGACGGGCCACCACGCGGGCGCGGGCGCGTTCGGCGCCGACGAGGAGCGCGGCGGAAGGATCGCCGGGTCGGGACGGACGCCGCGCGAGGCCGAGGCCGGCGAGGTCTTCGTCGCGGGCGAGCTCGGCGAAGCGGAGCATCCACGCGCGATCCAGCTCGTCCCAGCGGAGACGGCGGATGAGTCGGGAAGTCTGGCCGGGATCGCGCGGCATGGCTTCACCTTACGCCCCCCGCCCTCGCGGGCAAGGGGGTTAAGGGAAGAACTTCTTGAACTTCGAGCGCCAGGATTCGGAGACCGGCGCGGCCTCGTCGCCGCAGGCGGCGGCGTAGGCCTTGAGGGCTTCCTTTTCCTTGTCGGTCATCTTCTTCGGCACGTCGATGTCGACGCGCACGAGGAGGTCGCCGGCGGTCGAACCGCGGAGCGGGGGCATGCCTTCGCCGCGGAGGCGGAAGATCGTGCCGCCCTGGGTGCCGGCGGGGATGTTGAGGTTCGTCTTCCCCTTGAGCTTCGGGACGACGATCTTGCCGCCGAGGGCGGCCACCGAGAACTTCACCGGCACGCTGCAGGCGAGGTCGTCGCCGTCGCGCTCGAAAAGTTCGTGCTCCTGCACGGTGATGTAGACGTAGAGGTCGCCGGCCTGGGCGCCGCGGCGGCCCGCGGAACCGTTGCCGCTCGAGCGGAGCTTCGTGCCCGTGTCGACGCCCGGAGGGATGCGCACGTTGACGCTGGATTCGGCGACCGTCCGGCCTTCGCCGGAGCAGGCCCTGCAAGGCTTGTCGATGCGCTCGCCTTCGCCGGCGCAGCTCGGGCAGGTCTGCTTCATCGAGAAGAAGCCCTGGGAGCGGACCACCTGGCCATGGCCATGACAGGTCGGGCAGCGGGTCTTCTTCGCGCCGGCCTCGGCGCCGGAGCCGGCGCACTTCGCGCAGGCGACGTGCTTACGATAAGGGATCTTCCGTTCGACGCCTTCGGCGGCTTCCTCGAGCGTGACCTTCAGGTCGACGCGGAGGTCTTCGCCGGCGTTGTCGTGGCCGCCGCCACCGCCGCCGAACATGTCGCCGAAACCGCCGCCGCCGCCGCCGAACATCTGTTCGAAGATATCGCGCGGATCGGCGCCGCGGAAGCCGCCGCCGGCGGGGCCACGGGCGCCGCCGCCCTGATTCGGGTCGAAGGCCGCTTCGCCGTGCTGGTCGTAAAGCTTACGCTTGGCCTCGTCGCCGAGGATCTCGTAGGCCCGGGAGACCTTCTTGAATTTCTCCTCGGCCTCTTTGTTGCCCGGGTTGCGGTCCGGATGGAATTCCATGGCCTTCTTGCGATAGGCCTTCTTGAGCTCGTCGGCGGAAGCGGACTTCGCGACCCCGAGCAGCGTGTAATATTCGTCGGCCATCGCGGGTGCTTACTGGGCGGGGCCGGAGGAGACGAAGACGGCGGCAGGGCGGAGCACGCGATCATGCAGAAGCCAGCCGGCGCGGGCGACGCGCAGCACCGTGCCTTCGGCGACGGTGGCGGAGGCTTCGGAGCCGACGGCCTCATGGCGGGCCGGATCGAAAGGCTGGCCGGTCGGATTGACCTCGACGAGTCCCTGGCCGGCGAGGATGCCGCGGAGCTGGCCGACCGCCATGCGGAAGCCTTCGGCGACGGCGCGGCCGTCGGCCTGGGTCGAGGCGGACTCGAGTCCGAGCGCGAGCGAGTCGAGCGCGGGCAGCAGGTCTTCGAGCAGGCCGGCGGTCGCGTACTTGCGCAGTTCCTCGCGCTCGCGCTGGTGGCGGCGCTGCTGGTTCTGCTGGTCGGCGTTGCTGCGGAGGACCGTGTCCTTCAGCCGCGCGATCTCGCCCTCGAGTTCGGCGAGGCGGACGGCGGGATCGGCAGGATTCGGGGCGGCTTCGGGGGCGGGATCGGACATAAGATTATTTTTCTTCGCCGAAGGGGCGGCGGAGTTTCTCGCGGGCGAGTTCGAACATCAGTTCGGGCTGGCGGCGGAGGGCGGTCTGCAGCGCCTGCTGGCCCATCGGGCCGGAGACCTTGGCATCGAAGTTCTGGTCGGTGACGTCGCGGGCCTCGAAGTCGTAGGCGAAGTCCTGGTCGACGACCACGCGGCGGGCGGCGGAGCCGTCGCCCGAGATGACGGTGAGGCGGCCCACGCGGACGCGGAGGTGCTTGATGAGGAAAGGCTGCGCGGGCTTGGCGGGCTCCGTGGCAGGCGGCGGGGAGGTCGCCGGCCCCTTGAGCCCATTGCCGATGTCCTTGGCGTTGTTGTCGGAGAGGAAGTCAGCCTTGCCGACGATCGTCACGCGGTCGATGTCGAGCACGGCTTCGTTGACCACCTGACCGCCGCCTTCGACGAACGTCAGCGGGTCGACGTCGAGGACGAGCCGCTTCACCCGGAGGAACTCGCGTTCCTGCCAGCGGGAGGGATTCGTGATGACGAGGCCGGCGTAATCCACGCGGCCGACGAAAAGGTTGGTCTGGTTGTCCTCGACCGTGAGGTGGGCGCCGGACTGGCCGGAAAGGGAGGCGTCAAGGAGCCGGGGTGAGTATCGGCCGAGGGCCCAGACGCCCAGCGCGCCGACCAGGATCAGGAACAGCGCGATGCCGCAAAGCACGGTGAGAAGCTTGCGCAGGGCGGAACCCGGGCGGGACTGGAAGCGGAACAGCGACATCGACGAACAGGGAAATGGAGCAGTAGGCATGCCACGAAGCAGGGTCAATGTCGGACGGAAAACGCGGACTTAACCACGATTTTCGGGGTATTCGGCCAAACAAAAGACCCACCGAGGTCAGTCGGAGGGTCCTTCTGTCACGGTCGGTGTGACGCGCGGTCCTTACTGAGCCAAGACGACGAAGGCGAGGTCGTCGCCGACGCGGACTTCGGGCACCGAAGCCTGGTTCGGGCTGATCGCCACGATCGTGGAGGCGTCGTCACCCTTGATCACTTCGACGAGGAAATTCTTGCCGGCCTTGGTGAGCTGGAGGCGGGTGCCCGCATCACGCTTCTCGAGGGCGCCGAGTTCAAGGAGGGAGAGGTCGGCGCGGACGGCGCGGACGGAAGTACGGGTGGCGTCAGCGGCGGCCGGGGCGTCCTTCTCCCAGGAGAAGCGGGCCTCGCCGGAAGACGAAGCGGCGCCGGCGGACTTGGCGGACTTGGTGGATTTGCAGCCGACGAAAAGGGCGGCTAGGGCGAGGAGGAGCAGAGAGCGCTGCATAGGTGTCGGGGGTGAGAAAAAGGGTCTTTTCCGCCCAGTTCTTAGTCAACCCCTTAATGCTTGCGGAGGGCCTGTCGGTGGGCTTCCTCCAAGCACTCATGAGTCAGGAAGCCGCCAAATTGATGCTCGGACTGCCCAAAGGCAGCCTCGAGGAGGCCACCCTCCAGCTGTTCGCCCGGGCCGGGTTCCCCGTGGCCAAGAGCAGCCGCTCCTACCGCCCCTCTTTCGACGACCCCGCCCTCGACGGACGCTTCATCCGCGCCCAGGAAGTGGCCCGTTACGTCGAGCATGGCTTCTTCGACTGCGGCCTGACCGGTCAGGACTGGGTCCAGGAGAACAACGCCGACGTCGTCCAGGTCTGCGAGCTCATCTACAGCCGCGCCTCCGCCCAGAAGTCCCGCTGGGTCCTCTGCGTACCCGAAGCCTCGCCCGTGAAGACCGCCAAGGACCTCGCCGGCAAGCGCGTCGCCACCGAGCTCGTCGAGACCACCCGCCGCTGGTTCAAGTCCCAGGGCGTCGAGTGTGAGGTCGAATTCTCGTGGGGCGCCACCGAAGTGAAGGTCCCGGAACTCGCCGACGCCATCGTCGACATCACCGAGACCGGCTCCTCCATCAAGGCCAACAAGCTGCGCATCGTCGCCCAGCTGATGGAGACCACCACCGTCCTCGTCGCGAACAAGGCCGCCTGGGCCAATCCCGCCAAGCGCGCCAAGATCGAACAGATCGTGCTCATGCTGCAGGGCGCCCTCGCCGCGCAGCACATGGTCGGCCTCAAGTTCAACCTCCCGAAAGCCAAGCTCGACCAAGTCGCCGCCGCCCTGCCCGCCCTGCGCAATCCGACCGTCTCGCCGCTGAGCAATCCCGAGTGGATCGCCGTCGAGACCATCATCGACGCCCGTCAGGCGCGTGAGTTCATCCCGACCCTCAAGGCCGCCGGCGCCGAGGGCATCGTGGAATACCCGATCAACAAGCTCGTCTACTGACGACCCTCGCCATGGCTGATTCCGTCCGCGTCGGTCTCATCCAGCTCACCGCCGAGGACAGCCCGGCGGCGAACGTCCGCAAGACCCTGCCCCGCATCGAAGAAGCGGCGGCCAAGGGCGCGAAGATCATCGGCCTGCAGGAGATGTTCACGACGAAGTATTTCTGCATCACCCAGGACCCGAAGCATTTCGACCTCGCGGAGCCCATCGAGACCGGCCCGTCCGTGACCGAGCTCGCCAAAGCCGCCAAGCGCCTCGGCGTCGTCATCGTCGCCCCGCTCTTCGAAGCGCGCGGCAGCGAAGTCTACCATAACACCGCGGCCGTCATCGACGCCGACGGCACCGTGCTCGGCAAGTACCGCAAGATGCACATCCCGCAGGATCCGGGCTTCGAGGAGAAGTTCTACTTCACCCCCGGCGACCTCGGCTTCCGCACCTGGAAGACCGCGCACGGTGACATCGGCGTGCTCATCTGCTGGGACCAGTGGTACCCGGAAGCCGCCCGCCTCACCGCGCTCGGCGGCGCGCAGATCCTCTTCTACCCGACCGCCATCGGCTGGCTGCCCGAAGAGAAGGCCGCCCTCGGCCGCGCCCAGCATAACGCCTGGGAGACCGTCCAGCGCGGCCACGGCGTGGCCAACGGCTGCTACGTCGCCGCGACCAACCGCGTCGGCACCGAAGGCCGCACCCAGTTCTGGGGCCAGAGCTTCGTCTCCGATCCGTACGGAGAGATCGTCGCCCGCGCGTCCGTCGAACAGGAGGAAGTGCTCCTCGCCGATTGCGACCTCGTGAAGCAGCGCGAATTCCGCCGCATCTGGCCGTTCTTCCGCGACCGCCGCATCGACGCCTACGGCGACCTGACGCGCCGTCTGCGCGACTGACCTTCCGCATGTCCTCGCCTCGCTCCCTCGGTTTCCGCATGCCTGCGGAATGGGAACCCCAGTCCGCCACGTGGCTCTCGTGGCCGGCGAACACCGCGCTCTGGCCCGGGCACTACGACCTCATCCCCGCGAAGTTCGCGGAGTTCGCCGCCGCGATCAGCCGCTTCCAGCCGGTGAAGATCAACGCCGCCGGCAAGCTGCGCGCCGAAGCCGAGCGTGAACTCAAGGCCGCCAAGGCCGACCTCTCCGTCATCGAGCTGACCGACATCGCCACCGACGACGTCTGGTGCCGCGACCACGGCCCGATCTTCGTGAAGAACGACCGGACGAAGGAGCTCGCGCTCACCGACTGGGAATTCCACGGCTGGGGCGGCAAGTTCGAGGCCTCGCTCGACAACCAGGTCCCCGGCAAGATCGCCGCGAAGCTCGGCGTGAAGAAGTTCAGCTACCCGTTCGAGCTCGAAGGCGGCGGCATCGAAGTCTCCGGCGACGGCCTGCTCCTGACCACCGAGGCCGTGCAGAACAATCCGAACCGGGCCGAGGGCCGCGACGACGCCGCGTTCCACGCCGCGATCCGCGACGGACTCGCGATCGACGAACTCCTCTGGATCGGCGAAGGCCTGGCCAACGACGACACCGACGGGCACATCGACAACCTCGCCCGCTTCATCGCGCCGCGCACGATCCTCGCCGTCAGCGAGACCGACAAGGCCTCGCCCAACTACGCCCCGACGCAGGAGAACCTGCGCCGCCTGCGCGAGATGCGTCCGCGCGGCCAGCGCCTCGACATCCTCGAGCTCCCGCTACCCAAGCCCATCCGCCTCGCCGGACGCGACCTCCCGCCGAGCCACGCGAACTTCCTCATCGTGAACGACGGCGTCCTCGTGCCGCTCTACGGCCAGGACTCGGACAAGGTCGCCATGGGCATCATCGGCGACTGCTTCCCGGGCCGGAAGATCGTCGGCATCGATTGCCGCGTGCTGCTCATCGAAGGCGGCGCGCTGCATTGTCTTAGTCAGCAGCAGCCGGTTTGAGGAGGCCGAGGCAGGCGGCCGATGGTAGGGGCGTGGCTTCGCCGCGCCCTCGCCTTGAGGAGCGCACGATCAATCGTGCCCCTACCTCTTTTCGCCCTACGGCGAACAGTTCATCCGCCTGGCTTACTTCTTCACCGCCTTCGGCTTGGCCTTGGCGCGGTTCAGCTTCCGCACCGACGGACGCGTGGCGCGGGGGCTGACCGGGGCTTTGGCGCGGTGACGGGTGTGGCTGGATTTGAGGGACATCCCATCAGGATATCCGCCCGCGCCCCCAAAGCGACCCCCATCGCCTACCCCTTCGGCTTTATCTTCGACGCGCAGCCGCAATCTCCAGCGCAGCCACCTGCTTTGCGGCGACGCGCGGCGGCCAGCCAACGGCGGGCCAGCCAGCCGACGGCCACGCCGATCACTGCTCCCACGATGACGGCTTCGAGGTTCATGTGAGGCGGATGACGACCTGATAGACGGCCATCGAGACGATCCACGCGAGGGTGGTCATATAGACGAACGAGCCTGCGGCCCACTTCCAGCCGCCGGTCTCCTGGGCGAGCGTGGCGATCGTCGGGCCGCACTGCGAACAGAGGGCGAAGAAGACCATCAGCGCGAGGACCGCGGCCAGCGAGAAGATCGGGCTGCCGGTGCGCGGGCCTTCCGTCCACTTGGCGTCCTGCATGGCCTTACGCAGGTCCTGGCTATCAGCTTCGGCGCCTTCGCCGACGGAATAGGTGACTCCGAGCGTGGAGACGATGACCTCGCGGGCCGGGAAACTGGCCAGGACGCCGACGGTGATCTTCCAATCGAAGCCGAGGGGGTCGAAGGCCGGCTGAATCGCTTTGCCGAAACGTCCCATGTAGGACTGCTCCACGTAGGCCGCCTGCACGCGGGCCTTCACCTTCTCGGCCGACTCCGTCGGATGCTCCGCCCGGATGCGTTCCGCCACCGCGGCGTCGCGCGGGAAATAGGAAAGCGCCCAGACGATGATGGTGATGGCGAAGATCACCGTGCCGGCCTTGGAGACGAATTCGGCGGCGTTCTGCCACATGCGCCAGACGACGTCGCGCGGCTTGGGCATCTGATAGCGCGGGAGCTCGAGGACGAACGGCTGCGGCTTCACCTTGAGGACGAGCCGGGTGAGGACGAAGGCCGTCGGCACGGCGAAGACGAGGCCGACGCAGTGCATGCCGACCATCACGAGGGATTCCCAGCCGGGGCCGTAAAGCGGGCCGATGAAAGCCGCGCACATGAGCGCGTAGATCGGGAAGCGCGCCGAGCAGCTCATGAACGGCACCACGAACGCGGTAGCCAGGCGGGCCTTGGGGTCTTCGATCGTGCGCGTCGAGAGGAGGCTCGGGATCGCGCAGGCGAACCCGGAGAGCATCGGTACGAAGCTCTTGCCGTTGAGCCCGCACCAGCTGAACAGCCGGTCCATGATGAACGCGGCGCGGGCCATGTAGCCGCTGTCCTCAAGGATGCCGATGAACAGGAAGAGGATGAGGATCTGCGGCAGGAAGACGAGGAACGCGCCGACGCCGCCGAGGATGCCGTCGGCGACGAGGCTCTGCAGCATGGGATACGCCGCGAGCGGCGGCGCGACGACCCCTTTGGTCCAGTCGACGCCCAGCTGGATCCAGTCCATCGGGAACTTCGCGAGCCAGAAGACCGAGGCGAAGAAGCCGAGCATGATGCCCAGGAAGAGCACCGGCCCGAGCACGCGGTGCAGGAGCAGACGGTCGACGGCGGCGGTGCGGCCGGCCTTGCCGAGGCCCTCGGCCACGACGCCGTCGAGCGCGACGCGGAGCTGGGCGTAGTGTACGAGCGGTTCGGCGGCCATCGGGTTATAACCCGAATTACGGACGCGCTCGCGCGCGCCGCGGAGCGGCTTCTCGCGACGCTCAAGGGTCCAACCAAGACGCTCGGCGGTGGAAGCGTTGGTGTCGAAGAGCAGACGCTGCGCGTCGGCCGCGGAGATCGCCTTGCCCGTGTCGGTGGCAGCCGCCTGCTCGACGTCGGCGAGCGCGCCGGCGATGTCGGCCGGCCAGACGACGCGCTTCATCGGCGTGCGGCGCGCCAACGCTTCGGCAAGGCCGCGGCGGACTTCAGGGATGCCTTCGCCCTTCCAGGCGGAGGTCAGGATGACCGGCACGCCGCCGAGCCGGCGGGACAGCAGTTCGGTGTCGATGCGCAGGCCTTGTTCCTTGGCGACGTCGGCCTGGTTGAGCACAAGGACGAGCGGCAGGCCGAGTTCCGCTACCTGCGAAGCCAGGAAGAGGTTGCGCAGCAGGTTGGTCGCATCGACGACCATGACGACGGCGTCCGGACGGCGATCGCCGGCGATATTCCCGGAAAGCGCGTCGATGACGACCTGCTCGTCCGGCGAGGCGGCCGCGAGGGAGTAGAGTCCGGGCAGATCGACGAGCTCGACTTTCTGGCTGTCGCCGAGGTCGCAGGTGCCGGACTTGCGCGAAACCGTGACGCCGGGGTAATTGCCGACGCGCTGCCGCAGGCCCGTCAGGGCGTTGAAGAGGGTCGACTTGCCGGTGTTAGGATTACCGACGAGCGCGACCAGCAGGCCTGCATCAGGAGAGCTCACGGCTGGCGCGGACGCTGGATGGGACAATCGGCGGAGACGTCGACGATCAGGTTCTCGGCCTCGGCGAGGCGCAGGCTGACGACCTGGCCGCAGAACTCGATGGCCAGCGGGTCACCCAACGGGGCCTTCCGGATGAGCTTCAAGACCATCCCCGGGAGCAGACCCAAGGCCATCAGACGCTGATCCACCCCGCGCTCGGGATTGAGCGAGGCCAGCTTCCCGAATTGACCGGGCAAAAGTTGGGATAGCGGGGTCACGCTAATTGAGATTGAGTCTCAAAAGTAGGCCTCTGACCCCCTTTGTCAACGCGGACCCTCACTCTGAGGGGAATGTATTCCCGACTCCCCCTCCCTCCGGAACCTCCTTATAACCCCTCGGATGCATGAGCTGACCCCAGACGCTGAATCGCCAGCCCGGCATACCGAGCGGGATCACGGGGGCATCGGGGGCCACCCCCGGGGCCTGAGCATGCTATTCTACGCCGAAATGTGGGAGCGGTTCTCCTACTATGGAATGCGGGCGTTGCTGCTCCTGTTCATGATCACCCCGTTGGCGATGGGCGGCCTAGGGTTCGACCAGAAGTTCGCGGCGCAGGTCTACGGCAACTACACCATGGCGAGTTACATGGTATGCATCCTCGGGGGCTACCTCGCGGACAACTTCATCGGCGCGCGCCGGGCCGTCCTGGTCGGCGGCCTGATCATCACCGTCGGTCACTACGCCCTGGCGTTCGACTCCGTCCCGACGTTCTACGCGGGCCTCATCCTGATCGCGCTCGGCACCGGTCTCCTTAAGCCAAGCATCAGCACGCTCGTCGGCGGACTCTACTCGCACGGGGACACGCGGCGCGACGCCGGCTTCTCGCTTTTCTACATGGGCATCAACCTCGGCGCGTTCGCGGCGCCGCTGGTCGTCGGGTGGCTCGCCCAGAGCGAATCGTTCCGCGCGGTGCTGAGCGGCTGGGGACTCGACCCGACGCATAGCTGGCACTGGGGCTTCGGCGCGGCGGGCATCGGCATGACCTTCGGGATGATCGTCTACCTGCGTCGGCTCCATTGGCTGTCGCACGTCGGCCAGGCGCCGGCGGCGGACGCACCTCGCCCGTGGGTCGGACTCACGCTGGTGACGCTCGGCACCGCGGCGCTGCTCGCCGTGATGATCGCCTCGGACTACGTCGCGTGGATCAATCCCGTCGTCTACGCGCTCCCCATCGTCGGCATCCTCTGGTTCGGCGTCGTGCGGCGGGACGATGACAGCCGGCGCATCGCCGCGATCCTCGTGTTCTTCGTCTGCGCCATCCTGTTCTGGGCGGTCTTCGAGCAGGCCGGGTCGTCGCTCACCTTGTTCGCCGAGGAACTCACCCGCAACGAACTGTTCGGCCAGGCGTTCCCGTCGTCGTGGTTCCAGTCCGTGAACTCGCTCTTCATCCTCGCGCTCGCGCCGCTGTTCGCCTGGCTCTGGGTACGGCTCCGCGAGCAGCAGCCGTCGATGCCCATGAAGTTCGTCTGGGGGCTCGTGTTCCTGGGGCTGTCGTTCGCCCTGCTCGTCCCCGCGGCGAAACTCACCGCGGAAGGCAAAGTCAGCCCGTGGTGGCTGATCGCGGTGTATTTCCTGCAGACCATCGGTGAACTCTGCCTCAGCCCCGTCGGCCTCAGCGCGATGACCAAGCTCGCGCCGGCGAAGCTGGCCGGACTCGTGATGGGCATCTGGTTCCTCGGCACCGCGCTGGGCAACAAGCTCGCCGGCGTGGTCGCGGCGGATTTCAACGCCAAGGACCCGCAGGCGCTCGCCCACTTCTTCTGGCAGCAGGCCCTGCTCGTCGGCGGCCTGACCGTGCTGCTCCTCGTGCTCGTGCCGTGGGTCCGCCGCCTGACCGGCGAGACGACCCGCTGAGATGCGAAACGAGCCCGATGCGACGTCGGCACGGCCGCAGGTGCTCGGGGTGATCACCTGGCTCGGCGTGATCTTTCTCAGCGGCTGGCTGGCTTGGTGCGCGGCTTTCCAGTTCGCGGGCGTGACGAGCGAGGCCGAGGTCATCAGCACCCACGAGGAACGGCGGCGGCGGAAACGCGGGCGAGATTATTATGAAACCTACGGAGTGGTCCGCTACGCCGACCAGAAGCGACAGCCGCACACCGATAAGTACCGATTATATGCCGGCGAGGCCGTCGGCAGCAAGATCCGGGTCCGTTACCTGCCCTCGCGGCCGGACGACGGCCGGCGGGACGATTTCTGGGGCATCTGGGGCTTGAGCGTGATGGTGTCCGGCGTCTTCGCGCTCATCATCGGCCTCATCTGGCTGGACGTGCTCCGGCGGCGGCGGAAAGCGTCGCCGGGGAATCCGTTCCGCGCGCCGACGGAACCCTGACCGTCAGAGCCCGGCCTGCACGCGCACCGATACCGGGCAATGGTCCGAGCCGGTGACCTTGTCGTGGATGTCCGGCTGCGAATACTTCAGGCCGTCGGAGGTCAGGCAGTAATCCAAGCGCCAGCCGATGTTCCGGGCGCGAATGCCGGGGCGGTAGGACCACCAGCTATAACGCTGCGCGAGGGTCGGATGCTGGGCGCGGAAAGTATCCGTGAAGCCGTGCTGATCGAGCAACTGGCCGAAAGACTCGCGCTCTTCGTCGGTGAAGCCCGCATTGCGGCGGTTCGTGGAGGGATTCGCCAGGTCGATCTCGGCGTGGGCGACGTTGAGGTCGCCGCAGACGACGACCGGCTTCTTCTTCGCGAGCCGCGCGAGGTATTTACGGAAATCGGCGTCCCACTGCAGGCGGTAGCCGAGGCGTTCGAGTTCGCGCTGGGAATTCGGGACGTAGGCGCTGACGACGAATAATCCGTCGAACTCCGCCGTCACCACGCGGCCTTCGGGCGGATGATCGCCGGGGAAGTCGGTCGCGACGGAAAGCGGCGCGTTCTTCGAAAGCACGGCGGTGCCGGAGTAACCCTTCTTCTCGGCCTCGTGCCAGAACTGATGCGGGAAAGCCAGGCCGAGGGTCGACGCGACGGCCGTCTCGCACTTGGTCTCCTGCAGGCAGAGCACATCCGGATCGGCGGACGTGATGAAGTCAGCGAGCCCCTTACCTAGGGCCGAGCGGACGCCGTTGACGTTCCAGGAAAAGATCTTCGCGTGACTCACAGGCAGGTCACTTGAAGAGCTGGTTCATCTTCCGGTCGAGGTCCTTGCCCTTTTCTTCCACTTTGGCGGCTTCGCGGGCAGTCGGCTCGGAGGCGGGCGTAGCAGCCGGGGCCGGCGTGGCGGCGGGGATGATCGGCGTGGCCGGCGCCGGCATCGGAGCCGGCGTGACGAGGGCGGCGGGCGCGGCCGGCGCAGCCGGCGCCGAAGGAACGACGGGCGCTTCCGGCTCGGTCGGCTTATGTCCGTACAGGACGTCGATGCGTTCGGCGAGAGTCAGCGGACGCTTGGGCGTGACGACGACCGGTGCGACAGCCGCGACGGGGTTGGCGGCGGGAGCGGGCTCCGGCGTGGCGGCAGCCGCCGTGGTCGGATAAGGCGAATCGAACTTCGTGCCCTTCGCGACGAGTTCGGAAACGCGCTTGCCGAGTTCGGCGGCGAAGTCCGTGGACGTGCTCTTGATCTCGAACTTCGCGCCCTTGGCGCGGACCTCAAGCTGACCGGTCGGCAGCACGCGGGTAAGCTGCAACACCGCACCGGCCTCGAGGGCCAGGTCCTGGGGCTTCTGGCCTTCGACATTCACGACCACCGTCGTCGGGATCTTCACCGTGACGGCGGTCGGCCAGAGAATCAGATAACGGGAGATAGCTGCGAAATCGAGGGCGGGCTCCGCCGTGACGGTGGCCGGGGCCGGCGCGGGCGGCGGCGAGGCGGCGGGCTTGACCGTGGCGACCGGAGTCGGGGCGGGCGCGACCGGCTTAGGCGCGGCTAGGGCGACCGTTGCCGGCGCCGGCGTCGGCGGTGCGACGCGCGGACCGAGATCGATGGGCTTGATCGCAGCATCGCCACGCCGGACGTCGACCTGGAAGCTCGGCGTCAGGAACAAGACGCCCGCGGCGCCGACGAGCGCGCCGAAGAAGAAGAGGAGCAGCCCTCGGAAAATAGCGGTCATGGTAGTTGCTGCCCGGTCTGGTAAGGATGCACACATGGACGAATCAGGAGCCGGCCTTGATCTCGATGACGTCGTGGGGGGCGGCTTCGCGCTGACCGGCAGGCGTGACGCGGATGTAGCGGGCGCGCCTGCGGTGTTCGGCGAGATTGGCGGCGCCCAAGTAGCCGAGGCCGCTCTGGATGCCACCGGCGAGCGTGCCGAGGACCTGGTCGACGGTGCCCGAGACTTCCTTGAGCGCTTCGATGCCTTCCGCGGCGACCTTGCTGAACTTGCCGTTGGCAGAGTGTCCGTAGCGGGCGGCCGAACCTTTGCGCATGGCTTCGTGGGAACCCATGCCGCGGTATTCCTTATAAGTCTTGCCGTTGATCTCCATCAGCTTGCCGGGCGCTTCGCGCGAGCCGGCGAGGAGTCCGCCGAGGATGACCGCGTCGGCGAGCGTGAGCGCCTTGACGATGTCGCCGCTCTTCGTGATGCCGCCGTCGGCGAGGATACGCACGCCCTTCTTGGCGGCGGCGCGGGAGGCGACGTAGAGCGCGGTGAGCTGCGGGATGCCGACGCCCGCGACGATGCGGGTCGTGCAGATGGAGCCGGGGCCCTGGCCGATCTTGACCGTGTCGGCGCCGGCCGCGGCGAGGAATTCGACGCCTTCGCCGCTGGTGACGTTGCCGGCGATGAGCGTCAGTCCTTTGTGGGACTTGCGGAGGAGGCGGAGCGCGTCGCCGACCCCCTTGGTGTGGCCGTGGGCGGTCGAGATCGCCAGGGCATCGGCGCCTTCGGCGACGAGCGCGCCGACATGGGCGAGCAGGCGGGTGCGGTCGATCTCGCCGTCGGCCGTGCGGGGCACCGAGACGGCGACGCCGACACGCAGACGGAAATCAGCGTCGCGCGTCGGGCGCACATGGGCGCGGGACTCTTCGGAGATGCGCTCGATGTCGCTCAGGGTGAAGAGGCCGCGGAGACGGTTCTTGGCGTCGACGACCAGGAGCTTGTTCTGGCCGACATGGTCGGAGAACTTGCGGTCGGCGGTGGCGATCGGGTCCTTGCCGAGGTCCTTCTCCGCGACGGTGAAGACCTTGTCGCGGGGGATCATGACGGCGACGACCTTGCGCTGGCCGTGGCGTTCCTTGACGGCGCTGCC
>Ga0222713_10001939_pt1 | contig 22448 bp, 20 predicted proteins | sample C33_649DmetaG_FD_165061 | JGI IMG/M metagenome (GOLD analysis project Ga0222713, IMG submission 165061) | Estuarine water microbial communities from San Francisco Bay, California, United States - C33_649D | ecosystem: Environmental > Aquatic > Marine > Unclassified | place: USA: California...
TTATTTCAGCTATTGTATTTAAAGTCATAGGTTTTAAAAACATAACCCCTCTAATAAAAAAATCTATCTGATTTTCAACTATAGCTCTTGCTACTTTGATTATAGTAATTGCTCTTTGCTCTATGCTTTTTACAATTGAATTAGCAGATTCAATCTCGTTTTTAATAAAATCTTTTTCATCTTTTGTGATTACTCCATTTTTAATTTTTATATAATATTCAACATTAACTTTTAATTTTGGATTTACTTCTTCATTAATTTCTAATTTTATTTCACTATTATCTAGTATTGTTAATATAACATCTGGTATTTTGTAACTAGTTTGCTCAACTAAAAAACCATTAGCAGGTTTGGGATTTAGTAGTTTTATTTGTTTTATTAAATTTCCTAAATTATTGATGTCTACATCGCATAATTTTGATAATTTTTGTAATTTACCACTTGCAATGAGATCAATATTATTAATCATTGTAACTAGCGCTTGGCTTACATTAGGTTGTTCGATAAGTTGTAATAATAAGCATTCTTTTAGGGTTCTAGCAAAAATTCCTGGTGGATCAAAAGTTTGCAATTTTTTTAATACCTCTTCAACAATAACAAGATCGCATTTTAAATTAGTTGCAACTTCATTTAAATCAACATTTAAGTAGCCATTACTTTGTAGATAATCTAGCAAATAATTTGCAATTAAAATATGTTTGTTATCGTCAAAAGAAATGTTTATTTGTTCTGTAATATGCTCTTTTAGAGTTACTTCTTTTATAATACTTTCTAAAAAATCTTGGTTTGAATGAGATCTGTTAATACGACTAATATTAGTTGTAAACTTTTCTTGTGTATCATGTGTTTTAGTGGATGTTTCATTATTTGCGGTTTCATCATCAATAAAAGGATTGCGCCCTAATTCCGTTGATACAAAAGCTGATAATTCGAGATTAGACATTTGTAAAATATTAATGCTTTGGTGCATGCTGCTTGTCATTGTCATTGACTGCTTTTGATCAAATTTTTGAATTTGTTTGCCCATAGGAATAAAATAAAACTTATTGTTTAATATAATTTAGTTTATTATATCTACTAATGATCTAATCTTATAACAAATATTTATATTATGACGCCAATTTTTTATATCAAAGATGGCAATTTGAGCTTTGCCGACAAAATTATTCTATCTTCTTTAGAATTATACATATATCCAGGGGATAAAATTTGTCTTGTTGGAAGGAATGGATCTGGTAAATCAAGCTTAATGAAGGTTATTGCAGGGGAGTATGAACTTGATAATGGAGAATTATTTAAAAATCCAGTAAGTAATATTGGTTATTTAAAACAAGATATAAAATTTAAAAAGAATTCTAGTATTTACGAATTTATTTTAGATGGTATTGCAAAACTTGAAGAAAATGTACATCTTGCTGATATTATCTTAGATAAATTGCAAATTAATGGTAATTTAGAGCTTAAGAATTGTTCTGGTGGTCAAATTCGCAGGGCTTTTTTGGCAAAATCTCTTGTCTACAAACCTGATATTTTATTGTTAGATGAACCAACGAATCATTTAGATATTACAGCAATTGAATGGCTTGAAGAATATGTTAAATCATATGCTGGTGCTATTATTTGTATTAGCCATGATAGAAATTTTCAAGAAAATGTAACTAATAAGGTATGGTGGATAGACCGATCAGAGCTTAGAAAATCTAATAAAGGTTTTAAGCATTATGATGAGTGGCGTAATGAGATTATAGCTGAAGAAGAAGCGATATTGCGAAAAATGAATCGCAAATTAGAAGTGGAAAAAGGTTGGTTAAATACAGGTGTTACAGCAAGAAGAAAAAGAAATCAAAAAAGACTAGCAAATTTATATAAATTGCGTGATAGTTTGAGAATTCATCAAGCAACCTTAGCTAGCGCTAAGGCAAAATTACATATTGAACTTTCTGAAGAAGTAAAAAAAACTCAATTTATTATTGAAGCAAGTAATGTTTCTTTTAATTATGAAGAAAAAAATATTTTTAATAATTTTAGTTTTAAAGTAAAAAAAGGTGAAAAAATAGGAGTTATAGGACCAAATGGTTCTGGAAAGTCAACTTTAATTAAAATATTGACTAAAGAATTAATGCCACTGGAAGGTAATATCAAACAAGGTAGTAATCTGGAAATAACCTATTTTGATCAGCATAGAACAGAGTTAAATAAAGAATATAGTATTAAATTAACTTTATGTCCAAGTGGTGGAGATCAGGTATTTTTAAAAAATCGGACAATGCATGTGGCTGCATATTTAAAAAATTTCATGTTTGATCCAAGAATTATCAATGATAAGGTAGCTACATTGTCTGGAGGGGAAGCAAATAGATTGTTACTTGCTAAGGCGCTAATTTCTCCTGGTAATTTTTTAATTCTAGATGAGCCAACTAACGATCTTGATATGGATAGTTTGGAAATGTTGCTAGAAGTGCTTGCTGATTATAATGGAACTTTGATGATTGTTAGCCATGATAGAGATTTTTTGGAGAGACTAGTTACAAGAACTTTAGTTTTTACTGGAGATAGGATAGTTGATCTTTACGGTGGTTATCAAGATTATTTAAAATTTTATAACAAAGATGTTCATCAAAAAAACATCATTCGTGATAAAGAAAAAAATAAAATTAATTTCATTAATTCAGAAGAAACACTAAAAAAACAATCGAAATTAAGTTATAAATATCAGAGATTGCTTGAAGTTTTGCCAAAAGAAATCGAAAAAATAGAATCTAATATTGCGGATCTTGAGAATAAGTTAATGCAAGGGGATTTATATTCTAAAAACCCAGAATCTTTCTATAAATATTCTAAAAATCTGGAAGAAAATAAAAAACTTCTAGACGAAAAAATATTTCAGTGGTTAGAGGTTGAGAATATGAATGAGTAATTAGTACTTCTCTATTCAATATGCGTTAAAAAGTAGCAGTGTTGTTATATAAAAAACAATCTAAAAAATCAGATGTTCAATAAAGTTTTGTCTATCTTTGAGTACAGAATCATGCAGAATATACCTATTTAAAAAATAAGAAGTAAGCTGCAGCGCTTGTTTTTTTTCTTCTGAATTAGGTTGCATGGAATTTAACAAAAATTGAGGTAAAATCAGTAGCTTATTTGCGTATTCTTCGCCAAGTTTTTTACAAACAGCCTGTCCAGATTTTGGTGAAACATAATATAAATCATTTATTTCACCCGTTACAACACATTTATCAAGAACTAATTGATATCCAGTTTCTGCTAATAGATCAATTTCCAATTTTATGTAATCTGTAAAAGAAAAATTTTGATCATTTTTTTGTTGATCAAGATAGTTTAGGAATTTAGAAAAGAATTTGTTATGTGGTTCTCTTTCGCAAAACGCTTTTTTTATTACACTAACTATCGAGTTAAATGCATATAGTTTTGTTTTATTTTGAATTATAAAACTACTGTAAGATTTTATTAGTTCACATTTCGCACTGCCTAAATGCTCATGAAGCCTTGCTCCCCAGAAGAAGTCTACTAGATTGGACTCTGCCAGTACATCCCCATTTTTTTTACCATATTGTTTTATCACCCCAGAATATAAACCATGTTTTTCAGTGAATAAAGTAACTACATAAGTATTTTCTTTAAAATAATTTTTTGCAATAATTATACCTTGATCGCGAAAATTCATGTATTATAAATAATATTATCAATAAGAGGATATTATTAAATTATGTCGAATAAAACAATCAAATATTTTTTTCTTTCGATTTTTCTGCTTTTGATCTTCAATAATAATGTTAATGCAGCGCGAAAAAAATTAGTATTAGCGGGCGATTATTGGTGTCCTTATAATTGTAGTAAAGATCCAAATTACCAAGGATTCCTAGTAGATGTAACTAGAAGAGCTTTGCATATTTACGGCATTGATATTGAATATAGAATCATGCCTTGGCGAAAAGCTTTAACTGGAATAAAAAAAGGTAAAATTGATGGAATAATAGGAATTAGCCAGATAAAAGGTCTTAATCTTGTTACCACAAAATTTCCTTTAGAGTATAGCGTAATAAGCGCTTTTACCAGAAACGATAGTGATTGGGTATATGATGGGTCAGATTCTCTTAGAGGGAAAAAGCTCGGGATTATTATGGATTATAACCTTAATGAAGAAATAAATAACTTTTTTGGCATGCATTATACAGCAAATCCTAGAATTTTCGTTGTTGAAGATGGTAAGAAAGCAGTTAGAGATTCTATCATTAATTTGATAAATGGTATTAGTGATGTGTATGTTGAAGATCAAAGAGTAGGAGAGCACTATATTAAGAAATATAATTTATCTAATTACATAAAAAATGCTGGTATCGTAAGTAATGAACATTTACCTTTATACGTTGCATTTAACGCAGAAATACCAGATGTTAAAGAATATGTTAAATTTTTAGAAGAAGGTATTGCTTCGTTAAAAGCAACTGGTGAATATGAAGAATTAAGAGTTAAATATAAAATGGGATTAGAAAATAAGGGATAATTGATTATTATGAAATAAAAAAATAATTCTTTATGTGTTGGTATAGAATGATTGCTTTTAGCCGAAGAAACGCAATCTATATTATCTCATGACAAAACAAAATCTGAACAGGAATTATATAAATAATTTCTGGAAATAAGTGAAGTACTTAAGAGAATTGGTATTGATGTGAATTTTGCGCCTGTTCCAGATTGAAACTGCGATGCTTTGTATAAGCATAATAGAACTTATAGATTAGAACCAGCGCAAGTTATTGCTTTAAATAAAGAAGCAATTCGCAGATTAATAGATAGCGGAGTAATGCTAGTAGATTAAACATGAACCTAGTCTTGCATCATTTGGAGAAATAGATACTCATCTGAAAGTAGCTGTCAGTGATATTTCAGAAGAGGAATTATTATCAAAAGATTTATTATTATTTAAAGAATTATTGGGAGATACTGAAGTTTGGGCTAATTTTTAATCGCTTAGTTTCTTTAACTTAACTTTATATATTTCAGAGGAAATTTTGCCCCCTTCTTGGGAAAAGAGGGGGGGTGTTTTTTATAAGATTAAGGTTTGTATAAAATTACATAAAATTCGTTACTATTTTCTGCTGTACAAAATACTTTTTCTATTTTTAAAGGTTGTAACTTCATTTTATATAATTCATTTACGATATTATAAAAACTTTCAGGAGTAAAACGCCATTTATGGGAATCGATATAAGCACCATTAGCATCTTCAAACTCCTTTAATGCATCAAAAAAACAAGATTTTACATCTTCAAAATTTTTATCACCATTATAAGGATTAAAATAGACATTAGATTTATATGACATTTCTCCATTATTTCCTTTCCAATGCTCTGTAGAATCATTATGTGTTGTTTCACATCTCATACTTAAAATAGTTTGTAGTGAATGAACTTTAGGTTTTTGCCAATATATAGCTAAGACTTCAGATAAAGGAGTAATAGAAATATGATGATCAAAACAGTATCTTTTATCAGGAATTGCTATAAAAAATTTACCTCCTTCTTCCAAAAGGTTAGCTACTTGATTTAAATGTTTTACCAAATCTACTTGATGTTCAATATTATGGCTAGAAAATATTAATGAAAATTTTTCCTTTATAAGGCTCATATCCCCTTCAGGATGTGTATAGCTAATTTCTGGTATTTTGCTTATATCTAGTTTTTCTGCTATAGCTTTTTCTATAAGGGTTTTTTTATCGTATACATCAAAATATTTTACATTATCACCAATAAGTATAGGGTTAAACCAAGGCGCTATTTCTAGTGATTTAATTTTGTTCAAATCGGGTAAAAGCTTAAAAAATTCCTCACGTCCGGCAATTGGAGGTAAACATATATTTAAATTACATGATAAATTTTCATTATGATTTGTAATATTAGTTAAAACAGTTGTTAACTCAGTTTTTAATATGTTACAAGATTGAGCAATAAAATTCAATTTTTTATTTGTTTTATACATGTAAAATACTATGCCAATTATACAAAACAAAGAAATTATTGAAAATAAGAATAGATTTGATATTTTTGTTGACATTATTTTTCTCCTATAAATTCTAAAATCTTGTCTTTAAATGATTTGTTATGATTCAGTTGCAAGAGCAATTCCTTTATAATATCTTCTGCATTTTTAATATTAAGTTTGTTTAGTATATCTAGTAGTTCTTCCGCATAATATTTGCATCTTGAGAATACATCTTTTTTTAGTAATGGTAATCCAAGAAGTAACATCAATTTAGTAAAATGAGCATTATGATTTGTTGAATATAACAAACTGAATATTGATTTTAAATTATGTTTTACAAAGCTATGTTCACTTTGTAAGTGGATAAAATCCTCTAAATTAGATTTATTTTTTTGTAAAAATTGAGACATACTAGATACGTTAATATAAGCATCCATATCAAAACTATGTTTTTTTATTGTTGAAGAAAATGCTATTTCTCCATTTTTTATTACTTGCACTCTGCTATAATTAGGTTTATATCTTTGCCAAAAATTCCAAAATATTCCAGATTTTAATATTTTTTGATTAATAACTAAAAAATAAGAGCAAATATGAGGATCTTGGTAAACTGCCGGACCGTAGTATGATTCGCTTACCCCCCAAAAATCTAAGTTTTTGGCATTCATTACATCAAACATTGGTTTTAAGCTTTTGATATGAATTACACTATCGTTTGCTATTAAAAGACTTTTTGAATTTAATATTTGATTTTTATATTTCAAAATACCATGTTTATACGCACCAAAATCTTTACCATAATTTTCTCTAATAATAATTCTAACGCATATAGATTTTATCTTTTCTATATCTTCTAAAACCACATCTTTATTGGCAATAAATATAATTGAATAACCAAGTAATTGTAAATCTAAAAGATAACGATTTAAACTTTCTGATATTCTGCCATCTTTTGGGTAGGAGACAAAAATACATATTTTATCACCAAAATCTGAGCTACCTAAATATTCATTTTCTTTTAATAAGCCTAAAAATGATTTAACATAAAAATAACAGTCTATAGGCAAAAGATAAGAAAAGTAGTATGTTAGCCACATTGATTTTCTTAATAAAATCACAATGTATTTTTGCATATAGTATTTCATCAATAATGTTTGGTTAACATAAGATAAAGCTAATTAGTTTATCTTTATTTTTAATTCTTCTAATAGGAAAAGAATATATACTTTCCATTTTGGTAGCGCAAGATTAAATATTATTAGCATCTTTATAAATTCGCACCAAGATGCTTCGCCAGTAGCTAAGTCAAATATGATTTTGATAAATAGATCTTTTATTTTTTCATTACTAACCTACTAAAATTATTATTATTTAATAAAGATTTTTAATTTTCTATTTATTGCTTTCTTCATAATACCAACCATTTAATTTAGCAATATCTATAATTGGAACAATTGGTTGCTTTGTTCCAACAACTATACGTGCATAGGGGGAATCTGTTCTAGGAGTTTTAAATTTTGTTATAACGGCTACACTATCATAAAAGGTAATAGATCTTATCCATCTCAACATTTCTTTTTGACCATCTGAAAGTTGATTATAAAAATAGTTATTATCATTAGAATTATTAACATTATCTGCCTTAATATGGTATGTGTTTAGCAAATCGACTAAATTTTTAAAATATTCTATTTGCGAAGAAGCAACTTTGTAGCCACCATTAAATTCTTTCCAATAAGAAGTATGCATATCTTCAATAATATATAGACCACCTGGATTTACTTTAGAAAACATGAATTCAAAAGTTTGAATTACATCTTGAGAAATATGAGATGCATCATCTATAATGACATCAAAAGTTAAGTCTTTTAAATTTTGAGATATTAAATTTTTTTTCGTAGCATCAAAGCAAAAAGTTTTTATCTCTTTGTCAAGAACTTCTTTGCAAATATCTTCGTTAATATCTATTCCATAAATCTTGGCATTATGTAGATATTTTTTTAATATTTGTAAATTTCCACCATTCTGCACTCCAATTTCAAGTATAGAAGCATTTTTTCCTATAATAGGTTCTAAATATATTTGATATATATCGAGATAGTTTTCCCATTTATCTGAAACATTATCTTTGTGCTCTAGAAATATCTCCTTAAAACTTGGTTTCTCAATAGAGGCCACAGCATTAAATGAAGTAAATTGTAGCATGAAAATAAGTATTATAGCAAAAACATTTCGATTCATTTGTTTACCTTTTGTCATATATCTGTCAGAGAATAGCAATATTTTTTATAAAAACAATAATATAATTTAGAAATTAGATTTTTCATATTCTTTTATTACTTTCTCGCTATCGCCATCGGCTATAACTTCACCATTTTTTAGCCAAATAATCCTACTACAATAGTTTCGTACTAAATCCATTGAGTGTGAGCTTAAAACCATTGTGCAATCGAGCGAGAGGAAATTTTCCAATCTTTTTTTGGCCTTAATAGCAAATTGGGCATCTCCTGTTCCGATTACTTCATCAGCTATTAAAATTTCTGGATCTATAGCTGTAGAAGCTGCAAATGCTAGTCTTAAACTCATGCCAGCAGAGTAGGTTCTAACTTGTTGATGAATAAAATCACCAAGTTCAGAGAACTCAACTATAGAAGGAATTTTTTCCTCTGCTTCCAAGCGACTTAGACCTAAAAACATAAGTCTAATTTTTATATTTTCAACACCAGTTAGATTTTGTTCAAAACCTGTGTTAAAGTCAAGAAGTGGTGATACTATCCCATTAATCTTAACCTTGCCTTTACTTGGTTGGAAAATTCCAGATACGGTTCTAAGTAGCGTAGTTTTGCCTGACCCATTAAGACCAATTATACCTAGTTTTTCCCCATTCGCAACGCTAAAAGAAATATTATCCAATGCTCGAAATGTTTTAGCTATTGGTTTTTTTGCCTTGGCATAAAAATTCAGCACAGCATTTTTTAAGCTGTAAGCATCTTCATTATCAAGATAATAATCTATCGAAACTTTATGTAATTCTATTGCATTCATTAGACTTCCTTAGCATGAACTATTTTAATCAGTAATTTTATCATTAAAATCTATTTCCGTTTTTTTTAAATATATTAATATTAAAAAAGCTTTTATTTTTATATTTATTTCTTCTAAAAATTCTCTATTCACGCCCAAAAAGGTACAAAACGTTCCCATTTTCTTTTTAAAACAAATTTAAGCAACATTAGTGCTAATACAAAAACTATGCTAATTAAATAATGATTAATATGTGCAAAATCGTTGTTTAATAATGGATACCTAATTAGTTCGATCAAAGAGGCTAGGGGGTTCATGTAAACAACAATAGCAATACCTTTTTTTATCAATAATTCTGGTGGATATAATACAGGTGTAACTATGAATAATAGTGCTAGAATAGAAGTAATAGCATGCTGAAGATCTCTATATCTAAGACCAAGATAAGCAAAACTGCCACTAATACCATAAAAATAACATACTAAAATTACAATCCCTGGTAACATATAAAAAATGCTTAAAATGTTGAATTTATCAAAAATAATTAAAATTCCTATAATAGTGCAAAGACCAACAGCTAAATAAAACAAAGAGGTAAATAAGGTGCGGAATATAAAAATTGACTGAGGTAGAGGAAGTTGCTTAAGATAATTATGGGCTATTACAAAAGTGCCGCAACCTTCAATCATAGCAGCGGAGATAAATGTCCAAAGAACTGATCCTATAGTTAAAAATGGGATAAATTCGGATGCTTTCATGCCAAAAATCCTTGACCAAACATATCCTGCTACTAAGGAAAAAAACAATTGTTGTATGACAATCCAAGATATACCAAGATATGATCGTCTGAATCTGCTTTTTAAATCTTGCTTAGCTAAAAAATAATATAAATCGAAATATTTAATAGCTACTGAGAGATCACTTTTCATATATAAACTTCTGCTTGAGCAAGTGTTAAACCTGCCTCATCTTTACTAGCAATTTTAATTTCTGATACCAAAGGCCATTCTATGCCAATTTTAGGATCAGACCATAGTATACTTCGCTCTAATTCTGGCGCATAATAATCAGTAGTTTTGTACAACATCTCGGATGAATCTGCAAGAGATAAAAACCCATGAGCAAAACCAGCTGGAACCCATAATTGCTTTTTGTTTTTAGCTGACAATAATGCTCCCACCCATTTGCCAAATGATGGTGAGTTTTTTCTTATATCAACGGCTACGTCAAAAACCTCGCCACTTATTATGCGCACCAATTTACCTTGTGCTTTCGGATTTAATTGATAATGCAAACCTCTTAGCACGCCTTTATGTGAACATGATTGATTATCTTGAACAAAACTTACTTTTTGCTCAATAATTTTTTCAAAATTACTATGATTAAAGCTTTCGAAAAAGAAACCTCGATCGTCAGAATAGGTCTTTGGTTCTAACAAAACCACTTCTGGAATTGCTAATTTAATAAAATTCATTTTACACTGTCTCCTTTAAAAGCTTAAGCAGATATTTGCCATATTGATTTTTAGACATCATATTCCCTAGTTCTTCTAGTTTGGCATCGTCAATCCACCCCATGCGCCAGGCAATCTCTTCTGGGCAGCCGATTTTAAAACCTTGTCTATGTTCAATAGCTGCAACAAATTGCGAAGCCTCGAGTAATGACTCGTGAGTGCCGGTGTCGAGCCAAGCGTATCCTCTTCCAAGGGTGGTGACTGCTAGTTTATTTTCCTGTAAATAAATTTTGTTTAGATCTGTTATTTCAAGCTCACCTCTTGCAGATGGTTTTATTTGCCGAGCAAAATGCACTACATTTTCATCATAAAAATACAAACCTGTAACTGCATAATCTGAAAGAGGCTTAGCTGGTTTTTCTTCCAAAGAAACAGCGACTTTATCTTTGTTAAATTCAACTATACCATATCTTTCTGGATCACTAACTTTATAAGCAAAAACCGTTGCTCCATCTTTTCTTTCATTAACATTTGATAATAATTGTGATAATCCATCCCCGTGGAAAATATTATCTCCAAGTATTAAACTACTGGAGGAATTACCAATAAAATCAGCGCCAATGATGAATGCTTCTGCCAAACCACCGGGATAATTCTGTACCAAATAACTAATATTAATTCCTAGATTCTTGCCGTCATCAAATAATATTTTAAATAATGGTATATCACGAGGAGTTGAAATAATTAAAATTTCACGAATGCCAGCTAACATTAAAACAGAAAGTGGATAATAAATCATTGGTTTATCAAACACTGGTAGTAATTGTTTTGATACGCTAAGAGTTGAAGGGTAAAGGCGTGTGCCTGAACCGCCAGCAAGGATGATACCTTTTCTATTCATATAAAAAATTTTGTCATTTTTAATTCTTCTAATAGGAAAGGAATATACACTTTCCATTTTGGTAGCACAAGATTAAATTTATTAGTGATTTTACTAGTATCTAATCTTGAATTTATTGGGCGTTTAGCAGCAGATTTATAATCTTCTGATGATATAGGAATAATATTTTCAGGTAAACAAGTGAATTTAACACCAGATTCATGGGATTGTTTTATTAGCATTTTTGCAAATTCATACCAAGATGTTTCGCCAGTAGCAGATAAATTATAAACACCGCTAAATTGCTCTGCTGGTAACGATGAATTGATCTTGATTTTATATAAAATAAAAGAGGTAACTTTTGCTATTAAAGATGCATTTGTTGGTGCTCCAATTTGGTCATTCACTATTTTTAAGGATTCGTTTTTTTGCGCTAGAGCCAAAATTGTTTTGGCAAAATTCTTACCATAAGAATCATAGACCCAAGAAGTACGCAAAATTATATATTTTTGACAAATAGACTGAATATAATTATCAGCTGCAAGCTTGCTTTGCCCATAAATACTTAAAGGGTTTGGAATATCTGATTCTGTATAAGGGGAATCTTTACTACCATCAAACACATATTCGGTTGAATAATGTATCAACCAAGCATTGATCAGAGCTGCTTCTTCGGCAATTATTTTCACGGCTTCAGTATTAATTATAAAGACATCTGAGCTATCCGATTCTGCTTTGTCTACAGAAGTGTAAGCTGAGGCATTAACTATAATATCTGGTTTATGCCTTTTTATGCATGTTCTTAGTTTTTCATAATCCCTAAAATCTAGATCAGCACTTCCATAAACTATAATTTCTCCAAGGGGCAATAGTTCAGATTGAAGCCTTCTGGCTATCTGACCATTCTTGCCGAATAATAATATTTTCATAGTTTGTTTATTAGTAGGGAATGTTTTTTATTTCGAACTCAATTTTGAAAATCAATTAGTGTAACTATTACCAACAAATTTCACTATATGATAATAACAAAAAATTCTTACCACTAGCTACGTCAAATATGATTATGGTAAATAGATCTTTCAATTATAATGAAATAATTATCGAGTACATTGTTACTGAGAAAGACTATCCAGTGATATTTGTTTTGGATAGTCTTTTTTTACCACTTAACTAAACTAAAGTTTTAATTCAATCTTTGCTTTTTCTGAAAGTTCAGAGAAATATTTTTCAACTATATCCTTAGATAGTTTATTTTTAATTGACTGCTCTGCTTGTTCTTTGGTAGGTACTTGCACTGGTCTTTTATCCAGCATTTTAATAATATGCCAACCAAATTGAGTTTTCACAGGATCGGAGACTTCATTTTTTTTCAATGAAAAAGCTTTTTCTTCATACTCTGGTACTAACTGACCTTTTAATACATAGCCAATTTCTCCGCCATTAGCTTTTGAACCTTCGTCCTTTGAAAATTCCTTTACTAAATCAGCAAAATTACTGCCTTTATTGAGTTTTTTCTTAATTTCTTTAGCTTTTTCTTCGGTGTCAACAAGTATATGACTTGTCTTAACTTCTTCTTGCCCTTTGAGACTTGCGACTAAAGCTTTATATTCATCGTCGATCATTTTGTCAGTGATTTTATCTTTTATCTGGCGCTCTAAAATTTCCTGCTGAATCATTTGTGATTCGATTCCTTTGATTTTTGTCTTGAATTCTTCGGAATCACGGATTTTTAATTTATCAGCTTCTTGCTCAAGCAATTTAGAATTAATGTACCCCTTAACTAAAACTTCCTGAACATTTTTGTCAAGTTCAGAGAAGTTTTTGCCTTTGCTTTCTGGTTGCATGGAAAGTACAGGCTTGAATTGTTCCATAACTTGTTCTGCAGTTACGTTACCACCTGTATAAGTTGCTACTATTTTATTATCAGCCGCTAATACTGTTGAACTAAATAAAGTGGCAGAGAGGAATATTGTTGCTATTCTTTTCATAATCAATACTAATTTTTTGTTAAAACTCTATTGTTTTTAAAAGTTCGTCATAGTAAAGTCAATTGCTATTTACAATTTGTTTGATAAATTAATAAAATTGAATATTTTAAACAATAATAAAAACAACGAAATCAAATATAAAAATAAAATGTTCTCCATACTTACTAAAATTTTTGGCACAGCTAATGGTCGTATAATTAAAAGATTACAAAAAGAAATCTATAAAATTAGTGATTTTGAGAGCAAAATTAAAAATTTAACAAACCAAGAATTATCATCAAAAACAATTGAATTCAGACAAAAATTAGCAAGTGGTCAAACGCTTGAAGATATAAGTTACGAAGCATTTGCTGTAGTTCGAGAGGCTTCTAAAAGAGTAATTGGACAAAGGCATTACGATGTTCAGCTAATTGGTGGAATGATAATACATAGAGGTGCAATTGCTGAAATGCGTACAGGCGAAGGTAAAACTCTTGCTTCAACATTACCTGCTTATTTAAATGCTTTATCAAATAAAGGAGTTCATATTGTTACAGTTAATGATTATTTAGCAAAGCGTGATTCAGAATGGATGGGAAAAATATTTAAATTTTTAGGTCTTACTGTGAGTGCTGTTGTTGCTGAAATGACTGATTCTGAAAGAAAAGCAGCCTATAATTGTGACATAACTTATGCTACTAATAATGAACTTGGGTTCGATTATCTGCGTGATAATATGAAATTTACTGAAGAATCAAAAGTTCAGCGTCCTTTTAATTATGCTATAATCGATGAAGTTGATTCAATATTAATCGATGAAGCAAGAACTCCGCTAATAATATCGGGTCCGGTTGATGATCGTTCTGAATTATATAGCAAAATTGATGCTTTAATAAAAATATTAAAGCAAAGTGATTACGAAAAAGACGAAAAATTAAAGAGTGTTAATTTAACAGAAGATGGTATTAACAGAATTGAAGTTATGTTAGCGGAAAAAGGTCTTATTAATCAACATTCTAGCCTATATGATTTTGATAATCTAAATTTAGTACACTATATTAACCAATCTCTACGAGCTCATTATATTTTTACTTGTGATGTTGATTATATTATCAAAGATAGAAAAATCATGATAATAGATGAATTTACTGGCAGGGTAATGGATGGCAGAAGATATTCCGATGGTTTGCATCAATCCATAGAAGCAAAAGAGCAAGTTCCAATTCAAAATGAGAATCAAACACTTGCTTCTATTACATTCCAAAACTATTTTAGAATGTATCCAAAATTATCGGGTATGACGGGCACTGCTATGACGGAAGCTGGTGAGCTTAAGGATATTTACAATTTAGAAGTAATATCCGTGCCGACTCACAATCAGATTAGTAGAAAAGATTTAGATGATGAAATTTACGGTACTAGAAAAGAAAAATATAATGCTATAATGAATCTTATAAAAGATTGTTATGAAAGAGAGCAACCAATTCTAGTTGGTACTATAAGCATCGAGAAATCAGAAGAAATTTCAAAAGAATTAACCAATAACAACATAAATCATAAAGTGTTGAATGCTAAAATGCACGAACAAGAAGCGCATATTATAGCTCAGGCAGGTAGGCTTGGAGCTGTAACGATTGCAACTAACATGGCTGGTCGTGGTACTGACATTATGCTTGGAGGAAATCCAGAAATGATGGCAGAAGAACTTGATGAAAAAAATCTTACCCCTAAGGAATATGAAGCAGCTATAGCTGAAATTAAAGAAAAAGTAAAAAAAGAAAAAGAATTAGTTGTTGCTACTGGAGGGCTTTATGTCATAGGTACTGAAAGACATGAAAGTAGAAGAATTGACAACCAGCTTAGAGGGAGATCGGGAAGGCAGGGTGATCCTGGCGCTACAAGATTCTTTTTGTCTTTAGAAGATGATTTGATGAGAATTTTTGCTTCCGAACGTATTTCTGGTGTTCTAAGGACTTTAGGACTAAAAGATGGTGAGGCAATAGGTCATCCTATGATTAGTCGTTCGCTTGAAAAAGCACAACAGAAAGTTGAATCTCATAATTATGAGATAAGAAAGAATTTACTTCGTTTTGATGATGTGATGAACGATCAACGAAAAATTGTTTATGAGCAAAGGAATGAGATTATTTCTTCGGAAGATGTTTCTGAATTTAGAATTAATATGACCGAGCAATTGGTAACAAATTTAGTACAAAAATATATCAATCCAGGTTCTTACAGAGAAGATTGGTTATCAAATGATTTAAGTGCGCAAATACAGAATATTTTTGATATTAAAATTTCTCCTAAAGAAATTAATGACATTGAGGGTAATGAAGTAGATATTGCAACAAAAATAACGGAATTAGTTAATGATTTGTTCCAGCGTAAAGAACAAAGCTATACAAAGGAAATTATGAGAGATGCTTCAAAATATATTCTACTCACAACTTTTGATCAGGTATGGAAGGAGCATTTACGTAATCTTGATTATTTAAGACAAGGCATTTCTCTTAGAGCTTATGGTCAAAAAGATCCTCTTAATGAATATAAGAGAGAGGCATTTAACCTTTTCAAAAAAATGCTTGATCATTTAAGAGAATTATATATTCAGAGACTATGTTTCTTGCATGTGGATACCGAACATCTTAATAGACAATCTATGTTACTTGCGAATAAAGAATTGCAAGAGATGAGTAGAAGCAGAATTGATCCTGCTTTTGAAAAATATAATTCTGGAGTGAGTTTAGAAACAAAAGCAAAGCCTTTTAAATCTTATGTCAATCCAGAAAATAGAATTCCAGCTGACCCTGAAACTTGGGGGAAGATTTCAAGAAACGAGGAGTGTCCATGTGGTTCAGGTAAGAAGTATAAACATTGCCATGGATTGGGGGATTAATTTGCCTTTTGTAATAAAATTTCTATAAGTTAAAAAGAAATGGTCTAATAATTATAGATTAGAGCGAAAATGGGGCTACTGAGCGATCACATAAAGTAGCTCCGGTTTTTTATGTCTAAATTCAAAAATTATATCAAAATCCTTAAACTCCCAAAACTTATTTGATAAAATATGTGTTTCCATGAAAATAGGATAATTCTTCTACATCAATAGTGAATTCGTACCCTAAAAATTATTGAATTAGTCCCCTTGATCATGGATCTGGGAGATGATTTTTAAAATGACACAGTTTGATGAACACTCCCAACAAACTACAAAGAAAAATATATAATTTTATCGACCTACTCATCTTATTTTGCTCAAATTGATAGTGATGCTCAAATCAAGAATCAATATTATAACCATATTTAAGATTTACGAGCTTTACATGACAGTTGACACTGCATTTTTTATTTTGCAATGGTTTCTTCGATGTAAAACCTTCTTTATCAACAAGACCAAAGGTATTTAATAAATTTTTTGTTTCTGAATGCAAATACTCGATCTTTACTTGAGCTGTACCTTTATTTTTAAAACCAAGTAAATAAGCTGCTTTTTCTGATACATCTATTTCTCTGCCAGCGGCGTAAGGTCCTCTATCATTAACTAATACTATTAAAACTTTACCATTTTCTAAATTCTCCACCTTAACTAAAGATGGCATATGAAGAGTTTTATGCGCAGCAGTTAACAGATTTTTATTATACAAATCACCATTAGCTGTTTTTTTGCCATGAGTTCCATCTTTATGACCATACCAAGAAGCTTTTCCAACCTTAGAATATTTATTATATTTTTTTGGCTTATATTTTTCACCCTTGATATTATAATGACTTCCTACTTTAAAATGTCCTTTATATTTTGTGCTATGCTTATCATCTTTGGATAAATTACGAAATGATTTTGAATTGCTTTGACAAGAACATAATAGAATACTAATAATTACTAAGGCTAAAACAGAATTTAGCTTACGAAGATAAAGCATATATTATGAATTTACCAATTATCTAGAGAATCATGTTCATTCTTCAAATCAGATGACTCGCCCTCATCCATCAGTAAAGTTCCAGACTCATTACTTTGATTCAATTTAGAAGGCTTGATCTTTGATGCGAGTTCATTTACCTTAACATGACTAACGACTTTCTCCACTCCGTTGATATTGGAAGCTATATTGGCAACTTTCTGTAATTCTTCCTCTGATCTTGCTATACCAAATAGATAAACAACATCATTAAAAGTAACAACAGTATAATTAACAAATTTTATAGATCTATCAATAAAAGTTTTTGATTTTATCTGGCTCGTAATCATAGTGTCCCTTGCATATTGAACAATATCAAATTTACCGCTTTTCTTATCTGCTTTTAGTTCATTTACAACCTCAACAACCCCTTCTTGTTTCCAAGCTATCTCAACAGCACTAATTATATCTTCTTCCTTATCTACTGTTCCTGTATATAGAACCCTACCTTGGACTACTTCTATTTTAATTTTAGTATATAATTCTCTGAAGTTATTTTTTATAAATGATGCTTTTATTCCAGATGCTATTCTTATATCTGTAAGTGTTTCACCCACTGGTCTATCTTTTGCAAGTTCAACAACAGATGCCGTAGCACCTGTAAAGATAGTAGGTAAACAACCAGTAACAAGAAAAGATAAGCCTAAAAAAACAATAATAAAAGAAATTTTTTGCATAAAAATTATTTTCCAAAATCAACAAACTATATATTCAATTATACAAAATAAATGATCTCAATCAAGAAATTAGTTCAAACAAAGAATTTAGTCAAAAAAAATATATATATTAATTAATTATCTATTTTTACTGAAAGCGATTTATAGCGAGCTTCTTTCATTATTTTAAAATCTTCTCCAGCATGATAGGAAGATCTAGTAAGCGGAGATGAGGATACCATTAAAAACCCTTTTGTTCTGGCAACTCTCTCGAAATATTTAAACTGCTCTGGAGTAACATATCTTGTAATCTCAGCGTGGTTTTGTGTTGGTTGTAAATATTGACCAATAGTAAGAAAATCAACATCGGCTGCTCTTAAATCTTCCATTACTTGGATAATTTCAGCATCAGTTTCACCAAGACCAACCATGATACCTGATTTCGTAAATATCTCTGGATCCAATTTCTTTACTTTGTAAAGTAAATTTAAAGAATGAAAATATCTAGCCCCAGGTCTAATTGTTTTATATAAAGAAGGAACTGTCTCGATATTATGATTAAATACATCTGGTTTTGCTCTAACTACTATCTCGATAGCACCCTCTTTTTTTAAAAAATCAGGAGTAAGAATTTCAATAGTAGTATTTGGGGATGATTGCCGCAATTTCATTATACAATTAGCAAAGTGCGTAGCTCCTCCATCTGGTAAATCATCTCTGTCTACGGATGTTATTACTACATGTTCAAGAGATAGTTTCCCAACCGCTTCTGCCAGTCTTTCTGGTTCATGAGGATCAAGTAAATCAGGGCGACCAGTTGCTACGTTACAAAATGAACAAGCTCTGGTACAAACCGACCCTAATATCATAACAGTTGCATGTTTTTTTTGCCAGCACTCTCCTATATTAGGGCAAGCAGCCTCTTGACATACAGTATTTAACTTAAGCCTACTAATTAATTCTTTAGTATTTTGATATTCTTGGGAATTCGGAGCCTTGACTCTAATCCAATCTGGTCTTGTTAACTTCATTATATTTGTTTCTGTTGTAAATGTTTATAGTTTACTATTTATTGTATATTCATCAAGAGAATATTAAATATTTATCACTAAATTATCACTTACATTTAATTTAAATAATTTGATTAAAATATGACTTAAAGGTTATTTGTTAGTAAAGAAAGTAATATTTAATTAAGTTTTTTGATTGTATTAATGATTTAAATGCGCAATAATATAAATTATCAATCAATTTGTTTTAAAATTAAATCATGTCAAAAACACCCCTCCACGAAAAATTTGAGTCTGATAAAACAGCTACCATAGCAGGAGCTCAAGAATTCTTGCAATCTAATTCAGAAAGTCAAGCTATTACTAAAGAAGATTTAGCAATACATCGTTCTAACGCTGTAAAATTTGCGTCAGAAGGAAAATTGACGGAAGCACTACAAAGTCTTGAGCGTTTAAGAGATGCTAAGACAGGTATAGTAATACACGAAGTGATTAAAGATAATGTTCCAATAGTGGTAAGGGATGCTAGAGGAGCCCTTACTCCACCTGCTCTTGAAACTGAAGCTTTTGAAATGCAATATCTAAATGCTATAAGAGCTAGTATAGACATTGCAACTATAGAAGGTAAACCTGAATTAACAAAAGCTCTGGAGCAGAAGGCCTCAAATTTTATTAAGAATTTTTCCAGTCAACACACAGGAAAATCTCAAAAAGAATTAGCAGGACTTTTAAAAAAAGAAACAAAACTTATAGGAAAACTCCTTGAAGACAAAGGAATACCAGATGCTTATAAAAAATTAAATGTAGCTAAAGACTTTCAGAATTTTAATGATAAACACTCTAATATAGTAACAATTTCTTCAATTAATCATAATGGACAAACACATACTGTGATTGAAGCAGAAGTGGCAATGAAGGGATTAACAACAAGTCAAAAAGAACAATATGCGACTATAACGGATGATCATAACCCTAATAAACCATCATGGTATACTGCCTTGCCAAAATGGGAACAAGGATTATGCCAAAAATACGCAAGTAAAATTGCTGCCGGAGAACATGTAATTCCCACCCAGCTAAGACAAATCGCTGGAATGAAAAATGCTTTTGAAAAAATCACTGCTATCTTTGAAAAAGGAGAGTTAGAAGGGAAGTTAGAAGTACTCCATACTTCTAAACACGCTGGTACATTAGCTTCTTTAGCAAAAGATAAAGATGCTAGACAAGATATTACAAATGAAAATGCAAGACAAGCTCAAGAATGGGTGGGTCCAGACAAAACTTTACACTGTAATACTTTTAATTCTGGACCTTTAGGAGCTGGGGATGATCCTGAAATAGTTAGAAGCACCACAAAAGCTATGAAAGAAGTAGGTGGTAAGGAAACTAACACTGCCTTTAATAGCTTTAGATATTCTGGTCTTGCAAACGACTTAGGCGGCGTTAAAGATACTTTAAAAAAGTTAGCAGAAGCTTTACCAGAAGGCAAAGAATTTGATAAAATTAAATCGCATATCGAGCCAAAAGGCTTTTTTGGCAGGATATTTAGAACAGGTAATGCAGAACAAGAAATTCAAAAGCTCTTAAAAAGTGAAAAAATAGATATTAAAACAGCAGAAATACTAACAAATTCTATTGACCTAAGACGCTCCGTAGAAGAAGCCGATTCTATATTAAGATTTGGAGATGCTGAGAACGCTAGTCTTGCAACCTCAACAAAACTTAACAAATTAACTAAAACTCTATCAGATTTAGAATCGCCACCAACAGGAATTAGCAAACCTCCTAAAGAAGAAATATTAAATATGTGCGCCAGTGGTAAAGATAGGACTGGACTTGCAGAACACGACCAAAGTGCTCAGGCAATAGCTGATAAAATTGGAGCAACTGTTAAAAATATTGACGGACAATTGCTTTCATCTCTTCATACAGCTCAACAGGCTGGGGGTATCAGCTCAGGAGGAGCAACAACTGGGTGTTATGGTACAAAAAGTGAAAATAGAGCTGGGTTACCAGCAAGTAGACAAAAAGATCTAGAGGCAATAATAGAAGTGACTGCTTCGAGCAATAAAATTAAAGGTACAAGCAAGCTAAAAGAACCAAAAATTGTAGTTCAAAAAGTAAAAACTCCTGAGGTCCAAAAAGATCAAACTACCAAACCTCAAACTTCCAAAGCCCAAACAGTACATCCCATAAAAATAGAAAACATCGGAAATCTTCAACCACCCCCAACTCCTCGAGCAGAAGCAAATCATCACATTCAAAAACACAACTCAGAAAGAGGTGGCGTTTCTTCCAGATGATGATTTTGCAATAGTTTTTGAGAACGTTCATCATATTTTTGTGCATAATATTTAGCTACTGGTATAATAAATGCTACTTTCTTACCCTTGTTTATTATACTGGTTTTAAAAAATTTTCTTCCAGTTATGACAGTAAGGTAGTTGAGAGTTTTTATTATAATATTTCTGATGATAATCTTCACCTTTCCAAAAGGTTGTAAATGGCTTTAACTCAATTACCACTTTTTATAGAACAATATTTTTAGATTTTACTCTACAAGAGTTATTAGGGATAGCACAGAATCTTCATAAAAAAAAACACTTGACGGAGGTAAAATTCAATATTACCTTTTAAATATACCGTAGGTTTAATTATTAAAGCTTAAATATATCTTTCGGTTTAAAGAAATTTTTCTTTGAGTATTTTTACTAAGCATGGTGATTATATAAAAGAAATATTGCCAATATTTAATAATATAAATTATTTTAATGAGGTCATTATGAAATCTATTTCTTATTCTACAGAAACAAATCTATCTATAAATCAAATAGATCATACAAGAATTTCCCCTCAGAGGATAAAAAATGCGTTAGATCTAGAACTATCTATAAAAAATCAAATTACTAAAATAAAATACTTAGATGAAATAGGTGATATTGAAGCGTGGCAAAAGTTAGTTAGAAATGTAGAAGCTCTATAACAAAAGTTACTACAGGGCGGTGTGTTGGTGGATTATACAAATAAAGAAAAATATTTTATCCCTCATGGTAGATTAATAGGCGGGGGGAATTGTGTTAGCGGAGTTAAACATAAAAATAATCCCAAACAAGATACTACAAGTCTTGAAAATGTATTCAAATTAAAACAAAAATAATAATATAAAAGACCTAGGTATTATAGAACATATTACTAAAACATTAGGCATTACAAAAATAAAAGCAGTAATAATGAAAATAAACGGAATTACAGATAAGGGTGCTCAAGCTATTATTGATAATGTTAAGCAATAAATCAGAATAGATTTACATGTAATGATGTAGAGAGCCAAGTATTACTAGACCAAATTCAAGAATTAGTTGGTCAGATCCAGGGAGTGTTCATCAAACTGTGTCATTTTAAAAATCATCTCCCAAATTTCAGTCTATCTGGAAAATAAATATCCAGCTGGGAAATTGCCAAAGCCCAATTTGATATTGGCATATTCCATTTA
>Ga0222713_10001943_pt1 | contig 22432 bp, 10 predicted proteins | sample C33_649DmetaG_FD_165061 | JGI IMG/M metagenome (GOLD analysis project Ga0222713, IMG submission 165061) | Estuarine water microbial communities from San Francisco Bay, California, United States - C33_649D | ecosystem: Environmental > Aquatic > Marine > Unclassified | place: USA: California...
GATGGTAAACAACTTGCCTTTCGAGGCTACCGCTGTTAACACTACCGGTACTGTTGTTATCACTGCCACTGCTGCTAACCCTAGCATTATCGGTGCTGAGATTTTGGACCAAGGTGCAAACATCGTTTTGACTAACACCACTCCTGGTGTTAAGGCAATTGGTGCTGGTGCTGACTTGATCGCTGCTGGTATTCCAGAAGCTGTTACAGGTCAATCTTATGATATCTACGTTGTAACTTACAAAACCTTCAAAGCCGATGGCGATGTTGATAGCGTAAGCGAGCGTTTGGATACCATCACCTTGTACATCGATGAGACTGCTGGTACCACTTCAGGTGCTTATGGAAGCGGTTTGGATACCATCTTGAATGGTGGTAGCACAACTGCTAACTACTTGGATGTAATGACATCTTAATAGTTTTCTTTTTTAAGAAGAGGGGGATTTATTCTCCCTCTTTTTTTGTTTGTATGAGTAAAATAATTTACATTTGTAAAAAGTATTATGAGAATAAAAGCACATATTATCCCACAGCGTAAGCGTGGAAACATCACGATTGTAGGTTCATATCGTGACAACAAGACAGACAAGGAAGTTTTCCTTTTGGCCTCAGGTAAAAAAGTTGTAACATCTTTGCTCGAATCTGATCGTGTATTTCAACACACTTTTGAAGAAGCTCAAGCATATGAATTCTCTTTTGATGAGGAGAATTTTCAAGAACTTGCTGTTTTAGATTTTTGGAAGAATCACCCTTTAGTAAAAACACAGGGACATGAGAATCCTAATCTGATTGCAGAGCAATTCGAATTGGTTGTAAAGCAAGAAAAAATTAAAGTAGATTTTGAAGAACTGAGAAAAAGACTTGAGGTTGTTGGTATAGTATCACATATGTCATACCAAGAGCAGTATAACCTTTTGTTTGCAATCGGTGGAGATCCTCGTGAAATGGAACCTATGGAATTGTATTTGGCGCATATTGGTTTGACATTGAATGGATTGGCTATTGCTAAAAAGGCTGAGGTTAGACATTTTGTTGCTATTACAGGAATAGAAAAGCAAGCCAAGATTTATGCTCAGAAAGCAATTAAGTACGGAATTGTTACTAAAGACCAAAGCGTTTATAAAATCGGAGGCCGAAATGCAGGAACAACTATTGATTCTGTAGTTGCTTTGATTTGTGCAGATAGTGATTTGTTCGAAAATTACATCAAGCCTGAGGTTGACAAATTGGATGCAGCAGGAATGAAAAAAATGGATACTTTAGATCCTTTGGATTTGCCTGAAGAAATCAGAAATCTTTTGCCTGTAACAAGTTCTGTTGAAAAGACTACAATCAAAAGAACACTAAAAGAAAAGAAAGAAAGCGAATAATTTTCGTGTTTTTATTTTTGACAAGAATGGGTGGCCTCGGCTGCCCTTTTTTGTTTCTTCCTTTTTTCGTATCTTTGATATAATGACAGGCGCACAGTTTTGGTCTTACTTGCAACAAAAAATAGATAAGACCTATTCAGCATACTTAGATAATACCAAGGCGAACAGTCTCATCAAAGAATCTATGTATAGATTGGCTGATAAGTACTGGCGTGGATTATCTTTTGAGCGTGAGGACGATGAGATGGTTGGTCTTCTTATTCGTGATTTTTCTGTTACTCCAGTTGCAGGTGTTATTAATATCAAAACCTTACTTCCCAATTATATGCACATCATGCGTATGGGAGTTAGATATGAAGTAGATGTAGTTGTTACTGCGGTAAACGGAACTACACTGACCAGCGCAAATCACAAATTGCGTAAGGGCAATACAGTAAAATTAGGAGCCACTTCCTACATCGTAACCAAAGTTAAAGGAGACACCTTTGATTTGGGAACAAGCGGATTGAGCACAGGAACTTATAAGCAAATCGTTGACAAAGAAGCAAAGCAAATGGTCGGGGATAGAAAGAATGGTGCTTTTCATAAAGCAGATTTTGCAACTCCTCGTTTTGAGTCTAGTTCAGTTGGTGGTACAACTCCTAGAACTTTTAAGGTTACTCCAGCACCGGCTACTTGCACTGTGGACTATATGCGAGTACCGCCTGTGGATATTGATGTGGCGAATACGACAATTATTCTAGAGGATTACTACGGAATGAAATTTTTGTATCGTTTAATGGATGAATGTGTGCTAAACTTTGGGGCTCAGACAAAAGACTACCCAACTAAGCAAAGTGCACAACAAGATATATTTGAAAACCCATGATTTACTTACAGGAAATCGTAGACGAGATTAAGAGTGACTTGCACAGCGGAATGACTTATAACGATAGTCGTTTCGATGATGAGTACATTGAGAACAAGATACATGGTGCTCGTGCAACTCTAATCATGAATTATATGATGAAGAGCGGTAAGTTTATCAATGATTCATGGGTACAGACTTTAGACCTTCGTTTTGAGGCAATTGATGATGATTGCGATACTCGCACTTTCGAGTGTCCTAACGTCATTTCTTTGGATGGACAGAACGATGGATTTATCTATGTTGGTCACGCTAGCGGAACCAAACCGTTCATTCGAATCAGAAAGGGTTTTACAACCTTGACTCGTCATTCTCTATTTGCAGAAAAGAAAGATGTAATGTGGGATTACAAACATCTAACACAGGGAAGCAATGTATTGCAGTTCTACAACGCAAAGAGATTGACTTATATTATGGTTCGGGCGATGTTCAATAACCCGACCACCATTCCAAATTTTGATAAGGAGTTAGATCACTACCCAGTTGACGCAATGCTCAAAAAGGATATTGTGGAAATGGTAACCCTTGACTTACTTCGTAAAACACGTGTTCCTGTAGAACCAGGAAACGATAACCAAACCTCTATACCTCGATGAAAATAGAAGATGTAATAGCAGCGGCCTCAGAAGAACTGAATGCCTCATATGAAAACAATGCCTTATGGTTTGAAGTATTGATTAATCAAGCTATTAAATCTCATAAGACAATGAACAAACTAGAAGAGAAACAATTAATCACCAGAGTAATTGACAATAAGATTCAATTGCCTAGTGAGTGGTCTCGTTTAGTTTCGATTTATCATTGTGATACCGGAGAAAAATATTGTCCAGATATTGATTATCACTTACAAAGCGATTGTATAATTTTTGATTCTGCTTTGCACTTGGCTGATGGAACTAAAATTTATGTGTATTACTACGCATTAAAAAGAGATGAGCATGGCAATTTGATTATTCCTGATAATTGGGAGCGTATGTTAGTTGCTTACATCGGATGGAAATATACTCGTAGATACATCAAGGACTTTGGTGTTGCAGTGATGCAGAACTACCAAAGGGAATATCAAACACAAAAACTAGCTAACGTATAATGGCAGTAGTAAGAGTGACCCCTTCTGGTATCATGGATAAAGATACCGATTTGGCTTATGTGAGTCAAGGCAACTATGTTGACGCAAATGATATTAGACATCGCCAAACAGACGGATCTTCCTTCGGTGGTATTATGTCTGTTGCAGGCAATAAGGAATTGTTGAACATACCCGGTTATGGAAGTTCAACTAAGACCTTTCGTATTTACATTGATTTGACAAATATCGCCAATGGAAGTGTGGGAGGAAATGATGGTGATTTATACTTGGAGGACTCAAGCGGCACCGTTTACTCGAATACAGGACTTAACCTTACAGGCACTGTAATTGCCACATACATAACAACACTTAAGACATACTTCAATGTTCTCTCTAATGCAGCCTATGGAGGTTTATTCACATATTCTGCAACTACAATCACAGGAACTTATACTGCTTACTTTGATTTGAGCACCGGTCTTGATACAGATTATGTATTGAGAGTGAATAATGGAGCATCTGCTTTGTGTGATATTCGTTTGAAGAGCGAGTACTATTCGACAGGCGGAAACTTCAAAGTGATTGGGTCTCAGCAATTACAAGATTACTTATTCGTATGGTTGGCAGGCGATGTAGTAAGTACTGGTATCACATCTGAAGTAAGTGAGATTGGTGTAATTTATACAAATGATGGAGGAGGAACTTACAACTATACAAGACTGCTTCGCAGTAAGAAGATGGGATTCTCCACCCAAAGAAGAGTAGAAGCTGAGATCGAAAGAAATGGGGATGAGGTAAACTTGTATTGGACCGATGGTTATAACAAGCCACGTGCTATGTACTTGAAGTACAGTTTGATTACAACTCAAGATGCCTTCTTGTTTATTGGTGGCGGTCGTTATGAATTAGAAACAATCGATGATGAGACTTCCTTCTTCTTAAAACCTAGCGAGGCATACTTAACAAATATCACAGTAAATAATAGCGGTGGTTCTTTAAGTTCTGGAAACAAGAGATACACAGGTCGTTTTTTAACTGAAGACTTTGTACCAACAGATTATTTATATCCCACAAATCCTATTAATATTTATTCATCTTCTTTTCTTGCCAATGGACAAATCGCAGGAGATGAAACCGGCTCTTTAACAAATAAATCTGTTAGCTTAACAATTAAAAATTTTGATGCGGATGTGTATAGATATTTTGAACTAGTTGTTTTAGAATATGCAGGTATTACATTTACAGCAAAAGTAGTACAGCGTTTTCAATTGCCTTCTGGTGTAACTGAGTTAGATATACAACACATCCAATCTGGTCAAGACAATATTCCAGTTTCAACTCAGGAATTATTGGCAATTAGTTCTAAATACCTAACTGCTCAAAATTTAAAAGTATTTGATAATAGAATTGTTTTAAGTAATCTGACAGAGCAAATAGATTATAATATTGAAAACTGGGCACAATCTATAAAACACTCAATTGCAGAAACTTATATTCAAGGTACTAGTTTAGCGCAGAATCCAAATAACTCAGAGCCTGGTTTAAAATTTGGCGAGTATCAAGATCCAATGAATGTATTGAACAAAGTCGGTTATATGTATAATGATACATATCGATTTGGAATACAAGTAAAATGGAAAAATACAGCAAAGTGGAGTCTTCCTTATTGGGTTGATGATATTAGAATAGATAACAATTCAGCAAACGTAATCGGAACTAGAAGACAAACATTCGGAGGAGTAGTTACTGCTGTAGATGTTGTAAATGATCGAATTACTGTACCAAATCATAATTTTGACGAAGGTCAGGCAGTTATATTTTCTGTATGTACAATTGGTAATATATTTGTTAATGTTGTCTATTATGCCATAAATGTAACAAAAGATACTTTTCAATTAACCCTTACATTCGGAGGAACTACTGTAGAAAATATAACTAGTGGTGGAGTAGGAACAATAGCCGATAAGAAGGTAGATACAAATTTGACAGATGGTTTAGATAAGACCAAGGTTTACCATGTTAAATTTCATGATATAGATTTAGATTTTCTTATTGGAGGAATTCCAATTAGAGATTTAATTTCTTCGTTTAGGATTGTTAGAGCTGATCGCATCAAAGAAGTTTTATCGACAGGATATTATTTCATAGGTCAAACATCATTGCATCCATTGGGTTATTACACTCCTGATGCCATGAATAATACAAGTTTAAAGCCAGGTGGTGGTGTAAATACCCAACATCTCTTTTATTATTCTCCCGATTATTACTTTGGAAAGTCTTATGAAAATGCTAAAATAGATAAAGTAAAAATCTTAGCACCACCAATACGAACAGTGATGACTCAGATTGATGGTTATGCAAATGGTAATCCTGCTAGTGCAAATGGTCAGTTTTCTGATTTTACAGGTTACTTTGTAGATCCTACAATTACTACACTAAATTATCAAACATTTGATGTACAAGAACATACACATCTTGAATTAGGTGATACTGGTCAAGTTGCCGGAAGTAATGTTGCTTTGTCAGCCGAGATTACATCAACAAAAACTTTAAACTACAGAGCTGCCGAGGTATTTAAATTGACCACGCCCATTCCTAACTTTGGTGCACCTATTGCTTCAAATCAGTATGGTTTTTATTATGGTCAGATATTTAGAGATTTGGGCGCAAACAGAAAATATCCAGTTAATAAAGAACAGACTTTGTATCAAGGCGTAGGAAATTATTATATCTTATCTAAAGGAGAAAACGGTAAAATATCAAATCTTTCTGTATTTGGTGGAGATGTATTTATTCAAAAGTCTTACCTCTTATTGAGAATGAGTAGTTACGCATCTCCTATGTTTGGAACAACTGGTTCAGCATTTGGATTTTATTCTCAAAACGCATCAAATTTACAAATGATTAATGTGCCTGATAACGATGGTACATTTACAGGACCGGGGCATCAGTTCCCTCAAAATATAGATAGTAGTTATGGAGGAACATACCCAGTTGGAACATGGGGCTCAGGGGTTTTGTATTGGATTGAGCAATGGCCGGAAGTTAGCAATCAGCAAAATTACAATGCGGAGTATGATATTATAGACGGCAGTATTTTAGAGAGTGGGTATGATTCAAGTGCTAATTACGATGGCTCTTTACCTTCTCGTATTACTTGGTCCGCTAAGAAAGTGATTGGGTCTCAGAAAGATAACTATCGTTTATTCAAACCTATTGATTTTGCCGATCTAGATTTAACCCTAGGTCCTATTGTACATCATGATATAATTAATGCTGCTTTATATACATGGCAGCCATACAGCGTACAAAGACAATACTTCCGTGAAGCGTCACTAATTGGTGCACAGGAAGGAACAGATATCGTAGTGGGTAGTGGAAGCATCTTAGGTTCTCCAGGAACAGAGTTGACTACCATTGGTGCCGATTACAAATGGAACGTAGTTAAGGGTAATACTCCAAACGGAAAAGAATCTTGTTATTGGTTCAACGCACGCTTGAAAAAGTTTGTACGCTTTGGACAGGATGGTAATCGGGTGATCAGCGATAAGGGGCTTATCTCCTTCTTGCAAAACAATACTCGCTTCCTAGAATACTATGGATATCCATTGACAGGTAAAGGAATTCACGCAGTGTGGAATGATAAGTACGCAGAAGCAATCTTCTCGTTCAAGGCGCTTAACCCATCGATTCCATCATGGGAAGTGACTACATATGCTGCTGGAGATTACGTGCTCATCTCTCCTTTGACAACTTACGTTCACCCATCTGGCTTGCCTTACGCTTACAAGTGTAAGTTGAATCACACAGCTTCTGCTTTAACCAAGCCTGAGACCGGTGCTAACTGGCAGACATATTGGACCAAGGTAACCCCAGGAACAGATTCATTCGCTCACACGCTATTCACGATTGTATACGATGAACTTAAGAATGGATTCATTACATTCCATTCTTACTGGCCTGATATTTACTTGCGTTACAAGAATACTTTTTGGTCTCCGAACCCATTGGCACCAGCTGATTTGTATTTACATGATGCAGGTTTAGAATCTGAGTACTACGATACTTACTATCCTCCCACTATCACAGCAGTAATGAATTATGACCCGAATGTTAGCAAGAATTTTGAGGCTTTGCAAATGGTCACGGATCAGCAGCCGTTCTTTGTGGACCTTACTACTCCTAATCACATCTCTTACTTAGATGAAACTGAGTTTGAAGAAAGAGAAGATTTGTGGTACAGTCCAATTAAGAACGATTCAACCGTAACAGGATTGAATAATGGTGACACTTCACGCCTTTGGGGTAAGTGGTTAAAAGTTAAATTGTCTCTTGAGGCGAGTATTGGAAAACAGAAGTTGGTCAATTTCATGGTCAAGTTCCGCCCAATGTCTCGTTTGTTTAATCAATAATAAATAACTAAATTTGTAATATATGGCATTACCAGCAATTATAGCAGGTCTTCAAGCAGCATACGGAATTTATCGTGGTGTAAAGGCACAAAAAGGTTTGCAGGCTTTATCGCAAGAAAGACAGGCTCGCTTTATGGATGCTGCTGGCCCTTTGCAGCAAAATCGTCAATTTGGTCTACAGCAAATGCAACAGGGTATAGCCCCTGCTACTAAAGCTATAGCAGAACAAACAGCTGCTGCACAAAGAGCAGGTCAATATCGTCAAATAACTGATATGTCTGGAGGTCAATTGAGTTCGGCTGTCAGTAGAATAGGTGCTTTAGGTAATGCACAATTGGGTTTAGGATTAGCTCAACAAAATCAAGCGGCTCGTGAGAGAGGTATGGGTATGGCAATGAGTGCTAATCAACAACTCAGTAGTTTGCAACAAAGAGATATTGGTGTTGATATTCAACAAAGACAACAAACTGAGCAGGCTTATGGACAAGCAAAACAGCAAGCATTTCAAGATGTTTTGGGCGCTGCTAGTGGTTTTGCCATGATGAAAATGCAACTGAGTGAAGCAGAGAAAAACAGAGATTTGTATAGACAATTAGGAAGAATTCCGGGTAGTTCTAATGCAGCTGTTGGTGCTGCTCCCAATCAACTTTCTTTTTCTCCTATGTTTCGTGGAGCATTTCCACAACCTCAACCAAGTTCTTCGTTGAGTATGGGAGATTTGTATAGTTTGCCTAATAGTATGGGAGGTTTAGGTGGTTATAGAACTCCTGCTACAACAGGTCTTCCTATCGATTATGCTACACTTCCTTATTCGATGGGTGGTACAGGTGGACTTAGAGAAAGTTATGCACCAAGTGAATTTGGTCTTAGTCAAATGTCACAACTTCCATCAACAATGGGTGGATATGGAGGTCTTGGAAAAAAGTTTACTACACCTAAATCTTATATAAATCGTTAATGGCAATTACACCATCTTTAGGAGAAGCAATAAGTTTGCAAGGTAGAAATCAGGTTGCAGAGCAACTTGGTAAAATGGTATATCAACAAGGCGAGGCAGAAAAGAATCGTCAACTCAAAGGGCAACTTGCTAAAGCAAAAACAGAAAATGAGCAGCAGGATCAGTTGTATAAATTATTTAATGACAAAACAAATTTTCATAGATTAGTACAACCTAAGTTTCAAACTTTGCTCCAAGATGTCACCAAAAGAGCACAAGAAATACAAGCGAGTGACAGCCCTTATAGATCTAATGAATTTAGTCAAGTTATTGCCGATGCTTACGCTAAAATAAGCGACCTTAAAACTCGTTCTGAAGCGTTTAAAGCATTTGATACTAAGACTAGTATGATTGATAAGAACAAGGCTTTCTTTGGGCCTCAGACAGAAGAATTTATCAATAACTACTATAAGAAAGCTAGTGACTATGAAGACCTAGTAAATAAAGTAAAGAATGCTAATTTCAAATTTGATGGTAATTTGGCATTGACAGAAGATGGTATTCCTTTGTTCAATCCTGAGCCAATTGAAAATTATCAGGCTAACATAGCCGCCTTGGCAAAATCTATCAAACCAAGTATTACAGCAGAATCTGTTAACTCTTTGCCATATGATAAAAAGCAAATGAGAGGTGTTTATGTGAGACCTTTTACAAGAGAAGACGCAAAGGCAGCATATGATAATAATAAATCTTTGTTCCCACAAGGTCCTCCAGTTTCAGTAGAGGATGTTGTTGACAATTATATGTTGAGTAATCCAAGAGCGGTAGATCAATATGTATCTAGAAATAGATTGAATATTGAGAGAGACCCTCAGACAGGTATGTATTCGCCTGAAGACGAAAAAGTAATCAGAGAGGGTATGATGAACTTTGCAATTCAATTTAGTAACCCTGAAATCAAGGACAAAATAGTTGGTAAGCCAGGTTCAATGAATTTTACTATTGCTGATAAAACATTGCAATCTCCATTGGCTCCTAAACCAAGTAGACAAATTTTGAGTTTCGGTACACCTGGAGAAAAAGTAGAAGGGAAAGTAGTACCAGCAAATCAAAGAAATAAAAATTATCAAGTCAACCAAGTCGGAGTAAATTATGATTTGAAGGCTGAGGGCTTGACTATTAGACCAAGTAATGTTATATTTGATCGTTATAACAATTCACTAAGCAAATCTTTAAATAATCAGACAGTTGAAACCATTATAACAATGCCTTATAAAATGGTTGTTGTAGATGGTCAGAGTGTGCCAAGAATTGCTTACGCAGATGAAGCAGGAAAGGTTGAAGGTTTGATGCCATTTGTACAAATTGGTTCGGCTGGAGAAACTTATTACAAGCCTTTGAATCAGTTTGCGTATGATGAATTGGCAGGAAATAAATATGACTTGGAAAAACTTAGTGCGATTTTGGATGAGATGATAAAGCGTTCAGAAAATGCAACTAAGGCAGTTAAAGGAAAAGGTTACAATACTAGTAAAGTATTTGATATATTAGATTTATACTATAAAAAATAAACATGGCAGAAACATTTGATGATTTGTACAGCAGCCTCAGGGGCAATCCAGAATTCTCAGAGTTGTTTAGTAATCCTGGCGATTTCGAAACATTTCTAAAAGAGGAGCCCAATGCTGATCAGCACATGAAAGAGCTTTTCAATGTAGATAATGCTACTACGTTCTTAAAAAAAAAAGACGAAGGAGACGTTTCTACATCGAGTTCTCTTTTGGGTGGGATTAATGCCTATGAATCTAAAAATGTGGTGGAAAAGGCCCCAGTACCGGGTCCGCCTAAGGCTAAAGTTGTAGCCAAAAGTCAACAAGAACTTGATTTGACTAAGCAAGTTGATGGTATTATTAATACTATTAGCACAGAAGGTAATAATCCATATAAGGCGCTTAATCAATTAGTCGAGTTAAATAAGAAGTTAAAGAATCCCGAATATCGTAACTTAGTAAGTAGCGGTAAGGTAGGAGACAAGTGGGTAGAGTTAAACCAAAAAATTAATGAGTTGTATAAGACAACTCCAATGGTTTTTGACAGCCCTCAGACAAAACAATTACTGAAAGAAATTGGAGCACAAGATCCATCTGCACCAGCATTCGGACAACAGCCTCAATTCAAACAGGGAACATTTGTGGCCCCTGCCGCAGCACCTGCAAAGAAACCTGCTGATTATGCAGTTGAGAGAAAGCAAGCAGAATTACAGAGAACCGGAGATATCACACAGCGTGGTGTTTCAGAAGAAACCTTAGCGACACAAGAACAGCAAAAGAAAACAGCGGCTGCTGCACAGATTGCACAACAACAAGATGTTATTACTCCTACTACTGAGTTTAATCAACTCACAGGTCGTATGGAAGAGAAAGTCATTGAGACCAAAGATTGGGGCTCAGCACTTCAAGGTATTGAAAACGACTTGCTTAGTTATGCAGAACTAGGAGACAAACAGAACGCAAGGGAGTATAGTACTAATGACGAACAAGATTTCACAGAGAGAAGGCGTTCGCAAGTAGAGACTGACTTTGTTGAGAAACTACAACCTCAAGTAGAAACAATCATTAATGGAATGAAGGATAACTTCGTATCCGAAAAAGAAGTTAGTGATGAAGGTATTTATTTTAAAAGAGACCGAGATGGTTTCTTGGCTGTAAACCCAGCGTATATAAACGAAAAAGTAGATAGTTATATTGACAATCAAAAGCCTGGAGATGCATTATATTTACCCGATACAGAAGAAGGCAATAAGTATAAAACATACTTAAAGCAAGCCATCAAGGCTAAGTTGACAGGAGATTTTAATGCTGACTTAAGTCGTAAAATTGCAGAAGGTAGAATTGGCACTTTTGATACCAAAGAAATTGAAGCAAAGGCTGCCAAAGAAGCAGTTGATTATATTAATCAGTATGATGGTCGTTTAGAGTCAGAAGTAGAATCTTATGTGAATACCATTTATGCTCCTGTTCTTAAATACGAAAAAGAAGAGCAAGCAAGATTGAATGCTGATATCGAGCAATTGAATGCTATGGTACAAAACAATGCTATTGATGAGCAAACATATTTAACTAGTAGAGCAGAACTTCAAAATCAAATTGAAGACTTAACTACGCAAAGTATGAATATGCGTATTGATGCTGCATCAAAAGCAAATTCCTTTTTACAAGAAAGAAAAAAGACTCGTGTAAAAGATTTAGAAGCCTTTGAGGATCAGATAGAAGTTAAGTATGAAAACTTGACTAAAGAAGCATATGACAATTACAAAAAGAAATTTATTGGTGCTTTAGAAAAGTATAGAAACGAACAGCAAGATGCAAATGCTGCCCATTGGACTATTGTCGGAGGAATGATTATGCCCGACTTATCGATAATGGATAATTTGCAATCGTCTCTTGCAACAATTGCAAATTCTGCTATCCAACTCAGTGGTATTCAAGACTATAACATAGATTTTGTTGACAACACAATTAACACTCTGAGTAAAATTGCTGTTGGAAATCAATACATGGGACGCAGTCTTTCTAATAGTAGAAGTTTTGTTGAGGGTCTCGGAGCAGTAACTCAGCAGTTGATTGATCAGGTCCCTACGATTGGAACAGCCGCTGCCATGGGTATCATAACTCGCAACCCTTATTTGACATCTTCTTTTATGATGTATACAGATTTGGCTCGTGAGACTCAAAACGTACAAGATGATATTATAAAAGATGGCGGTACTGCCGCTCAGGCCCAAACAGCAAAAAAGAAAGTAATCGACCAACACTTATTGATGACTCCTTTGTACTTTGGTCAAGGATCTTTGTTAACAGGTGCTGCTAGAAAAGCAGGAAGTACCTCTTTCGCTGCAAATTACTTTAAGGGTCTAGCCATGGAATATCCACTTGAATTGACTCAAGAAGTATGGCAAGAATACACAGGTCAAAAGTTTACCGGGGCTTTGAAAAAAGAAGATGGTAGCAATAAGACTTTTGGAGAGTGGTTGGCTACTGATGGATCTGCATTGGCTGTAGATTTGTTACCAACAGTTGCTTTATTGGGTGGTGCACAAGCACTTAGTGAGACATCTGCCAATAGAAAAATTATTGGTGATTATGAATCTGTTGCGAAGTTCCTTGGTGACAAACAATTATCGCAATTTGTCTCAGATACATATAATGTGATGGGCGAAAACATGGTTAATTTGATTCCTCAGCATTTAAGAGCAACTGGTCAGATTAACGATGCAGAATTTAAAGATTTGTCTAAGAAATTCGCCAATTATGTGAATCAATTGGCTGATGTAGATAAAATTGGTTTGGGTAGTTTGGACGATAGTCGTTATTACTTATATCAGTTGAGCGAAATCGAAAGAGTCAAAAAAGATTTAGACGCTGCTGTAAATCCATCTACAAAGAAAGCCTTACAGAATAAGATTGATGGATTGCAAAAGAGTATAGATAATTTGATTGAAGGAAAAGAAGTTAATTATGTAAAATTCAAATTCTCCAATGGTGCTTCTTTTGTGATGAGTGAGGAAGATGCTGCTAAGACAATCAAGGATATGAACCCCATTACAAACATGATGGGTGCTGAAATCACCAATAGTCAAGGTGAAAAAGTACCAATGTTGACTATGGAGACTACCAATAGTAAATTGAATGCTGCACAGCAAGAAATATTTAAAAAGCAGGAAAAACGCAAAGAGGCTACAGGAGTAGAAGGTATCAATATTGGAGAACAATATGGCGGAGCCTCTGTCAATAATAATGTTAAAATAGAAGGTGTTATTGCTTCGTCAACGGCCTCAGAAGCAAATGCAAAAGCTCGTATAGAAGAAGCACGCTTAGCGCAAACCTATTTAGATGAGCAAATGCCGGGAGTAAAGATTGTAATGTTTAATGGAAAAGATTACAATGCCTTTATGCCTAAAGTTAAAGGTAAGGCAGATTCTGCTGGTAATATCGCTATCAAGTACAATGAAAAAACCAAAAAGTACGAAGTTGAAATACATATCAATTTAGATAAAGCCAACTCTAGAACTATTGGTCACGAAGTTACTCATGCTGTTTTACTTAAGTCTTTCGGAGAAGATATCGGTAAGTTTACAGAGTTCAGACAAACAATGTCTAAATTGTTGTCGGAGTCTGATAATAAAGCACTGAATGATTTCGGTAGAAATTATGCAATTGATGTACAAGCCGAAGAATACTTAGCTGAATTAAGCGGCTTGATGCAGTCTCAAGGAAAGACAATTGAAAAGGGTGTATTTTTGAAAATGATGACTTATATCTCTGATTTTGTCAGCAAGCTGACAGGAGGTAAGGTACAACCATTTAAAAACGTACAGAATACAAATGAGGCTATTGATTTCTTTAACAGCCTAACAGAAAAATTATCAACCGTAAAAAATGCCGTTCAAGAGCAAACAGCAGGTCAAGTACCTGTACAGCCAGAAACCAGAACTAGCGAAGAAGTGGCGCAAGGAGAATCCCAAGCAGAAACTCAAGTCGCTCCCCAAGAAGGCCAAGAAGAAGTAATCTTAGAGTCAATTGAAAATCCTCTTACTACAGCAGATGTAATAGGAAGAGAAATTGAACAAGGCTATGAGGTCTTTGATGATGTTATAACAATTGATGCAAATAAAGGACAAACCGATAGAGGTCCTATCACTTCAAAGTCTCAAACAACAAGGGATTTTGAACTTAATGATAGTGATTTCGTAGATGTAAAAACTATCAATGGTAAAAAAGCAATAGGCTTCTTAGGAGACGTTCAATTAACAGGAACAATAGAATCTCCTACTGGAGTTAAATTGAATGGCGGTGGTGGTCCTTTCTTCCCGAAACAAGCCAATAGAAATCTAAAGATAGATAAGGATGGATACTATATTGGTCGTGCTGCTTTGTGGGCATCTACTTTTGAAGATAGCACCAACAAATTAGCAAAGAAATTTAGAGGTGTTGATGTTGCAATGATTGGAACTCAGCAAATCACTGGTATTCTTGGCAACAGAAAAATGTTGTTGTATTTTGGTGATGAATTGCAGGCTGCAATCGAAAGAGGCAATTCAGAAGAAAGCATCATCAATTACATCAATTCTAAATTAGATAGTACTGGTAAAAAACCTAAAGGCGCAGAAGAAAGTATCTCCTTAAGAAAAGTGCTTGGTGACGTTGATAATTTTAACAATACAAAAGAATTTATTGATTATTTAGATCCTTTTTTGAGCAATGAAGAATTTACAAATAGACATGGATTCAGTAGAAAAGTAACAACGCCTATTACTTATGAAACTAGAAGTTCTTTATTCGTAAAGATATTTAATATTGATGCTCACAAAAAGTTTGCACTTCCTTCTATAGTTCCCGGAAAAGGTTATAGTTATGATAAAACTGTTTTGGACTATGGTAATGATGAAGCATTCAAGGACGCTGGTTACGGTGACTTTGTAGGATATGTTGAGTTTGATCCTGAGACAATCAAATTAGAAAAGGTTGATGAGAATTCAGATTTTTACAATCCTTCTTATCCTTGGGTGATTACAGCAGAAAAGGTTCGTGTTAAATATTTTAACAAGTTTATTGATGGTCGTGCGATTTTTTATGATAATAAGCCAGCATCTATTACTGCAAACCAAACACCATTCGGTCTCAGAGAAAAGGATCAAGCGGCTAGAGCAATTATGGGTGCAATGCCCATAACTACTATCGAAGCAAAAAAAGTAAAACAACGCCAAAAAGGATTCGAAAGCAAATCACAATTGACTGAGCCATCAAGTAATAAGTGGTCTCCTTCATTGACTCAAGCAGAAGTAGACAATATAGTAGGTGGAGACTTTGCTTCTACCTTGGATGAAAAAGTAAAAGAAGGTAAAAAGCATTCAACGCAAATTGCTACTACTATTGGAACTTATAACAAATGGGTAACTTGGCTAGAGAAAAATGTTCCTGACTTTAAAAATGCAGAAGTTCTAGATGTTGGAGCAGGTTTGGGTCATATTCATAAGGCGTTTGGAAACAAAGCCGGTGCTGTAGAATCTTATGAACCATTTTATGACAAAGTACAATATCAAAAATATGCAGGTATTCAAAAGCCGAATTATTCTCAGATGGATGCTAGTGATGTACCTGTCGGTAAGTATGATGTTGTTGTAAATAATGCTGTTTTAAATGTTGTTCCATCTGACATAAGAGAAAGTATTTTAAATACTATTGGTGATGCATTGAAACCTGGCGGCATAGCAATTATCAATGCTATGGACCAAGGTTATCTTAATAGTTTAATTAAGAAAATTGATGCTGGTCAATCGAAGAATATTAAGTTGAGTGATACTGAAGTTTTTGTTCGAGAGAGCGGAAAAAACAGTTATCAAAAAGGATGGACAACTCAAGAATTACAATCATATGTACAAGATGTTTTAGGAAATAAATTTACTGTTGAAAAAGCACCTAGTGAGATTACATCGATGACTACGGTTTTGATTAAAAAGAATGCAATAAGTAGTAAATCTCAATTAGCAGATACGATAACAGAGAGTAAGAAATTAGGTGTTCCTCAAAGATATAAAGGCGATGTAGGTAAATTTATCGGAGGTGATTTGTATGTTCATAAATCTGCAATGGATGTTCTTCCACAAGAAGCAATGGAAAGAGCAATGGCTAAATTACCACAAGGTTTTGACTTCGAAGTAGTTAAGTACAATAGTCAAAGTGGAGCATTTTCTTTCATCGCTAGTCCCGATTGGAACACTAATCCAGAACCAATAGTTGGTGATGCATATAAAGTTACGGCTGATGGAAATGTTACAGTAACCAAACAAAAAGCAGATCCTCAGATATATCATCATAAATGGAATTTTGTTAGAGATAACTATACTGGTTTTGATATTCAAGAAAGTGTTCAGCGTTCTATTGATTGGTTTCAATCAGTTAGACCAAATGTAAATATGTTCAAGATTGGGACTCAGAGCTATTGGCAAAATGAGGCTTTACCTAATTTAAAAACAACAGAAACAGGTTTTGAAAGCAAGTCTCAAATTGACAATGCAAATATTGCTCCTGAGTATCAGAATGCAATTGCATCGGGTAAAACACCAGCAGAAGCATATGGAGATTTGATTAAAACTGCATATACTAATAAGGCGATTAAAGATGCTTTGGGTAATTCTTTTGATCAGGCTGCTTACGATGCTGCTGTAGAAAAAGATGCTCTTGCAATAATGAATACATTAGAAGATGCAATGCAGCAAAATATTGATGATGTCAAGGATGTAATCAATCAGAATTATATTTCTTTGAATGATACATCAGCCTTATCAGATATTCGTAGCGATTTAAAAGATCAGGGTTACAGCGATTTATCAATCTTTACAGCATTCCTTCAACTAGATTTCGCTACCCCTGAGCAATTACAAGAAGTATTTGGAGCAGAATATCGCAAGACTGTACAAGACGCACTGAATAGAAAGACAGACTTTAGTTCTGATTTCTTAGATGATTTGTCTGAAGATGCACAAAACTTAAAGATTACAAATAGAGCAGCAGATTTAACTAATGCTTTTGTAGAAAATGGTTTGACTTTCGTAGATGCTGCGGTAGGTATTGAATATTTGCTGAACTATTTGGATAAGGCAGGTTTATTGCCAATGGCTTCTACTCTTCGTGATTCTTTAAAAGACATGAAGAATGATCCAAAAGAAGTACAAAAATTCTTCCAAACATTCTCTCAATTGAGCAGTATGGCAGGTCGTATTTTGAATATGGCTCGCTTTATCTTCGAAAAACAATTGAATGAAATGATTGCTGATTCTTTGCGTAAGAACGGAATTGTTTTAACTGCTGCTCAAGAAAAAGAATTACAGAACCTTGTAGGTGATTTTAACTTGGCTAATCAACAGGTAAAGGAAAATCAAAAAGCACTAGAAGAAGATTTCTCAGATGAGGCATTCAATAAGTTTTGGGGCTCAGAAAAAGAACTTGGTTTGGCAAACACACGCCTCTTCAAATTCTTAGATGCACGTAAGCCTAACTTCTGGAACGACAGAATAACATCTGGAGGTGCAAGAGGTCTATTGAACTTTGGAACAACAGTATTGAGTTTTACCGCCAACGTAGAAAACAATCTATATAGTACCAACCCTGTCACAAAAGGTATTCAAAAATTGCGTGACAATTGGGGTAATGGTATCAAGGGAAATACATTGAGTTTTGCCAATTGGCGTATGGCTCGTGAACTTACTAAAAGGCAGAGCAATTTTGCAATGGAACAAGCCTTCAAGTACGGCAATGTACAGGACATAAATACTCTGAATAGATACTATGATGGATTAGGTCAAGTTAACTTCTTCCGGGATGCTCATTGGACTTCTAAGTTCGTAAGACATTTCATCAAGCAGGTAACAGGTAAAGAGCCTTTGACCATGACTGATGAGGAATTTGTAGATGCTTTTGATCAGACACTCATCCGTATGAAGGATGGCGATATTAAACTCCGTGATGGACGTGCTTACACTATTGCTAAGTCTTTCTTTTGGACCTTAAGTTTAGGGCCTCAGGCAAGTGAATTGACAGGACGTGTTATGGCATACGGAGGTGATATTATGTTTGGTCAAATGGCTACACAAAGAGCAATCATTGACTATCTGAATAACATTAAAGATACTCGTTTTCAAGACGGCTATTTTGACAATCAATTCAAGCAAGCAAATGGCGATTTGAACAAAGAGGCTATTCGTGCTATGAGTGTAATGATTTATAGCAATCCTGACCTCAAAAAGAAGTTTGAAGAAGAAGGTCTTAAGAGAACCTTATTGGCAGATAACTTTATTTCTAAGGGCTTTAGTTTTGCTCGTGGTGGTATTAGAAAGAAAGTCTCTTCTTTGTATACAGAAATTTCTAGAGAACAAAAAGGTTTATTGTCAATTCAAAACATTGAAAAGCAAGTATTGCAGAGTGCTGATGTTCTTTTGTGGACTTTAATGCCTTTCTCTAAGGTGCCTGCTAACTTCTTGGGAAGTGCTTTAGTTAAAACTATACCTGAATTTGCAATGGGAAAATATGTATTCTCTGAGAGTGCATATCAAAAAGCGACATATGATTTTAACAAAAAACATCCTATTGGTAAAAAGTATGTAACTGAAACCCAAAAGCAAAACTACGAAAAAGATAAGATTGAACTTTTTGCAAAAAAGAGACAAGCTACTTATGACTTAGCTCAAATTGTTACTGCTGTTGCCCTGCGTTCATTTGCATTAAGTGCTGTAAAGGCTGGTGCTATTTTATTGGCAGACGATAAAGAAAAAAATAAGAATCTTAAGGGAATGAATTTGCGTGGTGGTTTGTATAATGCTAGTTTGCACGCTGAATACTTAATCGCCAATGGACAAAATTTGGTCACAGGCGCAACTAATTTCTTTGGGTTTACAAATAAAAAACCAATTGAGACCAAAGCATGGTTAGCCTCTAGAGGTGGATATGCAAAATCAGGAGATAAGATAATGAATATCAATAACTTTGGTTTTGTTGGTTATGCTATGGGTTTATGGGGTTCTATGCTCCAAGGAAGTAAAAATTCTGAGCAAGAAGCCGTTTTGTCTTTCAGTCAATATGATAAAGAAGGACTGTGGAATATAGTTAACTATGCTATTGGTAGTGGTGTTGAGAACTTGCCGATGTTCCAAGGTGTTGCTCGTTTGGGAGAACTTGTACAAGATGCTAAAAAAGAAGAAGGTAGCGGTGAAAAATTGGCTAACTTCATGACAGGTACATTTAGTACTTCTTTGGCTGTATTCTTCCCATCTTTTGGATCATTTGTAAGCAAAGGAAATGCTGATTTGGTTCAGACCCCCGGTGATATTTTTCCTGATAAAGAAAACTCATGGGCTGCATCTTATGGCAAGGTAATTTTAGGTACAATTCAAAGATTGAATCGAAATGTCGCTTTTGTTGAGGAGACAAAGAATCCTTATTATGAAGCAATGATTGGTCCATTCGGAGAAGACTTGTCTTATCGTGTTACATACGCTGAGCCAGGAACTTTGGGTGCTTACACTCAGGCAATGTTTGATCCTTTTGCTGTCCGTAAATATAGTCTTCCTGTAAAAGAAGCAGATAAAGACAAAAAACTTCATGTTAGATCTGCTGAAGTGCACGCAGGGTTAATGGATTTAGCCATGATGTATCAGCAATTATCAGGTCGTGATTTTGAATTTAAAGTTGAAGGTCAGAGTGCTTCTGTATTCAAAATGATTAGCAGTCCTATGTATAATGATTTTGCTTTTGATGGAACTAGTGTAACGCTTATGGGTCCTGATAGCAATAGAAATCCTAAGGTGTTGAATTACAATTTACCTAATGATTTGTATCGCCAAGAGTTAAAATTAAAAGGTGAACTTCGTGCTAATGTGTTTGAGGGATGGAGAAAAGACGTTGCTGATACTAAAATCAAAGTCGATGGATTGATTCAAAAAGGTGACTATGAACAAGCAGAAATTGAATTAGAATTAATGTTGAATAAGTTCAAAAGCACTTCAGATTTGGCAAACGAAGAATATAAAAAACAATACATAGACAATCGCCAAAAAGACTATTTCATCATTATGAAACAAAGGGGACTTATCACTGAGGACATGATGAAGCAGTTGCAAAATGTTGGAATTGCAGATGACAAAGGTCTAATTTCTAAATAAAATTTCGTAACTTTGAGATATGGCGTTAGATTTTAAAGTTGGACTCACCCACACCAAAACCGATATGTTTATCTCGGACATTACGGGTGACTATAATGCGGTTACAAACCCGACTGGTTGGGGTGCTCCAAATACAGCGCACAACAATCCTCCAGTTACAGGCATATTCATGGACATCACCGATCCTGTTGGAAAGGTGTATAGCAATATTGATATTTGGAATACTACCTTCTTTACTGCTGCTAGTAGGGCTTATGCTTTGGTCTCAGATCCTAGTAATGAGGTACCCGGCACTATTGCATTAAGCGATGGCGTATGGAAGTACGAATTAGATATGACCGTATCTGCTGTTACAACCAGTTACACTTTCTACTCATTTCGTGATTACGACTTAGTTTGTACGCTTGCCAAGATGTCCTTGGAGAACAATACCGATTATATTGAAGTAAAATTCCAATATGATAAGTTGCAACAGGCTATCGAGTGTGAGGACTACACCCTAGCTGCTGAGATTTATGCGGACATCAAAAGTATGTTGACCGATTGCTATGGTAACTTTAGCTGTGGCTGCGGATGTTAACCACGAATGAGCAAGTTGCATTTCAATACCTCGCCCTCCAGAAGTACTTAATCTCTCTGGAGAATAAGAGATTGCTTGCTGCCAAGTATGATCGCCCCTGTGATGGGATAGAAGATACAGAGAAAAAGATTCTGTTCTACCTGTGGGTATTTAATAGTTTAGATTGTTTTACAACAGATGAGTTGACCCTATTCTTATCTAAGTGTAGGAGAATTAGCGGTGCTTGTGGGGACTGTACAGTTACGGCCTCAGAAATAAGTGCATGGCTATTAACACCAAAAGGAATTGCAATAATTGATAAATTATAATGTTTACAAGAGAACAAATTGAAGCGGCTGTAAAAGCCAAAGGGTACAAGTACTTCGAGAATGGCGAATTCAATCTTAACATCATTGGTATTCGTAATAGCACAACAGGCAAAAAGTTAACTAATAAGTTTGACGATTGGTTGACTGTTAGCTACAAAGAAAACGGTGAGTGGAAGTTCTTCATTTGGCCTGCGACAACAGATAACGGAGGAGGAACAGCACGCATGGTTCCCGGACAATATCCTGGTTCTCACTATATTGGGTTACATCAGGGTAAGTACGAAGCACTGAAGCAAAAAGCACCCGTAAAAGTTTATCGTGATTTCAATTTGAAAGACGGTATCTATGATGAGAGTAAGATTGAAAGCGGTGTGTTTGGTATCAACATTCACAAGGCTGGAGAAGACAGCGCAATCATCGGTGACTGGTCGCACGGTTGTCAAGTGTTCAAAAGAGTTAAGGATTTTAACGCTCTTATGACCATAGCCAAAAAAGCAAAAACTCTTCAAGGGGATTCTTTTACATATACGCTTATCGAAAGTAAGGATATTTCCTAAGTTTTGGGTCTCAGATGGCAGCACTAGACGTTATAGCATCCGAACTATTAAAGTCTGCTAATGAGGCCGACTTAAATTATAAAAAGACTCGTGATCAAGCGGAGAGGGATAAGGCTGTTCGTCTGCGTAAGATTGTTGAGAATTTACGATTACTTACATTTGGGGCCTCAGATTTAAATGGACTGAGCGATGTAACAATCAGTGCTCCAGCAAACGCACAAGTACTAACCTACAACTCCACCACAGGACAATGGGAAAACCAAACCCCTGGAGGCGGTGGCGGTGGAGGTGATATGTACAAAAGTACATACGATGTCGACAATGACGGTATTGTAGATGGCTCTGAGACCACCCAAATTATTGTAAGAAACTCTACTGGTTCTACTTTGACCAAAGGACAAGTAGTTTACTTAAGCGGTGCTACAGGTAACAGACCCAATGCAGTTTTATCTCAAGCAAATACTGAGGCTACTTCTTCTAAAACTTTTGGTATAGTTGTAGCAGACATCAACAACAACTCAGATGGTTATGTAGCGTGTAACGGAACCCTTCACGATTTAGACACCTCGGCTTTTGC
>Ga0222713_10001946_pt1 | contig 22419 bp, 31 predicted proteins | sample C33_649DmetaG_FD_165061 | JGI IMG/M metagenome (GOLD analysis project Ga0222713, IMG submission 165061) | Estuarine water microbial communities from San Francisco Bay, California, United States - C33_649D | ecosystem: Environmental > Aquatic > Marine > Unclassified | place: USA: California...
GGCCAGGTGGTCATGTTCACGGGCACTTTGGGGGCGTCTGGTGGCCTGACCGCGGCACCAGCTACGGGCCTGACCAAAGATCAGTCACAGTACGTTCTGGGGATTGCCGCCGAATCGGGCAACACCAATGCCTGGATTTTTGTGGTGGCCTTTGGCGAGGTCAAAGGAATCAACACCACGGGCGGCGCTGAAGCCTGGGCACAGGGCGACGAACTGTATTACAACCCTTTGGTGACTGGCGGGCTGACCAAGACCAAGCCATCGGTTCCGAATGCCATCGTGCTGGTGGCCGCGGTTGTCCATGTTGGCACGTCCAACGGAATTTTGTTTGTTCGGCCCACCTACGGGTCGGTTTTGGGGGGCACTGATGGAAACGTCCAGTTTGGAACCCTTAACAACCTTGACGTGCTGCAATACAACGGCACATATTGGACAAACGTCGCAGCCAGCACCCTATCGGTCAGTTTCGCAACCACGGCTGGAAGTGCAGGAAGCGCAACGACCGCTACAACGGCCACAAATCTTGCCGGTGGTGCAGCGGGCAGTCTCCCGTACCAAACAGGTGCCGGTGCTACTACGTTCCTGGGACTGGGAACCAGCACCTACATCCTGACCGCGGGCGCTAGTGCGCCAGGCTGGACTGACCCAGCCAGCATCACGGTTGGAAACGCAACAAACGCAACAAACGCAACGACCGCAACCAACCTAGCCGGTGGCGCAGCTGCCAGCATTCCCTACCAAACAGGAGCAGGGGCGACCACGTTCCTGGCGTCTGCGGCTGGCGATGCAGGAAAAGTCCTACAGAGCAACGGCACGTCGGCACCATCATGGGTCACGCCCGTGGCTTACGCGACGGTCACCGACGACACCACGACGAATGCGACCTACTACCCGCTGCTGGCCAATCAGACCGCGGGCAACCTAACGACGACCTATTCATCGTCCACCAAGCTGCAATTTAACCCGTCCACCGGCCTGATGACGGCCACCGGGTTCAGCGGGTCGGGCGCAAACCTGACTAGTCTGCCCGCGGGCCAACTGTCGGGCACCATCCCGTCGGGGGTTCTTGGAAATTCCAGCCTGTTCATCGGCACCACGTCGATTGCACTGAACCGCGCCAGCGCCAGCCAGAGCCTGACCGGCGTCAGCATTGACGGCAGCGCAGGATCGGCGACGACCGCGGGCACGGCCACGAACGCCAACAACATCACAATCACCGACGACACGTCCACGAATGCGGACTACTATCCCGTCTGGGTCACCAACAGCACGGGAAACTTGCCCGCCAAGGTGACCAGCACTAAACTTAAATTCAACCCGTCCAGCGGCGTTCTGACGACGACTGGCGGCATCGGTGGGGGTGCGTTTTGAACTACACATGGAAAATCCTGAGCATTAAAGCCAAGGACGGCCTGATTACCCAGGCCCAGTACCATGCCCGCGTGGCCGAAGGCGAAGCCGCGGTGGAAACCGAGGGCACCTGGTTCTTTAAGGGCCAACGCCTGGTTGTGCCGTTTGAAAAAGTCACCGAGGAAATGATCGTAGGCTGGATCAAGAACGAATCCGACGGCCTGATCGAAGCGCGGATGGCGCAGCAGTTGAAGAACCTGGCCGCACGGGATGAAACACCGCTGCCTTGGATGCCCCAGGTGTTCAAACCCAAATTTGAGGAATAACTATGGCAGTCAACCTTTCACCTGTTTTCGGCGTTGCTGGGCAACTATTCGACAACAACGGCAATCCGCTGGCCGGTGGGAAGATTTTTACCTACTTGGCCGGGACGACCACGAACGCCACGACCTACACCAGCAGCAACGGCAGCATTGCCCACAGCAACCCCATCATCTTGGACGGTGCTGGGCGTGTCCCGTCGGGCGAAATCTGGCTGACTGACGGCATCACCTACAAGTTTGTGGTGCAAGATGCCGCCAACAACCTGATCGGCACTTACGACAACCTGACCGGCATCAACAGCAACTTTGTCGCGTTTACAAACCAGCAGGAAATCCAGACGGCCACGGCAGGTCAGACGGTCTTTAACTTGACCACCATGCAGTATCAGCCTGGCACGAACAGCCTGTCGGTGTTCGTTGATGGCGTGAACCAGTACGGCCCAGGCGCACAGTACGCCTACGTTGAAACGGATCAAGACACGGTGACTTTTGTGTCAGGTCTTCACGTTGGCGCGTCGGTGAAATTCACCACGTCGCAGTTAAATAGCAGCGGTGCTGGCGATGCATCGCAAATTTCCTACACCGCGCCATTTGCTTTGTCTGTAACGACAAACGTTGAAGACAAATTGGCGCAATACGTCAGCGTCAAGGACTTTGGCGCTGTCGGCGATGGCGTAGTTGATGACACCACGGCCATACAAAACGCGCTGACGGAATCTGCGGGTAAGACGGTATTTTTCCCGAATGGCGTGTACAACATCAGCAACATCATTTTTGTTGACAGCAACACGGCGATTTACGGATATGGCGCGACGCTGTTCTGTACCAACGCATCTGCTGGTGGAACTGGCGTCTACATCACAGACCCGACCTATCTGGTTGGTGTTGAAAACGTCACGATTTACGGCCTGAAAGTTGATGGAAACCGAGCCGGTAGAACGCCGCCTGGTGCTGGCGCGTTGTTCTATGTGTCATCTGGCAAAAATCACACTTTAGTTGATTGCGTTGCGGTTAATTCCACTATTGACGGATTCCAGATTGCAGGAGACACCAGTTGGGCTGGTGGCGTCAATAAAAACACCAGAATGTACAACTGTGAAGCAGACAATTCCTATCGGAATGGCCTGTCAGTTGTTGGCACTGACAACTTTGTTGATTACGGCGGCAAGTACCACGACACCAACGGAACCAGCCCAGAAATTGGCGTAGACATTGAACCCAACGGCGCAACCAGCCGCAATTACGGTTTTGCGTTTTACGGAACGCACGTTTATGACAACGCCCTTCACGGCATTTCGGTAAACGGATCGTCTGGCACCAACACCAAAGGGTTGATGTCAGGAGTTGTGTCAACTGGCAACGGTGGATATGGTTTTCAATGTGACCAAGCTATGAGCAACGTGAGAATTCACGCGCCACAAGCCAGCAACAACACACTTGGATCGTTTGATACTAGCGGTTATGCCTACGATCAAGACAACTTAAGCGAGCGCACAATTTACAGCGCAAGAGTGCGTAAGAGTGTCGGCCAGAACGTGACATCTGCGACCTTTGTTGATGTGACCAGTACGACGGTGACATACACGCCAAGATACCCAAACTCTGTGACCAGGCTGCGGGTCAAAGGCAACTATTCGTTGATAAATTCTTCTGGTACCGTTGTGTCCGCCTCAATACAACTTATCAACACAGGGACATCTGCGGTTGTAGATGATTGTTCTCCCATCATTCAGGTCAACAACAACGGGTCAAATGCCCTGCGCCAAGATGGCACATTCTTCATGGCTGGCCAAGAAAACAACGTCGGCGTGACGCCCGTCAGCTACAAAGTCCAAGCAAAATTGAACAGTGGAACGTCAATAGACATTGGCGGTGTTGAGGTTATTGCTGAAGAAGTCAGCGGGGGTTAACGATGGCACAGACAGGCTACACCCCAATCCTCATCTACAGCAGCAGCACGGCGGCGCAAGCCCCTGCTGTGGGCAATTTGACCAATAGCACGTTGGGGTCAGAACTGGCCATCAACATCACCGACGGCAAGCTGTTCTACAAGGACAACGCCAACGCGGTGCAGGTCATCGCTTGGAAGGTTACGCCAACGAGCGCGGGCGGCACGGGGCTGACCAGCTACACCGCGGGCGACCTTCTGTACTACGCCACCGGCACCACGTTGACCAAGTTGGGAATTGGAAGCGCTTATCAACACCTTGGCGTTAATGCTGGCGGCACTGCACCTGAGTGGCAAGCATCGGCCAATTCTGTTTTGACGGCCCAGGGCGACATGTTGTATGCATCGGCTGCAAACACTTTGGCGCGGTTGGCCAAAAACACCACGGCTACCAGGTATCTGTCAAACACAGGCAGCAACAATAACCCGGCCTGGGCACAAGTTGACCTGACCAATGGCGTGACTGGCACTTTGCCTGTTGGCAATGGCGGCACTGGGTTGGCCACCTTAACTGCCAATCGTGTTTTGTACGCATCGGCGACAAATACTGTCGGCACATCTGCAAATTTGACGTTTGATGGGACAACGCTACAAATTACTAGCGGAAGTTTTAACTTAGGCGCTGGTGGTGCCAATGGCTTTATCAGCGGCAACACTTGGTACGGGATCAATTCTGGCGATTGGGTCTTCCAAGCGGGCAATGCATCACAAGGGTTCCGCTGGAACGGCAGCAGCGGCGGCGTCCGAATGTATTTGGACAATAACAGCAACTTGTTGTTGGGCACAACGTCCAGCCCTGCTGGAAGCGGAAATTTTTTAATCAACAACGGCAACGTAATTCAGGGAACCGCCGCTAAAGGATTTAACTTTACCGCCAACAGCGCAGCCGCTGGCATGACCAGCCAGTTGCTGAACTGGTACGAGGAGGGTACGTTTACGCCAACTATCATTGGTACATCAACTGCGGGCACTGGTACTTATAACGCGCAAGGTGGACGTTATACCCGCATTGGCCGCGTTGTAACTTTTCAGTTATATGTTGACTGGTCAGCGCATACAGGCACAGGAAACATGGAAGTGGCCGGTTTGCCTTTTACCTCAAACACAACCGGCGATTTATATTCAGCAGTGGCAATCCGCGCAAACAACATTGCATTGACGGCAGGGTATTATTTGCAAGGGTTTATCCTCAACAACTCAACGCAAATTCGACTTGGGCAATATCCAACCGGGGGAGGCGCTCAAGCAGCCGTTCCAATTGACACCGCTGGAAGCCTAATAATTTCCAGTCAATACATTGTTTAAGGAATAATCATGACGTTAACCAAAGCAACTTACTCCATGCTTGACGGCGCTGTCGTCAATATTCTTGATTTTGGCGCAACAGGTGATGGTGTTACTGATGACGCTAATGCAATTCAAGACGCGATAGACGCAGTTAGCACAAACTTTAACACTGGCTACGGCGGCACGGTGTTTTTCCCCAAAGCCATCAATAACGGAAATAATTGTTACCTTATCAACTCCACCGTTGAAGTTCCCCCTGGCGTTATCTTGGCCGGTGAAGGAATTGGTAATGCTAGCAATGTGTCTGGTTCGGCAATCAAAGTCAATTTTGATGGTGTTGGTATTCGGTTCATTCGGCGCAATCCAAGCGCATCGCTGTTCTATAACGGCGGTATGCACGACATTGCAATGCAGGGTACTGGCGGGTCTTCAACTACGGCTCAACGCCTTGTTGAACTAGGCGACTCGGCGCAAGTTAACACTCAAAACGGCGCGTGGAACGGGTTTATTCGCGATTGTTTGTTTAATAACACTCGCGGATTCGGCATTTTTTCTTCTCATTCGCAAGAATGGTTGATTGAACATAACATGTTCCGCGAGTGCAATCGCGCAATCAATTACAGCACAGTGCCAGCATCATCCCGCGTCGAAAACAACACGTTTATCAATGAGTCGGCAACGCCGTGTGATTACGCAATAAATTACGAACCCGGTGCATTAGGCGGCGCTGCCGGGTTTGTGTTCAAGAACAACTATGTTATCGGCTTTGATTACGGCGTCTATGTTGCTGGCTGCAAAGGCGTGGTTATTGCAGACAACGTTTTTGAAAGCACAAAAGAATACTCTATTCATGCGTCAACCACTACATTTACAGGCACAAGCCTTGGATTGACCGACGCTGTATTGCCAAGTTTGGATATTCGGGGAAACACATTCATCGCCCCGGGGGCTGGCGGCAACGCTACAAATGCTATTTATTTTGCAAACACTCGAAATTGCAACGTATCAAGCAACTATGTGCTGTCGCCTTACGCAACGCTTGGCGCAATTTTGGAAGTTTATCAAGACGCACCAAACACTTGCGTTGACAACAACGTAGAAGCCCCGTCTTTACAAGGCAATAATTCAGGGACAGTGCCGCTGTATAACACGGCAAATACGGTTTGGGGTCAGCAATATGTTACGGCGTTCAAAAAAGAACAAGTGCTTTCCGCAAATTCCACTACAGCGTCTGCTCTTGGCCTAATTTCGATCATTTTGCAAAATGACGCTATAACAACCTTTGCCACCCTGTCAAATGGGCAAGAAGGACAGTGCGTAACCATTCATTCTGTGAACGCTGCTGCAACGGTGACAATTGACGGCAACACGCTTGTCATTCCGCAGTACGCTTGTGCGACCTATCAGTATTCAACTTTTTATACTGGATGGCGCTTAATCAGTAAATCGTTTTGACTTGACAAGCGCTTTCTTAACGCATAACCATGATCCCAAAAGACAAACAGCAACACCTCCTAATGGGCGCGGCTTGTGCTGCGGTCTTGTGGGCTATTCACTTTGCGCCTGTTTGGGCGGCTGTGGCCATCGGAAGTGTGCTGTTTGGGGTGTTTTACGAAGTGCAGCAGTGGTATCGTAAAGAAGGCATTCCAGATGTCTGGGATGCAATAGCGACCGCACTGCCAGGCGTCATTGTGGGCGCAATTCTGTACATGAAGGGCTAAAAATGACAACACCCTACGACATCATTACCCGGTCAATGAAGGACATTGGGGCTTTGGCCGCGGGCGAAATCCCGACAGCAGACGAAGCCCAAGACGGGCTGGACTTGCTCAACGACATGATCGCCCAGTGGTCAAACGAGAACATGATGGTGTTCTACCGCACCGAAATCATCTTCCCGTGCGTTCAGAACCAGGTGCAGTACACCATCGGGCCAGCGGGCAACGTGTCGGCCAGGTTCGTGGGGTCAATCAGTGGCACCACTTTGACCGTGCCTGTGGATGGCGTGACCAAAGGTGCCATCACTATGGGCATGACCCTGACCGGCCCTGGGGTGCTGCCTGGCACCACCATTGTGGGATTTGGGACTGGCGCTGGCGGCAACGTCAACGAAGGCGGGACGTACACGGTCAGCCGCGGCCATACAACGCCCGTGGTGACGCAGATCATCGACGCCTACTACCAGCGCCCCCTGACCATTGAATCGGCGTTTGTGCGGGTCAACACCACGTCCAACGGCGTCCCGATCTACGGCGGCGGTCTGGACTACCCCATCGCCATTTTGAGCCTGGAAGAATACGAATCCATCGGCCTGAAGTCACTGAACGGCCCGTGGCCCAAGTCCATCTACTACCAACCGTCCGAGCAGCTGGGCACGATCTACGTTTGGCCCAATCCCGCCCAAGGCGAGATGCACCTGTTCACGCAGACCATCTTCCGCGAGTTTGGCGACCTGTACGGCACGATGGAATTCCCGCAAGGCTACAACATGGCGCTGCGCTGGTGCCTGGCCGAGCGCATGATGCCCATGTTTGGCAAGGTCAATCAGGTGCAGGTGGCGCAAATTACCGCCTACGCGGCCCAAGCAAAGGCGACAATCAAGCGCACGAACATGAAGCCGCCGCAAGTGTCCAAGTACCCTGACGTGCTGATGACAGGTCGGCCAAAGGATGCGGCGTTCATACTCGATGGCGGCTTCAACTAGGTTTTATAAATGTGCAATAATGGGGGCTTTTAGGAGTCGCCATGAACGCAGGAAGACCAGCCAATACGCCAGAAGTGTTGTGGAACAAAGTTGATGTAAGAGGGGAAGACGAATGTTGGCCATGGAAGGGTTTTAAGGAAAAGTCAGGATACGGGCGAACTTGGATCAACGATGTTGGCTACTACGCGCATCGGGTCATCTTCAGTTTGGCGAATCCGGGACAGATTGAATTGAGAGCGCCAGCGAATAAGCGGGCAACAGGGTTTTTGATGCACACCTGTGACAATCGAATCTGCTGCAACCCAGCCCATTTGCGCGTCGCAAGCATCAAGGCGAACAACTTAGATTGTTTGCAAAAGGGTCGCAAAAAGCTGCCGATGGGCGAGAATCACCATAGGTCAGTTTTCAGCGATGTTGAGATTCAACAAGCATTGGAAATGCGGCAATCGGGACATTCGGCAAGGCAGATAGCGATGAAATTGAACAAAAAACGTGCAACCATTGAATCGCTGCTGCGCCGCCATCGGTTGCGTGAGAGTAAAGGGGCGTAACCATGGATTTTGGTTTTGTCGGGGCGTCCTACACCACCAGGTCGATCTACCAAGACGACCAGGAGTGCATCAACTTCTACCCCGAAATCGACCCGACGAAACAGCCAGGCGAAAGGGGGATTGTGGCGCTGTACCCAACCCCTGGCCTGGTGACCGAAATCACCTTCCCCATCCCCGCCGAAATCCGCGGGCAGCGGGCGCTGTCGGGCCTACAGTACGCCATCGCGGTTTGTGGGAATCGGGTCTACCGCATCGACCAGGCGTTGTCCTACACGCAGGTGGGAACGCTGACTACAAGCACGGGGCCGGTGTCGATTACCGACAACGTGATGACCGTGCAAGGGCTGACGGCCTACATTGTGGACGGCGTGAACCGCTACTACTACGTTGTGGCCACCAACACGTTCGTGACCTTGCCCCCGTCTGACGGGGCTTGGCAGGGTGCCGACGTGTGCGACACGGTGGACAACTACATCATCTACAACAAGCCAGGAACGCAGCTGTGGTCATCAACCGACTTGGGTTCGCCCCTGTCCACTCAAGCCTGGTACGGGGCCAAGGATGGGTCGCCTGACAACCTGGTGGCCTTAATCGTTGACCACCGCCAGGTCTATCTGCTGGGCGAAGTAACCACCGAAGTTTGGGTGGACGTGGGCACACAGATTCCTGGGCTGCTGACCTTCCCGTTTCAGCGCGTGTCTGGGACATCCAGCCAGAACGGTATCGGGGCGCGTTTCTCGCTGGTGCGATACGCTGAAACGTTCATGTTCCTGTCCCGCGACACGCTGGGCACGGCCACCATCGGCATGATGATGGGCTACGAGTACAAGCGGGTTTCGACTCATGCGGTGGAAAACAGCCTGATCGGCGTGAACGTCGAGAACGCCCGCGCTTGGTCGATGCAGCAGGAAGGCCACGAGTTTTACGTCATCACCTTCCCTGACATTGACCTGACCTGGGTCTATGACCTGGCCACCCAGCAGTGGTTCAAATGGCTGTGGTGGGACAGCCCCAACGCGGTTTATCAGCGCCACCGCGGGCAGAACTGCATCGCCTTTGCCAACAAGAACCTGGTGGGCGACTACGAAAACGGCAAAATCTACGCCATCGACTTTGACGCCTACACCGACGCTGGCAACCCGATCCGACGGCTGCGCCGCGCCCCGCACATCACGACCGACCTTCAGCGCCAGTATTTTGAGGAATTTCAAATCCAGTTTCAGCCTGGCGTCGGGCTGACCACAGGTGTAGGGGTAAACCCCCAAGCAATGCTGAGGTGGTCAAACGATGGCGGGTCTACCTGGTCAAACGAACATTGGGTCGGTATCGGTCAACAAGGGGTATATACCAACCGAGCCATCTGGCGGCGGCTGGGGTGGGCGCGTGACCGCATCTTTGAAGTGGCGGTGACTGACCCCGTGAAGGCTGTGATTGTGTCGGCCAACCTGAAGGCATCGCCTGGGGATAATTGATGCCAGCCCTCACGAACATCAGGTTTCCCACGTCGCCGTTCATTGAACAGGCCACGGGCAGACCGTCGCGTGAGTGGATACAGTGGCTGCAAAACCCCAACCTGGTCAGCACCACGGTGCAGTATCAGATCATCAATGGGGGCGAGATTAACAACACGATTATCGGCAACGTGACGCCCGCGCAGGGCACTTTCACGCTGCTGACAGCCCTAAACGGCATCGGGGGGGGTACGTTCTAATGGAACTGGAACTGATGAACGAAGTGCCGACCCGCGACCAGATTGACCGTCTGCAAGCGGAAATGGCCACAATGCCCCAGGCTGACCTACAGACCGAGCATTTTTTTAGCCCTGGGATGTACTGCCGCCGAGTGTTTCGGCCCGCGGGCACGCTGATTGTCGGCAAGGTTCATAAAGAGCCACACTTTTTTTTATGCGCCATGGGCGAGATAATCGCATGGACAGAAACGGGAATGCGGAAGTTGCAAGCCGGTGACGTTGTGGAATGCAAGCCCGGAACGAAGCGGGTGACCTTGGCGGTGACTGATGCTATCGGAATGACGATCCACAAGACCGACAAGACCGACCTGGACGAAATTGAAACAGAACTGATTGAGCCTGACGATTCGGCCTTGTTTGATTCGACAAACAAGTTGAAACAGATTGTTGGCCAGATGAAAGCCTTGGAAGGAAAAAGACTATGACATGGGTTGCCGTTGCAATAGGTGGTTCAGCCGTTCTAGGCTACATGGGCGCACGAAAACAGGCCAGCGCCGCTGAATCTGCTGCTGCTGGACAAGCTGGTGCGGCAGAGTACGCTGCCAAACAGCAGCGCGAAATGTTTGACATCATCAACGCGCAGCAAGCCCCGTACCGTCAAGCCGGTTACGGTGCGCTGACGCGGATTGGTGAACTGCTGCCAGGTCTGACTGCGCCAGTGTCCCGTGAGGAAATCATGGGTCTGCCAGGCTACCAGTTTGGCATTGAGCAAGGTACAGGCGCAGCCCGCGCCAGCATGAACGTCAGCGGCGGCGGGTCAAACGTTGACCGCGCAGCCCAGAAGTTTGCAATTGACTACACCCTTGGGACGGCCATGCCTCAGGTCATTTCGCAGCGTCAGAACATTTACAACACCCTGGCGGGCATCGCTGGCATCGGTCAGACGGCGCAGACACAAACTGGACAGCTGGGCCAAGCCGCGGCCAGCAACATCGGACAAGCTGCAATCGGCGGGGCGACCGCACTGGGCGCTGGCCAGATCGGTGCTGCAAACGCCATGGCGGGTGCGTATGGAAACATTGGAAATTCCGCGATGATGTATTCATTCCTGAACAGGCCAGCAGCATCCACCGCCGCCGCGATGGGGCCGGTTTATGGCCAGCAACCGTTGCCCGCTTCTTTTGCTCCTTATCAGGTGGGTTAAATCATGGCAGACCTAAGCGTAACCCCAATCGGCACCCAAGTTAAGCCCATGGCCACAATGAGCCTGGGCGACATGATGAACCTTGCCCGCGGCGCACAGGCGTACCAGCAAACCGAGCAAATGAACCCGCTGTTGCTGCAACAACAGCAGCAAGTTGTTGAACAGGCCAGACAAGTCAATCCTTTGTTGTTGCAACAGCAGCAACAAACAACCCGCACCGGTCAGATTGCGTTGACTCTTGAAGAACAAAAAGAGCGCGAACGAATGGCCATGCAGCAATTTTTGTCGAAGCCAGAAAACTACCAGACCAACGGGCGAATTGACATTGACAAGCTGAACGCGGCTGTACCAAACCTTGCGCCATTAACTGGATCAGAGTACGTTGCGAAATTTACAACTTTGGGCCAAGCGCAAACGCAAGCCATTGATGCCAAGCAGCGTTTGACCCAAGATCAGCGCAGCATGATCGCGCAGCGGTTCAGCATTCTTGGCCGTCTTGGCATCCAAGACAAAAGTGCGTACATCGCAGAAATGGATTTGCTGAAAAAAGAGAATCCAGGCAACCGTGATTTGGCCGACTTAATTGATGCTTACAAGGTCACCTGGCAAGACATCCCGTCAGGCCCGCAACTGCCGTCCATGGCCATCGCTGGAGCCAACACGCTGCTGTCGCCCGCCCAGCAACAGGAAGCCTTTGCCCCGCGGGCTGGCACGATCAGCAGTGGCGCGGCTACGTTCCCGACCACGACCACCGTTTCACCGGCTGGAGCGCCGCCTGTGCAGACTGTTGGCGGGACGCCTTTGGTTACCGCCCAACTTGGCCCAGGCCAGCGTGAAGTGGACACGGGTCGGGTTGACATGAACAACAATCCAATCGTTAACGTGTTTGACGCTAACGGGCGATTCCTTGGTCAGCGGTCTGGAAGTGGTACTCCTAGTGCTACACAGTTGCCAGGTGGTACGCAACCGACGCCGCTTGGAGGTGCTGCTCCCCCAGCTGCGCCTGGCATTTCTTTCACCGCGCCGACCAGATTTAATCCACCAGGTGGCGGCATTGATGTAAACAGAGATATTTCAAGCCGCCAACAATCGTACCGAAACCTGATGGAGCAAGCCGCGCAATTGCGGGCTACGAATCCAGGACAAGCGCGAGACTTGGAAGATAAGGCGCGTTATATCTTGCAAGGATTGAATAAAGACTACGGCATTCAGGCACAACAACCGCAAGGCATGGATACAGGGACGGTGACCCCAGTAGCCCGCATTCCTCCTGGAGAAACACAAGATACGGTTAACCTTGCCAATCAAGTGCGGATTAAGGCATTGGAATCGGCAACACAAGTGCCGATGCAGAACTTCAACAACAACGAAATCATTAAGTTGGCTGATGAAGCATTGACGGGTCGGGGCGCTGGTACTCTGGCCAACCTGACTGGTGGTTACGCCGTGTTCAACGCCGTCGGTCTGGGTGGTGGGAATGCAACCGCCCTGAACCAGTTGGGCCATTACATGGCGCTGCAAACCGCATCGCTGGCGCAGTCTGCTGGCCTTGGCACTGATGCCGCAAGGAACATTGCAGCCGAAAGCACCGGCACAATCAACTGGACGCCCGACGCAATCAAAAAGACGGCGCGGGTCAACAGATCGCTGGCCACCGCTACTGACTTGTTTAATCAGGGCGTCCAAAGCGCATTTGAACGAAGCAAAGGCAACCCGTTGTCAGCGCGTGACTTTCAAAACCGCTGGTCGCAGACTGCTGACATCAATGCCATTCGATTGTTTGATGCGATGCGAAACAACGATCCTGACGCATTTAGGGAAATTGTTGATGGGGCTGGTGGGCCGCAATCGCCTGGGTTTAACAGGTTGAAGACCAAGGTTGAAGACATCAAAAAATTAGTCGGGATGCAATGATGACTGACATCGAAGAATTTGCAGCCAAAGTCTACAGTGCGCCACCACCGCCGCGTCCTGCGCCCCCGCAAGCTGCTGCGCCAGTTGCACCTGCTGCTGTACCCGTTGCACCACCTGTTGCACCTGTTGCACCCGCTGCACCCGCTGCACCTGTGGCACCCCAACAGCGGCCAGCTGGGCCTGTTTTGGACGGTCTAGACCCTGAACTGGCCAACCGTCTGAACCAGGCGCGGGAAGCATACCGCCTACGGTTTAATAAGGATTTGCCGATCACAAGCGGGGTTCGCACCCGTGAGGATCAGCAGCGTTTGTATGACCGCTGGAAGGCTGGCGACAAGTCAATCTATATGCCGCTGAACCCGGCAGACTATCCGAAGCAGACGACTTTTCACACAGACGCAGTTGATATTCCCACGTCAGTGCCCGAGCCGTTTTTGCGTGAATTTGGCATCCACCGTCCGCTGGGCAGCAAAGACCCCGTTCATGCGGTTGTGATGCCGAGCAGTCAACCAGCTGCTGCCGCCCCTGCTGCACGGCCAGCTGCACCTGGTGCAACACCCGCTGCGCCCGCCGCACCCGCTATTAACCCATCAGACCTGATGTCATCTCAAGCGGTGGATGCGTTTGCTGCCCAGGCTTATGGCCAGCCGCCCAAAAAAGGCGCTGTGGCCAGCAAAGTAACATCATTCCTACGCGGCAGCGCGGCATTGGCTGATACGCTATTGGGCGTTGTTCCTGGCGTTGCCGGGATGGCCACCTACGCTGGTGCCCGTGCTACTGGCCAAACGCCCGAGCAAGCTACCGCCACCCAAGCCCGTGTGACTGGTGCATTGGAACGCCCTGTAGGCCGAGCCTTTGGCGTGACTGAAACGCCAGAGTACAAGGGCGAAGCCAGCCAGAAGATCATGGAATTTATTGGCGAGAACGTCGGCAAGGGTGCGGACTGGATCAGCAAACAGACTGGAATGCCTAAGGCCGATGTTGAGTATTACCTAAACCTTGGCCTGACCGCTGCGCCTTTCAGCAAGACTGTGCAGCGTGAAGTAGGCATGGCTGGCCAGGCCGCAGGGCAAGCCGCAGGTAAAGTGGTGGAAGCCGTTGCCCAGGTTACGCCAGCACCTATCCGCACCGCGGTCAGGGCTACGACTGAGGCCATTGCACCAGGCACAACCACAGCGCCCGCAAGAGCGCCGACGATTGGCGTTCCTGCTGCTCCTGTTGTCCCTGCTGCGCCCGCCGCCCCGCAGCCCGTCCTGGGCCGTGGCAGCGTTGGTGCCGCAGGTGTGCCTGATGCCACAATCATTCGGCAAGCATTGCTGACTGCAACCCCAGAATTTCAGCAGTTGTTTGGCAATATGCCGCTGGATAAAGTCAACACACCCGTGGTGCTGCGACGCCTTGAGGGCGATTCGTTGCCCATTCCTATCCGACTGACTGAAGGCCAAGCCACTGGCGACGTGGTGAAGTTGTCCACAGAACAAAATCTGAGAGGAAAACAGCCAGCATTTGCCCAGCGGTTCAACGAACAGAACACCCAACTGGTGGAAAACGTGCCGCTGATCCGCGAACGCGCAGCGCCCGACGTGTACGCCACCAAGACCATCGAATCCAGCCAGGCGCTGATTGATGCCTACAAAGCACTGGACGATGCCCGCAGCGCCGACATCACTGCTGCTTACAAAAAGCTGGAAGATGCCAACGGCGGTCAATTCCCCGTAGATGGCCAAGCAATTGTGCGTAATGCAGACGCCTTGTTGGCCAAAAAAATGAAAAGCAATTTTGTGCCGCCTGAAATTGCCGCTGACCTTAAACGGTTCCGCGAAGGTGAGCCGATGACGTTTGAACAGTTTGAGGCGTTGCGAACGAATCTGGCGGCTGAAGGTAGAAAAGCCGCAAGGGCTGGCGACGGCAACAGGGAAGCCGCCGTCAATTTTATTCGTGACGCTATGGAAGCCTTGCCCCTAAAAGGCGAAGCCGCAGCATTAAAACCGCTGGCAGACCAAGCCCGCACGTTGGCCAAGGCACGTTTTGATGCACTTAAAAAAGACCCAGCCTACAAGGCCGCGGTTGATGAAACCGTGCCCGCTGACAAGTACTTTGACAAGTTCGTAGTCAACGGGGTCAACAAGAACATCAACACGATGGTTGAAACGCTGGGCCGTGATTCTGTGGCCCATCAGCACATGAGGGCTGGCACCATTAACTGGCTGTCTGACAAAGCCGGTATCGTGGACGGGCGTGGAAACTTCAGCCAGGCCAACTACAACAAGGCGCTGAAGCGGCTGGACGACGTGAACAACTTTGGGGCCATCTTTGACCCTGACAGTCAGTTGCAGTTGCGAACCCTTGGCAACGTGGCCGCGTACACGCAATTCCAGCCCCGCGGTTCGTTTGTCAACAATTCCAACACCCTGGTGGGCTACTTGGCCAGCAAAGCCGCTGGTGGGCTTGAGCAGGTCGGTAATGTTGCGGGCCTGAAGACTATCGGCTACCCCATCGGCAGCGAAATACGCCGCGGCGTAAGTGCAGCCCGTGAGCGCCGCGAAGTTGAACGCGCCCTAAGCCCTACTGCTGGAACAACTCTGCCGCCTGGTTCCCAACCAGCTGGGTCTACCCTGCAAGAAGTCAGCCAGGGCAGGGTGCCAAATATCATCAACCCGCCACCACCGCCCCGCATTGAGCCAACGTTCGACTTTACACTTCCCCCTGGTGCGACTGACCTTGAGGCTTTGGGTAAGAGCCAGTTCAAGCGCAAGAAATGAACAGGGAACAGATGATGGCGCATTTTGAGGAAGCGAACATTGATCCAGTCAAGTACGGTCAACTATGGGAAAAAGTCCAGGGTTACGAGCGCCGGTTTGATGAAATGGAAAAGAAGATTGACAAGATGGAAGGCAACCTGGAAAAGCTGGTCGCCTTAGCCAACCAGGGCCGCGGTGGGTTCTGGGTAGGGATGTCGATTGTGTCGGCTGCGTCTGCCGCGGCTGGTTATGTAATGTCCCATTTCGGGAAATCTTGAAAGGAAGACACCATGAAATCGTATCTACTTGAACGCATGAAGGAAGCATCGACCTGGCGCGGCCTGACCCTGCTGCTGACTGCTTTGGGCATCCCACTGGCACCTGGCGTGGCCGACGCGGTGATTGCCGTGGGCCTGGCCGTGGCCGGTCTGATCGGTGCCGTAACCCCTGATCGTCGATGACCTTCAAACTGTCCAAGCGGTCGCTGGCCAACCTTGAGGGCGTGGATCACCGCCTGGTGACCGTTGTTCACCGGGCCATTGAGTTGACCAAGGTGGATTTTGCGGTGATCGAAGGCGTCAGGACGCTAGAGCGCCAGATTGAACTTTACAACAAGGGTGCCAGCCAAATCCGCGAGGGTGGCAAACACGTTGTAGGTCAAGCAGTTGATCTGATGGCCTATATCGGCACCAGAGGGTCTTGGGAACTGAACCTATACGATGACATTGCCGATGCCATGAAAGCGGCTGCAATCGAGCATAACGTGCCTTTGCGGTGGGGTGCCGCCTGGACGGTATCTGACATCCGCAAATGGCAGGGCACGATGGAATCGGCGATGAACTCTTACATTGACGAGCGCCGCCGCCAAGGTAAACGCCCGTTTATTGACGGCCCGCACTTTGAAATCGTCTAAAGTTTGATTGCGTTTAGGTTGAAGTTGTCGGACATGACTTCAGCATAGTCAAAATGACGGCCAAAGCAGTCCCTGAACGAAACGCATTCGTCTGACCAGCCTTCCACGGCGTTGTTGTAAATGTACGCCTTCTTGGGCACGGTAATGGTGCCGCACAGGAAGTGCAAACCCTTAGCCGTGACGCGCCAGAACCCGTCTGACCGCTTGCTGTCGTCGTCGTTGCCGCCCTGTTCGATCAGCCCCCACTTGGCCATGGTGGTGTAGTTTTTGCCCCGCAGCATCCAGGCCGGTGCAATCGGTGGGACGTTCACCCAGCCTTCAGCGTCGCACGGTGCCTTAGACAGCCACAGCAGCGCCAGGGCGTGGGTTTCGGTGATGGTAAAGGGTGAAATCTTGCCCCACTTGCCGCAGCAGGGGCAATGGCCCCCGTCGCCTTCAATGGTGACCCGCCAGTCAGCCTTGAGTTTGGCCAGCAGAATTTCCTCATCGCTCCAGATTTCAAACTGCATGGCCCCTCCTAAAACCACAGGTAGAACCCGTGCAAGATGCCGATGGGAAAAAAGATCGCCCCAGCCAGTAAAAAGCCCCACATCCCATCTGCAAAGCAGGTGAAGACATGGGTTAACCAGGCGAGGAAACACAGAACGCCGATGATGTAACCCATGGTGGCCCCTTAGAACGGCGTGTCGTCCATGTCATCAAACCCGCTGCCGCGCTGCTGGCGGGGCTGGTCTTCCCGCGGCCTGGGTTCGTTCATGTACGCCCAGCCGTCCCAGCCGCCTTCCTTTAGCGGGATAACGTCAATCTTTAGCATTTCACCGTTCTTGGTGTCAATGACCGAGCCGATGCGCTGGTATCGGTTTTTCTGCTGGCCGTCTTTGTTGGTGTACTGGCCGGTGATGACGGTGATTTCTTTGGTGACTTTAGGCATTTCATTCCCCGATAATTTTCTTCAGTGCTGCAACCTTGGCGTCTACTTCAGCCAAGAACTTAATAACCTCTGATTCCACGTCAGCCAGCCACTTATCGTCGCGCAAGACGCGGACAACAAACAGTTGGGCCTTGGCGGGCATCCGAGGGTCGAACACAACGTAGTCGCACCACGACCTGTCGGCGCAGCGCATCTGCCATTGCATTTGAGCGTAGTACTTAGATTCGACCGGGTTTTCGGCAAGCCAGCATTCCAAAGCGGTCTTGCTGTCGGGGCATTTGATCTCGACCATCCCATCATCGCCTACAAGGCCATCAGGGGACGCGCCAGCCGCTGCAATGGTCGGGTGAGGGATAAACCCCACCTCATCCACCATAACGCCCCTGGAGGCCTCATAAGCGGCCCTGGCAAACGGTTCCTGGTCGATGCCCCACTGCATGGCCGCGTTGGTGTAGGAATCGGCCTTGGTGCCGGTGACCCTCTCCAGCACCAGTTGGGTCATATAGTTGCCGCGGTCGGCCCCGTAGCCCGTCTTTGTCTTGGCCAAGACTTTGTACAGGCTGCTGGCGGTCACTTTGCCCAGGCGGGCGGTAAACCAATCGTCGGTGCGTTGTTCCATCATTTCAATCACTTTGCTTTCTCCTGATTTTGGGCTTTGAAAATTGCATATTCCGCTGTTGTTTTTGCCCCGACTTCAATGGTGATTCGCATTACCGGGTCACCGTCAACCCATACCGGGATGGCGATTTCATGCGGCACAGGCACTTTGGCGTTGTTGTAAGCCTGAATAGTTCTTGCGTGAATGTCGGATGCCGCTTCCCAAAGTTTGTGCATCGGATGGTCGGTGGTCACCTTAGACCGCAATCTTGAAGATTTCATGCTTCTACTCCTAACTGTTCTGCAATTCTTTCAATGGCATCAACACAACTGATGTTCAAGGCTTCATCAATCAGACGTAAAGATTGGTCAATTATTTCGTCATAAGTCCCTGGGTCGGCCTCCTTGATCGCTTCAAGCGTAAATTTGGCATCGTTTAATGCGTCCAGGTCTGCACTGTTGACGCGCTGCAAGATTTCGATGTCTTCTTTATTTGCCATTTGCTTTCTCCTTTTTGGCGCGTTCAATGCGGGCTTTCTTGGCGGCAATCACCCGTGCCTGTAGCGTCTGATTGCCCTGGCAAGCCTCATAAGCTGCGGAATAGGCTTTGGCCAGGTCATCGCTGCTGGCGCTGGCCTCAATCGCTGACAGGTGGTCGGTAATGTCAGGCGTTGGGGGTGCGGGCGGGGCTGTAGGGCGACGGCTGGCCGCGTTGGCGTCGTCGTCTTCTGGTGCGATACCGCAAGCGGCCATCAGGCTGTAGCGGCGGGCATAGGTCAGCGCCGAGCCGTAACCCTGGGGGTCTTGCTTGGCTGCGGGGACGTGCAGCTGTCCGCAGTTGATGACTTCACCCGATTCGTGGATGAAGACGGTTTCCACGATCACGCCATCGTCGCAGGGGCTGACGCGCTGGGTCAGTGCAATCCCGTTGTTGTTGAGGGCATCTACCACCGCCTCAACGCAAGCGGCCAGGTCGGCGTAGCGTGATTTGAAGTGGGGGTTAGTGCTGGACTTCAGCGCGGGGCCAAATTCCTTCTGGGCCTTGACCAAGGCCGCGGCTACTTTGTTGAACGTGTTCATGGTTTCATACTCCTGTTGTCGTTGCACTGTTTCGTAAAACTGTTGGTGACTCATTTTTTTCTGCCAAAGGTTTCCAGCCGAACCGACGCCACGTTTTGGTGATGTCGGTAAACGCGGCGGGCGTGTACTTAAACCGGCTGTCCAAGATGTTGGGACGTACCGGCTGCGGTGGTGCGGGGACGGCGCGAAGCTGTTTCATGACGACCACCAAGCGACGAGCAGCCAAGCCAAGCCGGTGCCGATGACAAGGGCCAGCAGGAAGCCTAAAGCGGCCTCTGTGCGGCTTTCGGCGTTGTCGGTCTTGTAGTGTTGACGGTACTGTTTCATGGTGTTTCCTTAGAAGGGTGCAGCGGGCAATTTGTCGCGCTGCTGCTGTTGGTATTCACGTTCTTGGGCGGGTGTCCAGGGGATTGGCCCCCCTGGTGGGGGGAATGGCCAGTTAGACATTGGCAAGCACCTTGGCCTTGTTGATGGCCTGGGCCAGCATGGCCGCGGGGTAGATGTAGACGCCGACAATTTGTTCAGCGTCGGTGTCCAGCAACGTGACAGCAAGACCGCGTTGGGTGGTGGTCACGGTGGATGCAATGCCCAGGTCAGGATTGACAAAGGTTGCAATACGATTGGCGGGGATGGTCTTGACGGCGTTCATGCTGTCACCCCGCTGGCGTTCAATTGACCTTCCATGACCGCAAACAAAACGCCTTTGGCGCGGTTCAGAGTTTTACGAGCGCCTTCAACATCGCCGTAGGCCATTTGTTCCTGGGCGTCAGACATGAGGCCAGCAACGATCATGTTAGCGCCGTTGAACTTGTAGGTGAAGGAATCGGTAACGCTGTCCAGGAATTGCTGGAAGTTGCAACCATACATTTGTTGGTCGCGTGAGGCTTGATTTGCATTCATCTTGATTTCTCCTTAATAGACCGCTTGCTGCGGCATGGTTGCATTGTAAGCCCGCTTAACACGGGCTGTCAAGTGTTTACATCCGCACGGCCCGAGCGCAAGCAGCGTCCCAGTAGGGGCTGTCGGGGAAGATGCGAACCCGACCCTTTTCAAAGTAGTCGGTCATCATGTCGGTGTTGTTTTCGTAGGGGGCCAGGTCGCGGAACACGCGGCCCAGTGCGCCTGTGTAGTCTCTGGCGTAGATCGTCACGCAGTCACGACCATCAACCAGGGTGCCGCGGTGGTACCAGACCTTGGCTTTTTCGACGTTGTTGGTAACGTAGAACTTCATCATCTTGACCATCTTGATTCTCCTTAAAAGACCCGTTAGGGCATGGTTTGATTGTAAGCCCGCTTTACACCGGCTGTCAAGGATTACGCGAAAGAAATTACGAAGCCCGATGTTTCGAGCATTTCAACGTAACCGGGAACGCGAGACTTGCGAATCTGGACAGAAACGCCGCCGTAGATCGCCTCTTTGGCAGATTCGGTAAGAGCCACGAAAGTGACCGTGGTTTCGTTGAAGTCAGAGGGAAGGATTTGGAAGTCAGCAGACATTTGGAACTCCTTAAAAGACCGCTTGCAATTCGCTACGGCATGACTGAATGTTAAGCTGGCTTACGCACCACGTCAACAACTATTTGTAAAGCCCACTTACATTAGTCAGGTATTGGTGGCTTGACGGCAACAGCAAGTTGGCTTAACATCGCACGATGGACAAGAAACAAGCCATTGAAAAAGCGGGGTCGGCCATGGCGCTGGCCAAGTTGTTGGGCATCACGCGCCAGGCCATCAGCCAGTGGGGCGACGCCTTGCCCGCGGCCCGTTTGTGGCAGCTGAAAGCCCTGCGGCCCAAATGGTTCAAGGGCGGTTGACAAGGAATTTTTTGTTGATGTATGATCCAAACCGTCTGGAGTGGCATCCAGGCGAAGAAAGTAGGCTTAGAACCCCTCAGTTCGCTGTGGTGGGTCTTGACAAGCATCAAGCGAGGCTTTTGCCTACTTTCAATCGCCTTGTTGCTGCTCACGCCAAGAGCCAAGATCCACCAGAACGAATTGAGGGGTTTTTTGCTTTTGCAGACCGTACTCCGCACGAAGTAGGGGCCGCAAGTGGGGCTGCTCGGAAGGAAACCGCGACACGGTATGCCGCAAGGCTAGGGGGCAGCTCCCGAATAACCCGTGCGGCTGGTCGAATCATCAAGCCGAGGGGCATACGGTATCCAACCCGTAGCATGATGATCCCGCAAGGGGGTGAAACCTTCCCTCTCTACTCCTGTTGGGGTAGGGGGGTCTTTGGGTGAAATTTATTGATTTGTGAGACACGGCTAGGTTTGGATTGATCCCCAGACTGAAAGGCGAACCTCCCGCTTGCCGCTGTTTCTTTACTGGAGGATTGGAGAAAAGCAATGTTTGAAAGCGGGTTCGATAAATTCTGGGCAGCATGGCCCAAAAGCCCGAGGAAGGGCGCAAAAGCGGCCTGTCTGGCCAGGTGGAAGAAGGGTCTGTACGAACACTGTGCAGACCAAATAATCAAACACGTCGAGTGGCAAAAGACCACCGACCAGTGGCTGAAGGACAACGGGGCATTCGTACCTGCGCCCCTGGTCTACTTGAACCAAATGCGGTGGGATGGGGCTGAAATACCTGAGCCAAAAAAGGTTGTCTCCATTTCGCAACAGTTCGAAGAACGCACTCGAAACGCTGTCCCGATGCCTGACTACATTCGTGAGCGCCTGGCGCAAATTAGGCGGGGCGTATGACCCGCAACGAAGGCCGCCAGCTGCTGAACAGACTGCAAGAGGGAACATCCTTTGACCACGAACAAATCACCGCGGCCCTCATCGCAACAGGCGACCTTGCCGGGTGGCGAGACATGGACGGAAGCCTGGCGGCGGGAATGCGAAGCCAGGTACTGGGTCAATCGGTACAAGCAACAGCGCAGCCAGGCGTGGTGGGAGCAGACCAAGCAGGACATACGCAAGGCGCGTGGCCAGGCTGGTCTAGATACCTTGATTGCTGACATGAACAAGGAATGGAATGCGACGGGCAGCAAAGATTGATGCAAACCAGACACAAGTTGTTGAGGCGCTACGGGCGGCTGGCGCTACTGTCCAGTCTCTGGCTGCTGTTGGCCAGGGCGTACCTGATCTGCTGGTTGGATTCCAAAGCAAGACACTACTTATGGAAGTCAAAGACGGTCGCAAACCGCCGTCGGCAAGACAACTGACCGATCAGCAACTGACCTGGC
>Ga0222713_10001951_pt1 | contig 22385 bp, 21 predicted proteins | sample C33_649DmetaG_FD_165061 | JGI IMG/M metagenome (GOLD analysis project Ga0222713, IMG submission 165061) | Estuarine water microbial communities from San Francisco Bay, California, United States - C33_649D | ecosystem: Environmental > Aquatic > Marine > Unclassified | place: USA: California...
TTTGATGAGAAATTTAAATTTAATGATGGACATATTAGAAAACAAGAACAAATTTTGTATATGGAAGACTTGCCAACTATTGTAAATATGGCTCAAGAAGCAGGATTTTTAGTTCATGCTAAGATTGATATGGTTAAATGTGCTTATGAACACCAATATTTGTATGTATTTGTAAAACCAAATTAAAATGATATAAATAAATCAATTTATATTATTTAATGGAAGAAGTTGATGTTATTATTGAAATATCTAAGGGTGGTCATATTAAGTATGAATACGATAAAGATAGAAATATGTTAATTTGTGATAGAATTCTACATACTCCAATGAAATATCCATTTAATTATGGATTTGTTCCAAATACATTAAGCGAAGATGGTGATCCATTAGATGTAGTTGTATTAATGGATGATGAACTTGTTCCAGGTTGTTTAATTAAGTGTAAAGTTTTGGGGTATCTTGATACCAAAGATGATGCTGGAAATGACCCAAAGATAATTGTTTGTCCAGTTAAAAAAATAGATCCGTTGTGGAAAAATGTAGATAATTTATTGAGTATTCATGATGTAAATTTGAATTATACTCAAGATGTAAATTATTTAATTGAATATATTAATAATAATAATAGTTTATCTTATAAGGAAAATTGTGGAGTATATGGTCTTAATATTAACCCTGTAATTTTAACACGTGTTAAATATTTTTTTCAGCATTATAAAGATTTGGAAAATAAAAAGGTTCAAGTTGGTAAATTTTATAATAAAGAAGAAGCTTTAAAAATTTATAAAGATTCTCTTGAGAAATTCAAATATAATAGTATTCAAAAAACAAAGATAACAAATTTCTTCCAGAAGATTTAATTGTTCGTTTTTGAAAATAATTAATTATATTGTATAAGATTAATATGTTAGAATATTTATCTTATATATTATGTTTTGGAATACTTATTATATTTTTGATATACATTTATATTCGTGTAAAATATGGTTTTTGGGTATTACAACCCGTTTTTCATGTATATGATTTAAGTTATATGTTAAATCCTCCAGGTATTATTCAACATTCGCTTCCTGAAAAAAATAAATATACAAATTTTAAAGATATAGATACAATAGTTTTTTCAGAACTAACATCAATTCAGAAAACACGTTTTACTAATTTAATAAAAGTAAATTATTTACAAAATAAAGACAATATTTTCTCTCCAAAATCTGAAAACATAATTCCATATTTTATTGGTTATAATGATAAATCGTTTATTTCTTTTTACTATAAAGATGAACATATGATTGACTTAAAAAAAGGCACTATGATTACAGACCGCCAGATTATTGGTGCGATGACTTCACGACCACTAAATGTATTGATTAATAATAAACAAAACTCGAAATTTAGAGTATATTATGTTGATTATTTATGTGTTGATAAATTATATAGAAAGAAAGGAATAGCTCCTCAAATAATTCAAACACATCATTATAATCAAAGATATTCGAATAAAAATATTGTTGTCTCTCTATTTAAAAGAGAAGATGAATTAACCGGGATTGTTCCTTTATGCGTTTATTCTACATATGGATTTCCAGTTGATAAATGGACAAAACCTTCTGATTTATCTGGAGAATATAAGTTATTGGAAATAAATGGCACTAATTTTAGATTTCTATATGATTTTATTAGAGAAAATTATAGTAAATTTGACATCATAATTAATGCTGATATAGCTAATATATTAGAATTAATAAAAACAAAAAATATTTTTGTGTATGCTATTTTATGTGATGAAGAGATAATATCTTGTTATTTTTACAGAAAATCATGTGTTCAGATTGAAAAAGGTTTAGAGGTATTAAGTTGTTTTGCGTCAATTTGTAATTGTGATGAAAATATTTTTATCCAAGGATTTAAAATAAGTTTTTGGAAAATATCTGCTGAAAATTTTTTTGGTTTTTGTGCTATAGAAAATCTTTCAAATAATAATATAATTGTAAACAATATTATTCTAAAAACCAAACCATTAATAATAAGTCCAACAGCTTATTTTTTTTATAATTTTGCTTATCCAACATTTAAGTCAGAAAAAGTTCTAATAATAAATTAAATTATTTATTTTCAGTTGTGTCTTTTGTAGCCTTAGGTTTTCTTGGTGCCCGCTTTTTCTTTTCTTCTGTATTGGTTTCAGTAGATTCTTCTTTAATAGAAGCTTTTTTTGTCACTTTCTTTTTCTTTTCTGTTTGAGGTTCTTCATTTGAAACAGGTGTTAAAACTGGTGTAGATGTAAGTGTAGGTATTGGTGCTAGTGCTGCTGGAGTGAGTTCAATTTTTTCTTGAATTACAATATTATCCGGCTCTTTTTTTTCCTCATCATCACTCGCTTCATTACCATTACATTCCTCACAATATTTGCCAAGTTCAATATATCTTTTTCTTTGTTCACGACCAAGAGTTCTACACTTACGAATGAGTTTGTTAGTTAGATTAAGATTACGAATATCATTTTTTAGCTCTTGATTAGGCAAAAATACTTGCGGACCATGTTCCATTAAAAATATCTGGTTCTTCTTATTATAAAATAAAATAGGTTCACCTGTATTATCAAGTTCAATAATACCACAAGTACAATAATCAACATGTTCTACATCATCCCCTCTTTTACATTTAATGTCAATACAATCTACATCATTAATATATTCTTCAAAAAAATCCTGAGCTTCTTCTCTATTTTCAAACATAAAAATTTTTGGCGGATTAATAGTAATAGATGTTAATCTAATTCTTGCTACTTCGTCTTGATAACATTGAAAATCATAACAACCTTCATGTTTATTGTGAATTATAAGATATTTTACCATACGTTACATTACTATAGAAAGATTGGTTTAAATAGTTTATTTTAATTATTTATATGATAACATAAAATACTAAATATTAATATTATAAGTTTTTAATGGTTAAAATTATCTAGTATATTTTCCGGCTCTTACAAAAGTATCCGCAATAAAAATAATGAATATTCCTAAAAATGAATATAATATTACTTCTTCTGTAACATTATTAGTTTTTTCATCTTGTTGTTCTTCCAATAAAGATATCATGTAATTAAGTTTTTTAAGTAATATATTATTCGAATCTTCGTTCATATTATTTGAATAAGAATTTTGAGGTTCTCTATAAGGATAATATGGTCTATTAACTAAATTTTTTTGTTGACTATAACCAGGTAATACTGATTTATAATATTCCTCAATTGTTTTACTATCACCATAATTGTTGTAATCATTTAAATCTAAATTATCACTACCTTCATAATTAGGACTAGGTGTTTTTCCAATAGTTCTACCTAAAGGAGTTACAAAAGATTCAATTTTATTTTGTGCTGGAGGAATTGTTTTTTGAGCACCCATTGATTCTGGTTTAGGTGGTGGATTAAAGGTATTCTTATCATCGTCATCGTCATCGTCTGTTGTATTATGTATTTTATCAAGAACTGAGTTTACTTTATTCGAATCGAAATTTTCAATTTTAGGATACTTTCTTTGAGTCTTTTTATGACGTTTTTGATTTAGAATATTATCTGAATTATCTGAATTATTCGGTAATGTTATATTTGAATTATCATCAATTGAAGCTGCAAAATAAGCTAAAGACATTCTCTTATTAAAAATTTAGATAATAATTTGTCAAATGGACTGAAATAAAAAATTAAGAAATAATTATATCATATAATTTATATAAATGGATTTAAAGTTTGTTAGTAAAAACAATATGGGGATAGTTATTACTCTTATTTTAGTTATATTGTTATCTCAATCCAGATTTTTTGATTTTTTAACAGAAACATCTTTAGGTAGAATGTTTATTTTGGTGCTAATTATTTTTATTTCATATACAAATAAATTCTTGGGTTTATTAGCTGTGTTATTTATTATAATAGCGTTTAATCACTATGACATGAATGTTGTTCAAAGTTATAATTACTATGAAGGCTTTGATGCTTCTGGTAATTCAACAGCTTCAGCAATTATTCAGGATAAAATAAATATTGATAAAGCTAAAGAAGATATAATGAAACAGAAATTATCAGCGTTAAATAATCAAGCTAATGCTTCTCAAACAGCTACTACAACATCTAGTGCCACTTCTGGAAGCACTACTACAACTAGTGGAACTTCTGAAAGTTTTGGTGGTAGAGAAGGATTTTGTATGACAGATAGAGAATCTAATATATTAAGAGGAAAACAATCAAATACAATTCCCGTATTCAATAATACGCGTGACCAAGACGATGTTAGCCCAACTGATAAATCAGTATTTTCAAGCTCATATGCTTCTTTTTAATTTATTTTAATTATATATGAATAAGTTTATATATAATTCAGTGTTTTTATTATTAATAATAATTATTTTAGGATGTATTTTTACAAATAATTCCTATCAAGAAGCGTTTATTCCAAAAATAGTAAAAGAAACTTATAGACCAATACAAAGAAATATTAGAAGAAATTTTGAAGGGTTTTATGATAAATCGTCGACAGATATTTCTAATCTTTTTAGAAAATTTGGCATATTATAAAAATATAATAATATGTTATTTTAGTATAATGTCTACGACTCAACCACCACAACCAATAAATGTAAATAATCAATCTCCTAATCCGCAAGCAGGTGGTAAGACCACAATATTTACACCTTTATTTAATGGTATTTCTTACATGAATCATCACATAATGTATTTAAATAATAGCAAATTTTTTGCTGGTGTTATTATGATTCTTCTTAACGTTGGTTCAAAGTTTATTCAAATACAATTTAGCAAATCAACAGAAGAATATATGAAATATTCGGTAAGCAAACAATTATTAGTTTTTTCCATGGCATGGATGGGTACTCGTGATATATATACAGCTTTAGGTTTAACTGCTGTTTTTACTATTCTCTCAGAGTATTTGTTTAATGAAGAAAGTTCTTTATGTATTGTTCCTCATGAGTATAGAGTTTTACATAAATTACTAGATACAAATGAAGATGGTGTTGTAACTGAACCAGAATTAGCAGCAGCAATAGCTGTTATGGAAAGAGCTAAGAGAGAAAAACAGCGCAAAGCTCAAAAAGATGCTTATTCAAAATTCGATTTCGAGAGATTTCAGTATGGTAATTAGTTATAAAATAATAATAATATAAATAAAATTAATATAATATATAATGGATTATATTAATTTATTTTTGGTCTTCTTCTTCTTTCAAATTTGCGATTGTCAAATGTTACGTGGTCATAAATCTCCTGAGGTTGTTAAAGAATTAGATGTGAGTAAATATGTAGGTAATTGGTATCAAGTATATGGTGCACCAACAAATGTTATTTTTCAGGGATATGGTAAATGTCTAACAGCTCAATATGGATTATTAGAGGACGGAGATGTAAGTGTATTAAATAGTCAAATTAACTCTAATAACGAACTAGAGCAAATATCAGGTTATGCTTATTACACAAATACAAGTGAACCAGGTAAGTTAAGTGTTCATTTAGATGGTGTTCCAGTAGACTCACCATACTGGATAGTAAAATTAGGTGAAGTAGTTAATGAGCAATATCAATATAGTATTGTATCTGTTCCTTCAGGAATTTCTCTCTGGGTTTTGACAAGAGATATTGATAATTTTTATAATAAATATGATGAAGAAGTGAAAGATTACTTAGAAGAGAATAATTTTAAATACGAAACAATAGTTCAAGATGATACTTGTGAATATTACTTTAAACCTCCTTTGGAGACCAATTACAAATCAGAATGTCAAGTAGCGAGTTATTTAAAATCCGCAGGTTTTCCTCAATCTTCACTACCGACAATGGTTTGTATTAGTAAATACGAAAGTTCATTTAATTGTGATGCAACTAATAAAAATACAGATGGTTCGACAGATTATGGGTTAATGCAGATAAATAGTTATTGGTGGTGTTCTGGCGATCCTTTATCGAAATATAATGGATGTAGTGCAACATGTTCAAGTCTATTTAATTGTCAAAGTAATGCTAATTGTGCTTATACAGTATGGAAACAACAAGGATATAATGCTTGGTATGGTTACAAAAATCACAAAACAGAATGTGATAACTATAAATTAAATTGTTAAATATATATTAAAAATACTTAAAGACCTTTAAGTTTTAATTTAATATATATTATTTATTCTTTATATCATAAAAAATAGATATAAAATTATAGATTCTTACGTGTTTTTCTTTTACCACCTTTGTTTTGAACTAAATTTTTCTTTGTAGTATTTTTTGACTCTGGATATACAGGTGGTATTACATATGGTCTTCCTGTAAACTCAGAAAATGCTTTTCTAATAGCATTATATTTAGAGTTACATTTTGATTGTTTTAATTGTTCTGGAGTTAATGTTGTTCCTGGATGAACTTCCATATCAATTGTTATAGTATATGCTATTTTTGATGAATCTACTTCATCCGGTTTTTTTGTTATATAAAATGGTCTCGAATAACTATATGGTTGTCTGTAATTTGGACGATATGGATATTGATAATTTAAATTACCACCACCATCAATATCACTTAGTTTATCTTCACTCCATTGTAATGAATATTTTTTTTTACGGGAATTAGGGAATCTATAATCATCTTCTGAATCTGAATCATCTTCTGAATCCGAATCATTACGTATTGGCCTAGGTCTTAATGGATTAGGTTTTTTATCTTTTGAATCTGAATCATTACGTATTAGCCTAGGTGTTAATGGATTAGGTATTTCATCTTCTGAATCTGAATCATTACGTATTAGCCTAGGTGTTAATGGATTAGGTCTTTCTTGATTAATTCTTAATTCGATTGAGTTTTTTGATGGAAACATATCATCAAAAGAACTTTTAAAACTTGGCCACAAACTAGTTGGATATATTTTAAAAACAGAAGAATCAATATTTTCCATTAATATTTTTAAGACATTATTATCTTCTCTTTGTAATTTATTCATTGTAGAGTATATTGTTGCATACATTAGTATTAAAATATGAAATGGTGGTGGTACAACTTTCGATTTAAATATTGTAACCCATTTATCTTCATATACATTTTCACGTCTTACTCCTTCACCAAATATTTTTATACTTGGTTTTATAAAATAATTAAATCTTATTAATTCATAATGATTATTTTCATATAATAAAAACATTATTTTATTAGAGCATTGTTCATTTGCCAAATTTTTATTTAACAATAAAGCTTTTAATCTATTTACTATAGTTGTTCTTATTTTAACTTTTCCACTTTTTTTTTGATGTTCATATTTATCGATAGGGATTATACATATATTTAGAATACTGCATATAGCTTCAATAGCTATATCATTTGCCCAATAATTTTTACTCATAATATAACTATGAACTTCATTTCTTTTTAAAACTCTAAATGGTGTATTATAATTGTCAACTTCTATCGGAATTCTCTCTGGTTTATAAATTAAAAAATTAGAACTAGAAAAATAAGTATTGTTTAACTCGCTTAAATATTGTTCTGGTGTCAGTTCTGTTACACCTAAATTTTGTTTTAATCCTTCAATTGAATCACTGAATTTCATATTTAAAAGCTCTAATTGTTCTTCTGCAATTACTAACATATTGTTGATTATTTCATCACCCAAATTTTTTATATATATTGTAACTATATACCTTAGTAAAGTTGTTGTATATAAAAGCGTCTTACCATAATTACCATGATATATCTTAGAATCTTGATTTTCATAATTATATATATTTATACCATCAGCAACTGCTTTAAAAAAACAATCCCCATCTTCAGGACTTTTTATAATTGATACTTGATCACACAATTTTTCATATAACTGATTACTTAAACCAGGTTTTTTTATTCTAGGTTCTGAATTTGTTACATAATAATAAAATGCTTTTAGACTTTGTTTATTGTGATGTGAAAAATAATCGAATATAGATGTAGCAATATATTTATATGTTTTGGTTTTAAAATAATTCCTAAAAAAACCAGTATTTCTAGTATTAGATTTAATGTCTTCTTTAAATGTTTCAAATAATCTTGCTTCTTCAGGAGATATTTCTTCTATTTCTGGTGGAACAGGTAGTCTAAGTGGTTCTACTGGTGGTTTGATTACTAGTGGCGCACCTGGTCCTGTTTGTCCTATTGGTGGTTTGATTACTAGTGCTTGAGGAGGAGGTGGACCTGTTGGTCCTATTGGTTGTTTGATTACTAGTGCTTGAGGAGGAGGTGGACCTGTTGGTCCTATTGGTTGTTTGATTACTAGTGCTTGAGGAGGTGGGGGGACTTCTTGAGGAGGTGGGGGACCTGTTACCCCTCTATAAGCGTCTGCTTCTGTTTTTATTTTTCCATGTGCTACTGGTGGTCCAGAATAGTTATTTCCAGTTATTATAGATTCTGGTAATTGATTTAATTGTTCTTCACCACTAATTATTTCATCTTTTACAAGTTGAGTATATAATTGTGGGTCAACAACTTTGTTTGGGTCAATCTCTTGTTTTTTTTGCTTAATTTCTATTTTCCAATCTCCAGTTGTCCATTGATGATCAGCTATTACATATGGTGTTTTACCTATGTATATTACAGAACCTGTTGGAAATATTGAATTTAAAGTTACATTTATATTATTATCTACATATCCATTTCGTGTTGCTTGAACTAAATTTTTAGCTGGTGTTCCACCATTATAATTAATCAATGATTGAAACAAACCCTTATTAAAAAACTCTTTTATCCTATATTCTTGTGGTATTTTATCTATTGTGGATTGATGTAATTTAATTAAAGGATTAAATTTAACGCCTTTCTCATCACTATCTTTAATAGTCATTGATGGTTTATATTCAATTTTTTGATAACCAGGAACACTTGTTCGTATTATTATATTTAACTGGTCAGGAATAATTACTTTTTGTTCTTGTGTAGTCATACTAATATATTAATATATTTAAAAAAAAATAAAATTGAAAACTTAAAATACATACTAAATAAAGGATACACAATAATAATGTCATTAATTTTAAAATTAAGTGGTTTAATTGAGGGTGAGGTAATCAAAAGACCATCAAAATATATTAAAACACCTTATGTGGCTGATATCAAAATATGTTCAAATAATAATATGATATTAGGGCATTCAGCTTCACTTGGTTGTTGTGGTTTAGCTGATGTTGGTGCTAATATTTTAATGGCCCCCATTTATAAAATTCGTAAAAATACTGATAAACTTCATTGTGAATACACACTCTATTTATCTGTTATTCGAGAGAAAGAACAAGAAATTATTGTTGGAATTCATCCAAAGTTAGCAGAAGATCTAACTGAATCTGCTCTTAAAAATAATTTACTTTCACGATTAATTAATGTAAAAAAATATAGAAAAGAAACAAAAATTTGTGTGCCTGGTTTAGTTGATTCTAGATTTGATTTTACTGGTATAGATCAAAATGACATTCCATTTATAATGGAAGTAAAAAATGTTCCACTAGCTGATTATGAAGATGTTACATCTAAAGAACGCAAAAAAATGTCTTTCGATGATAGAGATATAAATTCAAAGGTGGCATATTTTCCTGACGGATACCGAAAAAAAAGCACTGACCCTGTTAGTCCACGGGCATTAAAACATATTAATGAATTGGCACTTATTAAGCGTATGTCAAAAACTCGTTGTGTTATGTGTTATGTAATACAACGAACTGATGTTGATAGATTTCAACCATCAATAATTGATCCTGAGTATAGAAAAGCATTTAAAGAAGCAGTAAAATCAGGAGTAGAAATTATTACTATGGTTGTAAAATGGACTAGAGAAGGAGAAGCATATTTTGTAAAAGATGATTTGTTTGTAAATTTCACAAATTTATAAGAATTATAAATTTATCGTCTTCTTCTTCTTGTGTTTTTTCTTTTCATTCTATTTTTTCTCGTTTTAGATTTTTTACCTCCTGATAAACCTCTAATTTGAGCTATGCTTGCGCTAAAAGCTCCAGGATTACTAGTTGATCTGCTAAATTGATACAAATAAGCATAATAATAATCCATCACTCTTTCCCATGTAGGAATACTATCAAAACCAACACTAGGTATTCCTAAATGACCTAATACTGAATAAAAATATCCAATTTTTGGATTTTGATTACCATTAATATTTTGCATTGTATTATCAATTAATGTTAATGTTAATAGATTTAATATTTCAGCAGGTATTAATTGTGACGGATTAGTTGCCGTAGCAATTGTTGATGTATTATATATACTACTTATATCATGTATTCTGGTAATATTTAAACCAATTCCTCTACCAGTACTACTAGTACTACTTGGAGTGCTTCTTCTTGAACTACTTGTGATACTTGTAGTAGGAGTTTGACCTTGTAATGCTTGTATGAATTGTATATAAAAATTATTACTTGTGTTAATATAAAAGTAATCAATATCATTTCCATTTAAATTATACATGTGAGATAATGCTACCAATAACTCAAATTCTGATGGGGTAGGTTCATAATCATAACCATCACCTTGTTGATTTTGTAATGTCATTAGACCATTTGAAAATAAAAATAATACTTCATCCAATGTTTCTTTACACATATCATAATTACCCATTAATGCTATTAATATTTCATCAATGGATGGGACTGACGTAAAATTTTCAGTAATAAAACCTTCTACAAATTGTGCGGCTGTACCTGATATTAAACGCAATAAATCACTTAATTCATAAACCTGAACAATATCTACCGCACCACCTTTTTGGTTAAATTTGATTTTGGTATTTGAACCACCTGAAGATGATGGTATATTATATAAAGGTGTTCCGAGTCTAATTGATGGGTAGGCGGTCTGTAATTGTGTTTGGTAAGTAAGTAAGGTTGTATTTAATTGAGTTGCTATATTTGTAAACCAAAATACACAAGCTTCATCACTTGTAGGAGGTTGTTCGGCACTTGTTACACTTTGTGGTTGCATTAAATTATAAATCGATTCGGCCATGTCTTTTGAAAAATAACTTTCAAATAAATTGTTAATAAATGTAAAATAATTCATTTTATGTAATTTATCATACAAATTTTTACTTCCTCTTGATGAACTAGAATTTACCATTCTCTCAAATTTATTCAACACATCATATAAATCACTTGAATAAAATTTGTTTGAGAATTTTATTTCTTTATAATTTCCTGTAACGTTAAATTTATAAAAAGATATACCTTGGAACGTCTCTGGAGTAAAAAATGTATAATCTAAACCTAAAGGATTTTCTCCGGTATATAAAAGTTTAACTTGATTTGGTGATAAATCAAAAGAATCCTTGATTGTCTTCATTACACTACTAATTTTAGGTAAATTTTCATACGCACTTAAAAGAGCATTTACATTTGTACGTATCTCTGGTGTAACTGAACTTATATCATCAATTATTGAGAAAGTTTTCAAATAATTTAATTGGGATTGTAAATCACTGATTTGAACTGAATGAAGTTCACTAACTATTTCTGGTGATGAAAAAGATGTTATCATTTTTGACAATTCTACCAATACAAATATCACATCAATTAATCTTATTTTTATTAATATATTAATAATTAATTCGGAGTGCATTTGTGGCGTTCCTTTTTTTCTTGAATTATCAAAATAAATTCCATTAGCATAAAATTCAGCTATTTTTGTCATAAAATCATTTATATCACTTGCTAATCCTGTTGGAAGTAAAATTTTTTGTAATATTTCAAGCTCTTGAATTAAATCAATAGATTTATGTTTCATATTATTAAATTCTATTAATGCTGGATCTATTGGTACAGAAGGAAATCTATATAATGTCATTTTTTCTCCATTATGCCATACAGTATTTTGTGAAAGAGTTCTAGCATATAAAGAACATAAAATATCAATAGTTGAAAATATTGTTGGTTTACCTTTTGTCTTTGTTGAATGTGTAGCAAAATTTACCTGTTCATAATCTCCACCTCTTTTAACATCAAAAAGTAATCCATTACTAACAAAAGGTTTTAATTTTTGACTTGCCATTTTTGATATATTTAAAATTGAACTAACATTTGGTTGAGCTCTTTCACCTACTACCATTAAATCAACTAAATAATTAACTGATGGTCCTTGTTTTTGGTTGCTTGAGAAATCAAATTTTTCAACTATTCCCGTATTAGTAGCTACTTGTAAACTAAAACCAAATTGATTTGTAACACTAAAACCCTTTGGACTCCTTAAAAATTTTAGCTGTACAGAACTTCCAGTGTAATAATTACTATTAAATAACCATTCTGCTTCAGGGAAGAAATATTCATTTCTATTATTTAAAGCTTTAAATGTTGTTACAGCAGAATCAGCTATATTAGCTGGAGTAACTAACTGATATATTTCAGGTATATCTCTGAAAGTTTTTGCTACTATACCAGGTTTTGCGTCAAACGTAAAATATGCGTTATATGGACCATTCGTAATTCTAGGATAATAATAATTTAAAACAAAATTTGCTATATATCCCATATGAGTAGGATTTTTTTGTATAATACCAAATGAAGAATATGTTTTATGATCACCACATGATAATTCTAATATATAATTTGAACCATTTGAATTAATATATTTTTGAAGTAAAATATTGTTTGAAGGATTTCTTCCTGCTTTTATATAAGATTCTATAATATCACCATATCTCAATGATTCAGTTGTTCTATAATGTAAGGAATCACGTAAACTAGATGCTTCTTCATAGTATTTTAAAACTGTTCTTTCATAGTTGCTGGTAACGGATGATACATTATCACTTGATATTGTTTTCAATAGATTATTTATCGTTTTACCAGATTCTCCTTGTTGTTTAGGTAGTCTTAAATATTGTGACAAATATTGTGACAAAAAAGTCACTAATCTATTTCTAATTTCCTCTTGTTTACCTTCATCTATTGGCTCGTCATCTTCATCTTCTTCATCGTTCTTTGATAATTTTCTTTCTTTCCAAAAATCATGTAATGTATCAAAAACTCCCAATTTCATATTTTCATTAAAGGCCATATTATATATAAATATTTATATTTTATATTTTTATATAATTAGTAATTTTTCTGAAATACCAAATTGTTATGACTATAATTAATAATATAATAAAAAAAAATATATTATTAAATTTACTTTTTAATTGTAGCCATAAATTCTTCAACATAATTACTTGGAATTTTATCGAAACTAACTAATTGTTCATTTAATCTATATTGTTCATAATATTGTTGATTATCAGCCATTTTCTTTTTGAAAAATTCTTTATCTTCAATACATTTTTGGGCAGTTTTTAATCCACATTTTGGAAATACAGATGGAATATTGTCGCTTGTATCACCCATAAGAATCTTAATTTTCAAATCGTCTTGAGCATTACCTGTTGCAGTTTTGCCATCTGCTAGATTTTTATAGGTAAGTGTAAATAAGTCTACGTTGTGGGCATTAAGCTGTAAATAATCTCGGTCACTTGTAATAATATAAATCTTACATAGCGGGTATTTCTCAAGTAAATACTTAACAGAAATAGCAATACAATCATCAGCTTCCAAACGTGGATGTTTTAAAATAGCTTTGGCACCTCCTTTTTGAAAAAGCTGCTCTTCGTAAGCCATTTTGAAGAAAGGTCCACCCATAAATCCGTCTTCAGGTCCGTTAGCACGATTGCCCTTATAATCTTTAAAGATATCATTTCGCCAAATATGTTCTCGTTTACAATCTTTACCAACAATTAGAATAGGTTTAATGGGTTCTTTGTGAATTTTAAGTTTTTTAGGTATTTGCTCTAGATTTTCTACAAAAGTTTTGCGAAATTTCTCAACAAATTTTTCATTTTGATAAGGGTCATCAATTGGTTCTTCTGGGTATGCGTTTTTCCACCATTGTTGAAGCGCAAAATAGCGGTAAAAGCAGTAATAGCTTCCGTCTACAAATATAAAAGTCGGATTCATTGTTGATATATTAGTTTCCATTTATAAATAATATTAATTAGTATTTAATTTATTTCAATTTTAATTTATTTCAATTTTAATTTATTTCAATTTTAATTTATTTTACATAATCTATAAAGACTTATAATAGTTATTAATATTAATATAAACGTATTTACATGTTGTGATAATCTTAAAGTTGCATTTGGTATAAAAAAACGTAAAATATCTAGTGTAAAACTACTGCTATCTATTTTATGTAGTTTACTTAATATACAACCATCAAATAAAATCCATGTCGCAGATATAAATAATGGAATAAAAGCTCCATATTTTAAATATCTAATTGGCCAAAATGGAATAGTAAATATACTTAATGATAATAACAAATGTAACAAAAATATAAATTCCATATATATATATAAATTAGAAAATTAAATTCTTTTATTTAAAACTGCTCTCTGGTAATAATCAGAACAAATTAGTAAATTAAATATGACATTATTAAGTTCGTGTGAATATTCAACTGAAGAACGGGCGTCATGATGTGCGACATTTACAAAATGAATATGTAGATGATATGTTGATGGTTCATAATGAAAAAACGTTTTAATATAATATTCATCCAATCCATATTTTTCTTTGATAATATTTAATGTAACTCTTTTCATATGTTCAAGTAAAGAAATATGGATGGATGTCAATGAACGAATAGAACGTAGTGTAGTATCTCTTGGTAAGCAAAGTATATGTAATTTATCTATGTTTTTACCATCCCACATGTAAGTAGGAATAATAATACAAATTTCATCTCTATACAAAATGGAATCTTGTTCAGAAATTCCGTCAATAATATTATATATCCATCTATCTTTTTCAATGTCGCGTTTAGAAAGATACTTCAAATAATCTTGATATGTCTCTCTAACAATTTTTTTTTCAAAACGACGTAATTTATTAGGGTCATTACAAATAATAAGTTCACCTTCAATCTCAGCAACAGCATGATATTTTTCATAGATGTCATTTTTAAGAACCATTTCTTTTTTTACAATACTATCTATTGTAGTTAGTTTAGATGGAATAAACTTATAGTTGATGTTTTCAATTGTTACTTGCATATTTTATTAGGGTATATATTATATAAAGATATATTTAAATAAATTAAAAATATATATTTAGAAGTATTTAAATTCTTTCTCCCCTACGTAATGAAGAGGGAAAACTACTTTAAAATATTTCCAAATAAATATTTAGTTATAAAAAATCCTAACATTTTATATAGTAATATATTAATGAAATTTAATTTACTCATATTGAGTATAGTTATATTTTCTATATATCATTATTTTATTCATAATGGTTTAGAGAAAACATTTTCACAAACATATTTTAATTACAATTTGATTAATAGACCACTTGCTAATTGTAATAATAATTCTAGTCTAGGTTGTATTGGAATGCCTTCAGGTCATGCTGAATCTTCAGCAGTTTTATTCTTTTTACTTTATTTTTATAAATATATACCATTATGGGTTTGTTTATTATCTGTATCTATAATTTGTATACAACGAATTACATCTAAAATGCATACAATCAGTCAAGTTATAGTGGGTTCTACATTAGGATTCTTATATGCTTTAATATATAAAAAATTTAATCTGTCGTTCTTAGGCTTTTTAGTAATATTCTCTATTGGATTTATATTAGCTTTATTATCGATATTTAAAATTGATAAGCAAGTTTGTGGTCAAATTCCTTCATGGGTTGATAAATCTATGTATGAAAGTATTAAAAAGAAACAGGAGTCACCATTTTACATAAAAATAGCTTCGATATATGGTAATGTAGTTGTTCAAAACATAACTTTTTTAAATTGGAATCAATTAGAAACAAGTCTAGATAAATTGGTAGAGAGAATAAAAAATTCCGAAATTAAATTTGACGCTGTTGTTGGAATCAAAACTGGTGGAGCTATTATTTCAGATTATATTTCTCGCAAACTCGGTTTACCTAATTACAAAATTAAATTATCGAGGGACGAGTATAATTGTAATAAACAATCTATTAATGCTATAGGTGATATTATAAAAAAGACTTTATTCTATAAACAGGGAGAATTTACAATTTGTGAAAATATAGATGATAATTTAGAAGGTAAAAATATTATTCTAGTTGATGAATTAGTTTCAACTGGAAAAACAATGGAAGAGGCTTATAACTATATTAAAGAACAAAAATATGCTAATATTGTGTATCCAACTTGTATAGCACTTTATAAAAATCAATATAAAGGAGAATTACATATTAATAATGTATTTAACCAAACAATTTTAATTTGGCCTTGGGGGTATGACAACTAATCTTTTAACAGAATATCAGTTTTAAATAATTCATTTATAACTTCATCCATCAATGTAATATAATCGTCATTACAAAGAGTTAAAGTTACACCATGTGACATTGCTAATACAAGTTGTGACTTAACAAAATCATCACTAGGTCTTATGCCAATATTAGTAAGTTCTTTTTTTGATAAATATTCCTTAAATTTTGAAAGAAATTTATAGATTTGTAATTGATTAGCCTTTTTAGAAGAATTAATTGTCTCATCAACTATTTCTTCCAAACATGTTACAATATTATTATAATCCTCTCTAGGTATTTGCTCTAATATTCCAGGTGGCTCAAGAATCCCCAAATTTAATAGTTTTTCGGCTGATTCGCGAGGCGTTTTATCAAACATCTGAGTAAAAACATCAAATAATAATCCTTTATATTGTGTTCCAACTTCATAAATAATTCCAAAATCAATAACTCCAATTTTATAGGTATATTTATCTTTGTCATAATCTTTAATAAATAAAATATTTCCACTATGTAAATCACCATGAGTTACACCATGTAATAAAGTTGTTACCAATCCAAATTTAACTACTAATTTTGCGAATGGTTTATAATCTTCTTCTTTAATTTGATTTATTTTAATTCCTTCAATACGTTCCATTAATATGATATCAGGATATTCTTGTGTTACTTCCCTATTTGCTGTTGGTATCTTAACATATTTAAGATATTTACAATTTTCTCTAATTTTATCCATATTATCTATTTCTTCTAAGAAATCTGTTTGATGTCTAATAATTTCAACATTTTTATTTACAACTTCAGCTAATTGGTATTTATTTATAATAGGAATAAATGATAAAATATACATTGAAAATAATAAATTATTAATGGCATCATCCAATTTTTCTTGTATGTTTTTACGTTTCATTTTAATTATAACTTTTGTTTTTGAATTATTTTTTTCGTTACCCATAAAAACCAATGAAATCATACCAGCATTTATAGGTTTCTCGTATCCATATGGTAATTCTATATTGTATTTATGTGACATTTCAACTAATTTGCCTAAATCAATATCAGAATAATTCCATGGAGCATTATCTGTAAATCTTAGTAGTTTATTATTTGTTTTATCATCAATTAAACTATTATTTAAAGCAAATGCTTGAAATATTTTAACATAAAGAATGTTGATAGATGCTAAGCGCATAGATAATCTATCAATAAAGTCAGAATAATCACGAAACAAAAAATATACCATAATTTCACTACCAAAAATAAACAATGCGTTCAGTAGAAAAATGATTGATTTAATATTTTTAACAATATTATTATACATATATTACATTCTAACGTTTTCTATAAATTGTTTTACTCTATTAAATATTTTATACAAAATTAATCCAACTAATTTTTCTACAACTGCAGGAACTAACATATGATTTTCAAATAAAACATTAATTGTAAATCTTACCTTATGTAAAGTAATAATGTTACAATTACATATCATAGTTTTAAGAGGCATTAATTCAGCGTCTATTGGCATACCTTCTGGTCTTTCTGATTTGATTGTCTGTGATTCAAATGTAATATTATTTTCTTTAGATGTTTTTTTAATATGAACATAAGAAAAACGTTGTGGTAAACCTAAATCTTCAAATAAATGTCTCATTAACAAATTAATAGTTGCTTCATGTTCATTTATTATTTTTAAATTTACTTTTTCATAAATATCATTATTTAAATCATAAATAAGTTTTACTAAATTAAAATCTATAATTTTTGATAAAATTATATTATTATTAACCATTTCAAAGGTCAAACTATAGTTATTTTGCTCATTTTTAGTAAAAACAAACCCCTCCTTAGAATATAACTCTGTCATTTATTTTAATGCATAAATAAAATTAAAATAAATAACTTATTTTCATTTACTTAAATCCATCATAATATAACTGGATTATTTCTATTGTTTTTTCTGTTTTATTATTTTCATTACTCCAGTATTCAATTTGTGATTGTAAAGTAGATAATCTTTCATTCCATTCATCGTTTTTATTGGTCTTAATTTTTAGAATACCTGTTTTAGGAGTGATTGACCAACAGCTGGTTATTTTTTCATTATTAGAGCTAATATAATCGTCTGGATTTAATCTTATAAAAACAATTGGTCTGTGTCCTACATCTTGAGATAATTGCATAATGCGTTTATTTTCACAAGAGCAATCGTAATCTGTATGTTGATTTTCATCTACTTCAACAATAATTACTTGATAACCTAAATCACACATTAAATCAGGACGCCTTTTGGAACAACCATCTTCCACCTTCTTATCTAAATTCCAAGTAAAATTTGGGAATTGATTTATTATAAATTGAGCTACATCTGTTTCTTTTGTTTTATAATTTCTTGATACTGGTTGGTCTGGAAATAAATGCATAAAACAACGAAAGCAATGATTATTGTATTTAGGATTTTTATAATTAACTTGACAACATTTACATATACCAGAACCATTACACTGAACACATCTCTCTCTTCTTTTTCCGTGTTGACAAATTTGGTTGCCTTTACATAAGTTACAATAATTTTTCCTTTTGCTATGTTCACATAATAAATTAGGATTACATATCAAACATTGTTTCTTCCTTTTATCATGTGTACACAATATAGAAGGGTTACAAATTTTGCAACCACATTTAAGAATGTTATGTTCACATAAACAATTAGGATTACATATTTTACACCTACATCTCTGTTTATTATGTTCACAAATGCTTATACCTTTACATGTTTTACATGTGGATTTATTCACATTATGTTCACATATATTTATGCCTTTACAATCCTTACATTGACGAATTTGTTTATTATGATGACAAATTCCTTTACCATTACACTCACTACATATATATTTTTCTCTATTATGTATACAAATGCCAGCACCACAACATTGAACACATCTATATTTTTCTTTTCCATGTTCACATTTAGTATGTCTCTTTGATTTAATTGGTTGACACAAAATTTCTTCCATTTATACATTTATTAAAGAAAATATTTTTAAATACTTTATGTGAATTAAGTATTTTCCTTAATATTTTCATTTTTCATTTTTTCTTTTCTCTTTAAATACGCGTTTCTCCTATATTCTTTAAGCTTATCAGGATTTGTTTCTTTTAATTTTTCTAATCTTTTATTACTTGTTTCTATAAATTTGTCTTTATTATTTTCATAATATTTTTTATTTCTTTCTGGGTTAGTGTAATTCTTTAGTCGTTCCTCTAACTCACTTACACGTTGTTTTAATTTTTTATTTTCTTCTAAAACTACGTTGATATCCATATTATAATAGTATATAATATTGATTTTAAATTATTTTAATACAAAGCATCTTTATACATCTTGATTGACTTTTCTCTCTGCTCTGCATAATCTACAATGGGTTTAGGATATCCACTATCTTTATGCTTTTCCCAAGCAGTATCCCAATTATGGATATCCTCGTTTGAAACATCTTTAAGTTCAGGTATCCATGTCTTAATATATTCGCATTTCGGATCGTGTTCTTTTGACTGCGTATATGGGTTGAAGTAGCGGAAATATGGATTAGAATCACTGCCTCCACCTGACGACCAGCCCCATCCCCCGTTGTTGTTTGCTACATCATAATCTACCAAATGCTGAGCATAAAAGCGTTCACCTTCGCGCCAATCAATAAGTAATATTTTTATCAATATACTGGAAGAAATCATTCTTCCGCGATTGTGTGTCCAAGCTGTCTGTAAAAGTTGTCTCTGTGAAGCATCTACAATAGGTATTCCAGTAATACCTTTACACCATGCATCAAAAAGTCGTTTATTATCATGCCATTTTATTTTGTCATATTTTCTATTCAAACTATGACCTAATACATATGGATGATCATATAGCACTTGGCTATAAAATTCTCTCCAATATAGTTGACGAATGAAGGCATGATTAGATTTGAAGGCGTAATACACTTCGCGTATGGAAACGTTCCCGAATTTTATAAAAGCCGAGAGTTGCGAAGTAGGTTTCGATAATTCATCTCTAGTCTGAGCATAATGTTTTATGTTTTTTGCGGCAACTCTTATTTGTTTCAAAGCTTCAGTTCTTCCTCCATGAACTAAAATATCAGGATTTTCTTTCCCAACAAATTTTTTCATGGCTTGTTCTAAAGTAATTTTATTGGATATATGAGCTTCTGAAGATTTAAAATGTATTTTTTTTGTAACAGGTTTTTCAACCTTCAACTTACTAGCGGTTTCATAATAAGGCGTAAACTTTACATATGATTCACCTGACCCATTTAGTACTGAACCAGGTTCGCAAAGGTAATAATCATGATCATATGTTACGAAGATTTTCATTCTTTGACACATTTTGACAATATCATCATCCCTCTCTCTAGCATAAGGAGTAATATCTAAATTGAATGCTACAATATTGATATCCCATGCCTTAATACAATCTGCTATAACTTTATTATTCTTTCCATAAAATGTATGGAGATGACCACCTTGTTTTCTGATTTCTGAAGACAAATTATCTAGTGATTCAATCATAAATTGAACAGCATTATCAGATTTATATTTATTACCTGAACCAACTTGTTCAGGAGTAAAAATAAAAATTGTATATATATTATTACATAATTCCGAGAGAAAATTTAATCCATTATTGTCTATTATTCTTAAATCCCTTCTAAAGATAAATAAACCATTTTCCATTTTTTTGCTCATTTTATATATTAAAATGATATAAAAGTATAACAATAATTTAAAAAATGTCCAATGTGTAGAGTAAATTGGAGTGATTTTAATGTTTATATAAATAATGAGGAACCAGAAATTCTAGACCCACCAATTCCTATCTAAAACTTTAATTTGAGAGCCTTTTTTGTATATATTCATCTCTCTGATTTCATACAAATTTTCAAACCATTCGTTAACAAATTGTCTACAATTATTCTCATCAATTTGTTCACTATACAATTTTTTAACATTCTCTCTAATTTCAATCATAGAATCTACCAATTTATTTAAAACTTGGTCACATGTTCTCATATCAGGTCTAAGCCCAGCTTCAAACAGAATTTCGGAACCCCATGCAACACCAATACCAGAAATTTTTGTTTGGTCAAGCATTAAAACAGCCAACTTCTTTTTGCTTTTAATCCAGCTGTCAACTTCTCTGTGTAAATCAGCTGCTGAACTTGTTAGCCAATTTATGCCGAGTTTTTTCGTTTCTAACTCGTAATTATCAAACGGAATTTGGTGTCCACATATCCAACCAGTATTTATTTTAACAATATCATTATTGTCTAATATTTGAACTTTTCCATTTAAACCAAATGACCAATTTTCACCTTCATTCTCATTTTTAAATATAAATAGATGTTTTCCATATGGTATTGTTTTTTTAGAATGGTAAAACTTATTAATAGCTTCACTTAGAATCCAAATTTCAGGTCCTTCAGGCATATAAATAATATATAAAATATATTTATATTATTTGTTTTACCAATTTGTCAATTGTTTAAGACCAGACCAAAATTCATTGTTATTTTTCTTAGCCTGTTCTAATTGCTGAGCATGATAAAATGCTAATGCGGCTGATTCTTCATTTTTCTGTTTATCTTGATGGTATAATTGTCTTAATGCTTCTTCTTTACTAAGAGGATTAATATCAGTTGTGTCTCTATGTCTTTTATATTCATCAACAGACTTAAATTTCTGAGATTTATTAAAATCTTCTTCAGTAACAGGAATAACTGATTCAGCATAAGCCTGTCTTAAATCAGTATAACCCATTCCACCACCTCCTGTAAATAAAGAACCTGATGTAAAATTGCTATTATATTCCATTAATGAAGAACCTCCAACAGAGGATGAGTTAAAAGAATCACTAAAACCTTTATATGGTGTTAATGCTTGTATCTCTTTTTTTCTTTTTTCCATTTCTCTCCCCATTGAATCTTTATTAATATTTTGAGGAGTAAAAATTATGTCTTCGTCTGATTTTAACC
>Ga0222713_10001952_pt1 | contig 22381 bp, 9 predicted proteins | sample C33_649DmetaG_FD_165061 | JGI IMG/M metagenome (GOLD analysis project Ga0222713, IMG submission 165061) | Estuarine water microbial communities from San Francisco Bay, California, United States - C33_649D | ecosystem: Environmental > Aquatic > Marine > Unclassified | place: USA: California...
TTTTTTAATTCTTCCCAATTGTTACCAATACTATTATTTATTTTATATTTTGAATTTAAACTTATAGTATATGTTGTATTTTTTTTACAATATATAATATTGCTAAAAATATAGTATTTTTTTGTTTTAGCATTTATAGTTGTTAAAAAATCTTCATTAGGATTTCTATCATTTAACTTTCTCTGAATAATATATTTAGTTGGTGAAAAAGTGGTAGCTTCATCTATATTAGTATATAATACAGGAAATAATTCCTCAAAATTTTCGTTAAATGCCGGTTCAATTGTTGTTATTTTATTTTGGTTGGCGTTACAAGTAATTTCAGTAATATTATTTTTATTCATATAATATTTTATTATGACTATTGGATTATTAGCTGTATATTTTACAGATGACCCTGTTATATCATCAGTTATATCATCAGTTATATTTAGATTAGTATTTGGTACATATAAGTCAGTACTATTTTTTTTTATTTTACTTGTACTACCTACTACAACATTATAAATTCCTTTTAAGGTATCCCCAGTTGTTTTGATGTATTGCGAATTATTGATTGCTAAAATATCACAGGTTGTATTTACAGGGAAATTTACTTGGTATGATGCTGGAGTTGTGAATACCAAATATTTATGAGTTATGCTTGACACGACATAATATCGTATGATGACTATGCCTGAACCGCCACTACCACCGCCGTCACCAGCAGCACCACCAGCACCACCTCCACCACCTCCACCACCAGAACCTGTCATAGGTTGCCCGTTTGTAGGTGATATATTAGGGTTTTCATTACCCGATGCCCCATTTCCGCCAATTCCAGAACCTCCTTGAGCGGCATATCCTGAAAAATCACTACCCCCACCTCCACCCGCGGCGTAATATTTATTTTCACCTGTAATATCTATTTGTTTTCCATCACCACCCCATCCATATTTACCTGCTACTCTATACCCTTCACTTCCTGCTCCACCACCTCCTCCTGCGTAGAACAGCCCATTAGTATTATAAAATACGGCTCCTTTATTACCATATGATTTATCAATTGGAACACCTTTTGTAGCACCTCCACCAGAATAAGTTATGATTGCCTGATTAGGGTCTTGGGTTCTCCCACCAGTCCATGTAGTACCACCTCCACTTCCCCCAGAAGCTCCATCCGGAGTAGCATATGTTGCTCCATTACCCCCACCATATGCCTTGTATATTTCAACATTATCTTTAATTATAGAACTTGCTCTTCCATCTTCTTCATTACCAGTAGATAAAGCGACGCCCCCTCTTCCAACTTTAATAGTATATGTTCCCGATAATTCAATTCCCTTATCATACACTAAACCACCAGCACCACCGCCACTACCAATATATTCTGTTCCACCAGCACCACCACCGCCAACAACTAAAATATCAGCGACAACATTTTCAGGGAAATTAATAGTATGTATTCTTTGATTTCCATCATCTGATAAAGAACCAGATGATCCTTCAAAAGTCAATGTATGAGATTGATACTTATCTTGAGGTATTTGTTTTGGCACAGAAGGCGTTGCTGTAGGTTCTGTACTATCTGTAAGTTGTGTTGAATATATATTGTCTTTGAATTCTACAAGGAATTTAGCTCGGTCACCTCCATTAAGTGAAGACCATATCTCGTTATTATTATTATATATCATACCTGCTTTCAAAGTAATATTTGCTGATGTCCCTGCTCCATTTGTTATTATACATTTGTCGTTTGTTGTAGAGGTAGTAGTAGCAGCTCCAGTATCAAAGAATTCTTTGTTAAAATTGTAAAAACTTTCTAATTGTAAATTATTAGCACTCACTCTTAGATTACTATCGTTTGTTATAAAATTTCCATTGAAAATATTTTGTATATCAGTATTTACATTATTTTTTTGTGTATTTTTAATATTTTCTAAACTATTTAATTTATTTTGTTCATTAATTTTATTTTGTTCTATCAGTTCTTTATCAGCAACTTTAGTACCATTAAAAGATGTTGTAATATTATTTATTCTACCTTCAATTTTTTCATTAATTTTTCTTGTAATATCGGTATTAGTAATATTTACACCATATAGACCATTAATATTATTTATTCCATCATTGGTATCAAATAAATTATTAAATGCTGTTACATCTTGACTATTCATAATTACAACACCATTATCTGGAAAAAATGTATTGGTTGCATTATTTTGATACTCATATATATTAGCAGTATATAAATCTATATATTGTGCTTTACTAAAACCTATTATTTTTTTATCATTACAAAATTTATTGAAATCAAATTTATAAATATTAACACTTAAATTTTTTAATCCAATTCCTTTTTGCATTGTAATACCTTTTGTTGCGTCATATGACAATTTAATTTCAGATCCAATAGTTGACAAGCTATTATTATTAATATTGCTTTCAGTGAGATCACTTATTACACCATTAGTTATAGTAGCAGTTGTAATACTATCTATCTCATAATTATTACCATTTTTTGATAAATTTAATTTATATAATGTTCCTGATGGTAAACTTGGAGGAATAGGGTGCTGATAACTACAAATATCATCCAAAATATTAGATAAATTCGCAGCTTTTGCTTCAGCAGTATCAAGTGGATTTGTATCAAAAAACATACTAATATAATTTCCTGTATTATTATTAACTTGTGATACGTATGTTGGATTATTATTATTGTTAAAAGGTAAACCTCTAATTACACTAATACCATCCTTAAATATATTATATACGTAATCTTTGCCATCACCTTTAGGTTCTTTAAAACAACTAAGGTTTAAAATTCCATTATCTTTCATAATATCTATATTATGAGACGTTGAAGTTATATATTTATTTGGAAAGTTGGCTGATTCTTTCCAATCTTTAAATGTATATTGGCAATTACTATCGCTATTTTCCGTACATTTATCTTCTTGAAATCTAATGGTACAATTTCGCTGATTTCTCATAATGTTATTAATATTGTCATTAGTTATATTATGATTTGGGATATTCTCAATATTATTTCTTATCTGATTTAAAATTTTTTCATTTGATTTCCCAGAATCATAATAACCACTTGGTTCTTGCGTTTCTATTGTTCCTATTTGCTTTTTTGTTTCCGTTGTTGCTCCTGTTACTGCCCCAGCTCCTGCTACTTCTGTTGGTGTGTTATATTTTTCAATTATATTATTATGTTTACAATATAAATTGTAAATAAAATAAATAACTACTACTATAAATATTATATATAAAAGGACGATTCCGATGAAATGCATATAATCATTCATATTATGTAAAGCACATATTTCACCCATAATTTTATTATTTAGTTAATCTACTATATATAATTATTTGTTTTTATTTTATTTTGACATATATCTTTCACAAATTAAACTACCTGTATTATCAGTTAATTCGGATAATTTAATACTATCATCCATTCTTTCACCGATTACCATCCAATTTATTTCAATATTATCAATTTCTTTTTCACAATATATGTAAATTATTCCGTCTTTAATATTTCCTTTAACCTTGTCAAATGTTTTATTGTTTCTCAAATATAATTGAGGATTTTTATTAAGTTTATTAAAAGTCCCTTTTGTCATTCCTCCTGTTTCATTACATTCAGTGTCTATATCAACTATTGCCTTACCTTTCGTTAATTTTTTTTTACCTCTATAAATATTATCATATCTCGGGGCTTCAATGCTGCTATGTAAAAGCCATTTATTATACCCCAGAGGGTGTGAGATTTTGAAATTTTTAGAAGTTCCCGTAATATCTCCATTAACATCAACTTTTGATACGGCATTCTCTTTATTAATTGCCAAATTACCCATATAATACACATCTGAATTTTTGCTATTATAAGTCCATAGTACTAATTTATTTGGTGTTTCAAAATCTCTATATTTAATTATAACTATACCCGAACCTCCATTACCTCCTGCCATATTTGCGCCACCAGCTCCACCTCCACTTCCGGTATTTTTAGCACCATCTATTCCTTTTGTATTAGGTTGTCCTCCATTTCCGCCTCCACCGAGACCACCGATACCTGGAAATCCTGTTGCTAAATTATTATATATACCGCCGCCACCACCTCCAGCATAATATTTTTTTATTCCGCTTATTTCATATTCTTTACCATTACCCCCGTCACCGCCATATGCTATTCTTGCGCTTTGTCCTAAATCACTTCCATAATTTCCAGATGTATTTCCATCTTCTCCTGCGCCTCCACCACCTCCACCCGCGCGAGTATTTACCCCCGATTCTTCACGTCTTCCTAATCCTCCGTTATTACCATAACCAATCAAAGTTTTATTTTCAAATTGAATTTCAGTAATCTGCTTTTTTATCCCTCCTATATTATCTGCTCCCGAATTTCCAGAAGCTCCACCTCCACCGGAAGCACCATTTAATCCATTAGACGCTGCATCTGCGCCAGCTCCTCCACCGCTGGCGATTATACTATATTTTTCATTGTATATTATTGTGTCTTCTCCATTATCATTAGTAGAATTATTAGATATACCACCTCTACCAATTTTAATATAGTATTCTCCTTTCATTAATATATTTGAACCATATACAAGACCACCAGCACCACCACCGCCACCAGCATTGAATCCGCCAGCGCCTCCACCACCAATAACTAAAATATCACACAAGGTTTCTGTTGGAAAATCTATAATATACTCGGTTTGATTTTCAAAACCCGTGCTATGTTCAAACTCAAGTAATTTGTACTCTGTATTATGAGAATTTTGATTATTATCATTTGTATTTCTAACAAATACACACATACCACCATCAATACTTATCGCTGGTTGAGACCAATGACCGGCATCAGATTCAGAATATAATATTAAATCACCTCCATTATATGGGTTATTTATAGGCTGTGCCCCATTATCGCGCAATCCAATACATGGATCTTCTAAGTTAGCACTTCTATTATACCATCTGGCATAATATGTCATAGGGATAATAGAAGATTTAATTATTTTTCTACTGACATTATCATATACATTTCCGATAGCGTCATTTTTAGTAGTATGTAGCCAATGTTTCATTCCAGTTGTACTAAATAGAAATTCATCAAAATTACCAAATGGGACACTAAACTCATTATTATAATCATAAGATGTTCCATATGTTGTTGTTCCTGCTAAATTATCATTGTTAGAATTATACCATCTTTGGGCGGTTGGTGGTAAAAATCTAACTAAGCGCCATCCATTAACTCCGCTCGCTTTTTCTGCGTTAAATTCTAAATATTTTGTTAAACTTGTATAAAAAGGCTTAGGTATAATAGATGATATTCTATTATTTTCTAAAGAATTTCTAACTAATACGTGATATTCTGTATTTTTAACTTGCGATGTGCGCGCGGACCAAATACCAACAGAGTCATTTCCCAAAGAACCATCAACAGCAAAAGTTTTTTCGTGATATACTAAATCTGTCGTAGGACTATTATTTCTATTTTTACATAAAATAAATGGTGTCATATTTTGATAATTAGTTATTGTAAAATAATTATTATAGTTAATAGCGGTATTAAATCCGTCTTGTGTTTTTTTGACTATTAACGAAGACCAATCTTTAGATATAGAAAACATAGTTTCACACATAGTTCTATCGGCATAAACATATTGAACGCCATAGCTAGAACCTGAATTATACATATTTCTATCATCCCTTATAAATATTACTTCGTTCCAAATATTGGGAAAAACATTATCAAAACTACCAAAATCGTCAAAAATATATTTGTTATTAATTTTAGGTATAATATCTCTATTACCATATGAAGGGTACCAATCAGTTGAGGCAGATGATAAGAATTTAACATAATGCCAGCCTTTTACTCCTGTGAGGTCTTCTGCTGTTCTTATAGCATTATGAATAATTATAGGACCTTTGCTTTTAGAATTTTCAAAATAGTTTCCATGATTTCTTTTAATATTATTATTATATAAATCACCACTTATGTTAATATTACCTTTAATATTGAGAGTATAATTATCGGTTGATTTAGTTCCTATTGCTACATTACCATAATAATCAACAAAAGGTGTATTATTATTATATTTCCATTGTGCTTCATAATTAAAATTTGTAGTGCCATATTGTGATTTATATCTTACTATGACTATTCCACTACCTCCATCTCCGCCTTTATTAAATCCTTGATAATGGGATCCTCCGCCTCCTCCACCACCTGTATGTTTTCCACCATTTCCACCTGGTGTATTTGTTTGAGATTTCGTATTTCCACCACCTCCATTATCCCCGTTTGTATAACCCAATCCTCCAATAGTATTATTCACAGCGCCCCCACCTCCACCACCTAACCCTCCATTACCACCAGTTGTCGAATACCCGCTCCCTCCGCCACCACCACCCCAATAATATCCAATACCCATAATATCGCTAAATAATCCGTTTCCTCCTTTGGCAGAACCGGGAGCTGTCCCTGAACCACCAATTTCTCCAGCACCACCACCTCCGCCTGAATAATTTGTGCCTGCTCTTGCTCCACCTTTATTTCCTTGTCCTGGTATTCCGTTACCGGATCTGTCTTCTAAACCTAAATGCCAATATCCTCCAGCGCCACCACCAGAACCTCCTTTATTTCCGTATCCACCTAGAGGTCTATCATATAGTGATGTACCACCATAACCACCTCCAATAGCTACAAGATTATCAAAAATTGTATTAGCTCCATTAGTTCCGTTAATAGTAAAACTATGTGCCGAAGGTTGTCCATTTGTATTTGCTGCTGGAGCACCAGACCCTCCATTTCCAACATAAATAGGGATTATTTGATTACTATTCAACATATAGTTTTTTTTATAAATAACACCTCCACCACCACCACCTCCTCCCATATCCATGCCACCGCCACCACCTCCAGCAACAACTAATATATCACACAATGTATCATGTGGAAATGACAAAGTATATTTAGTTTGATTATATTTTTTAGCACTATTAAAAATAGAGTTTACTTCTACTTCTGTCAATACTTTTTTATAAATTCTAAAATCATCTATGCTTGCTATAGACTGCGATGAATTAACACTACCTAATAAAAAACTAAAATTATAATTTGTAATATTTGGTATTTTTCTTGAAATATTTAAAATCTCTGGGATTCCGTCAAAATAAATATTCCATAATCCTGAATTATTTATAGACCAAGCAATGTGATGCCAATTATTATCAATAGTACCAAATAAATGTTGAGATATAGTATTATTATTTTTGATAGTTATGTTTAGATTATTATTAGCATTATTTTTACTTAATGTTATGCGATTAATAGTAGTCGTATCAGTAGAAGAATCAGAAAATTCAAATAATGGCGCCCAAGCATTACTTAGAATATTCATGTTATACCATAAACTAAAAGTAATACCATTATTTTCGGTTATAGAGCTTAATATTCCTGATAAACTTTGAGGAAATTTAATTTTAGCTTCTATATTATTTTCAAATATTGATTTACCAAAAATAGAGTTTGTATTATATGTTGGCGTTACATTGTTTTCAATAATTAAATTATGTTTTATACTTGAAGGATTCGAATCAACTAACCCTTCATTATTTCCGTTGTCGTCAAATTTATAATGAACTATTAGATTATTATTATCACTTTCTAATTTTGCGTAATCGTAAAAACGATTATATAATGTGTTTATTTCGTCATCTGATAAAACTTTATTATATATTCTAAAATCATCCATTTGCCCGTTCCATGTGCCGTCGGCTGAAAATGAAGATTTATTTATGTAGCGTATAGTATAATTAAGTTTTAATAATTTAACACTTTTAGATATATTAATATTGTATCCATCCATATTTATTTTCCATATACCATCTGGATTAATTGAAAATACTATGTGGTGCCATTTACTATCAATCATAAATAAATTATTAATTACAATATCACCTGAACCGGCAATATTTATTGTTAAATTATTAGTGCTAGCATATCTACCAATTAATATTCCTGTAATTTTGCCAGCACCATCTTGAAAATCAATAAATCTACAATAAGAACCAGCTGAAGTAATTCTATACCAAAAACTGAAGCTAATGCCATTATTGACCCATATTAAATAAGGATCTATACTATATGGAAATTCCAAATAATCAGCACTGCTATCAAAAGAAATAGCAGAACCTGTTACAGAATATAATGATTGAAAATGAGTATTATAATTAGTTAAATTATTGCCATTAGAAGAACTATCATCAGTACTATTATCAAACTTGTACCAAGCAATTAAATTAGTAATATCGGCATTAATATAAGGGTAATTATAACTTTCATTGTAAGTAAAAATTAAATAATTATAATCATCATTATAAGATATTTTATTGATATCTACATTTGGTATAATGGTGGGGACATTAAGATCAACAATATCTTTGTTTGTTCGCGTACCTTCAAAACTCATAATTTCCAATTTAAAAATTTTTGAACCATCGTAGATATGTATATTGCTATCATTAAGTTCAACAGACATTAATTATATTAGTATGATAACTCTATATTTATATATATAATAGAAAAATGAATATAATAAAAAGAGTACATAATCTTAAAAAACTTTTGAAAATCTAAAAAATTATAAAACTCTATTAAAAATAAAATTATGTACTCTTTTTATTGCCTAATTTAGAAAATCATCTATTTTGTGTTCACATATCATTTTCCCTTGATAATTTGTAGATGGAGTATTAATAAGACTGCCGTCTTTTCTTTCAGAAATAACAAGCCAGTCAATTTCTATTTCATCATTTATATTTTCACACTGAACTTTTATTATACCATTTTCAATATATCCAATAACTCTATCATATGTAGTATTATTTTGTAGATATAGATCGCAATTACTATTTAATGCTAAAAAAGTTCCGACAGACATCCCGCCAGTACTATTACATTCTTTGTCAATATTAATAAAACATTTTCCATTTTTAATTATTTTTCTACCACGATATAAATTTTCATATCTCGGCGCTTCAATAGTTCCATGATATAACCATTTATTACTAATTAAAGGATGATTTATTTTGAAATTTTTAGTGTTACCTGTAATATCACCTATTACATCTAATTCGGTTTTAGGATTAGTAGTTCCTATACCTACATTACCTAAATTATAAACATTACCTATATAATTATAATTCCATTGGGATAAGAATTCTACGCCACTAATATATTTAGATAGATGTCTTATGATTACTATGCCTGAACCGCCGTCTCCACCATCTAAATCTTCGGTAGTGCCATCATTATATTTTGAGCCACCCCCTCCACCTCCAGTACCGGGTAAGCCATCGCCACCACTAATATCAGGAGTTCCGTCAAATCCACCTATGCCGCCTCCACCAAATAAACCATTACCGCCATTAGGATATCCTGGAATGCCTGTGTTGAAAGAAGTGTTTCCACCTCCGCCGCCAGCAAACCACCCATTATGCCCGACATTAGTTCCAAAATAACTTATAAACTCTTTCCCTGCACCTCCATACCCGCCACCTGTCGTTGTAATATTGCCACCTATACCTCCAGCCCCCCCACCACCTCCAGAAAGATAACCAGGGTTACCAGTTGTACCATCCTTGCCTTCGCCACCAGAATTACCATAACTTTGCCACCCTATATATGTATTTTTTGTTGAAATACCCCCAGCATTTGCTGTTGTTATATTATCACTATGAGAGCCTCCGCCACCACTACCTCCATTGTTTCCTGATCTTCCCTGAAATGGCGAACTTTCAATTCTACCTCCACCACCACCACCACCAATAGAAATATATTCTGATCCATTTATTGTTATAGAACTATCTTTACCATTTTCTCCATTAACAAAAGAAGATGATCCAATACCTCCCCTACCTACTTTAACATTTACAATTCCATTCAAAAATGAACCAGAATTAAATAATATTGCTCCTGCTCCTCCACCACCACCAAACCTTCCACCGGCTCCACCACCACCAACAACTAAAATATCACAAGATGTATTTTGTGGAAAATTTACTTGATATATTGTTTGATCTTCTGTGCCACCTGAATGCGTTAATACCAAATATTTATATTTAGAAATAATACTATATTTATATATATCACCATAAGGAGTCAAAATATCATTATTAATTAGTTTAGGTATAGTATAATATCGTATGATTACTATGCCCGAACCGCCTTTTCCACCATAATAATTTGTATTACATCCATATGGACCTGCTCCGCCACTTCCTGTATTTGGGAGTCCATCACCGCCAATTGCTACTCCTGAACCAGGTAGTATACCTCCTCCACCTACACTTCTTATAGATGTTCTATTTGGATAAGCATGTCCTCCACCAGCATAATATGTATTATACCCTAATATATTTACCATTACTCCATCGCCACCATAACCAGAACCTTTACTATCACCTATTTCCCCCCCCCCTCCTCCTCCTGCTCCTCTGCTATTACTTGGTGCTCTACCACCATTATAACCTCCGGGAATATATGATGTGCCATTCCAAAATGTATTACCTTGAGTTGATAACCCGCCATTTGTTCTTGGATTTCCACCGCCTCCTCCAGACCCACCTTCACTGCCATTTTGCGAAGATGAAGTAGCGCCTTTACCGCCTCCTTTGCCAATTAATTGAATATTATCTAATTTTAAAAGATTATTATTAATATCCGTGATAAAACTATTATTACCATTAGTATTAGAATTACCACCTCTACCAACACTGACATTATATTTTCCAGCTATTAATTTTTGCTCAACCATATAAACAACACCCCCAGCACCACCACCACCTGGTTCACAACTTGTACCATCACCAACGCCACCACCACCACCACCACCAACTATTAGAATATCAGCTACAGCATCTTCTGGAAAATTAATATTATATGTTCTTTGATTTCCATCTGTAGTTGAAGTATAGCCAGATGATCCTTCAAAAGTTAATATATGATATTTATATAATATACTTGGTGTGGATGTGAAATTTTCATCAATAGAATCTTTGTATAGTGATAAATCTAATATAGGAGATATTTCAACATCATCTGTTTTAACTAAATATTTTGGATATTCTATTAAAGCACCATTTTTATATAAATCCCCTGTAATATTAATATCACCTTGAACATTTAATGAATATTCAGGATTAGATTTTGTTCCAATCCCTACATTTCCCATAAAATAAACGTTTGACGTATTGCGTTTATATTTCCATTGCGCATCATATTCTTGTGAACTATCTATTTTATTTAATTTATATTTTAATATTAAAACACCGCTACCTCCATGACCCCCTCCATATTCATCTTTTCCTTCTCCTCCACCCCCACCACCCGTATTTATCATTCCATTAATATTCGGCAATCGTAATGTTGAACTCATACCGCTTCTACCGCCTCCACCCAAACCCCCATCGTTATAATATATAGAACCATCCCAATTACCACCACCTCCTCCTCCAGAAAAATAAACTTTGTCTCTATAGTGATGTCCTATATTTGTATTTTTAATAGAAAAAAAAGATTTGAAATCTATATTATCAACAGAATGAATACCATCACCACCTTTTATAATATTATTATTATTTGGATTTTGAGCAAAACTATCAAAACCTCTTGAACCAGCGCCTCCTCCACCACCTCCTCCATTAGGATTATCACCATTTCCTATCCCTCCTTCGTTGCCAAAAACCTTAGAACTATTATATCTCGGAGCATCTCCAGAGTCATAGTAATTTCTATATACGGATATTGAATTGCCATTAACAATATTGTTATTAGATAATAAACCTCCGTGTAGATAATCTTTGCCTCCAGATCCTCCACCTGAACCACCGCTCGCAGCATTTTGCCCTGCTAATGTTCCACCACCTTGTCCGCCACCACCACCAGCGGCTCTATATATACAAATGTCCTCATTTATAATTTCAGAATCGCCTCCATTTTCGCCCGTTTTCATACTTGTTGTAATCTCGCCTCCTATATTTCCCGGAGTATCTACACCGAGACCTCCTTTTCCAATTTTTAAAATATATTCTTTATTTTTTCTAAATGTAAAATTATCAAAAATCAAAGCACCAGCTCCTCCTCCACCGCCCATTCTTCTACTTCCTCCACCACCTCCAGCAACTATTAACATATCACAATATGTATCATTTTCAAATTTTATATTATATTTTGTTGATTTATAATTATTATAAAGATCGTATATTTCTGCGCCACTCAAACATTTATTATAAATTCTAAAATCATCTAAGTTACCTTTAAAACCCGAATTTAAGTTTGTTTCAGAACCTGATAAAAATCTAAATATTTTTGTGGTATTATTAGGAAACCCCGTACCTATAATACCCGAATATGTATTAACATAAGTATTTAATGTGCTATTTAATAGCTCACCATTTCTGTAAATATTTATAACATTATTAATATCAGTATTAGCATTTAAATTTATAACAATAGCTATATGTACCCAAGTATTATATGTAAATAAAAAACTGGCTACATTATCATAATATGAATTATTGTCAGTTTCCATATAGACTATAAAATTACCTTTTTCTTGCTTAACAACAAATGTATTATCGTGACTAAATATAGTTTGATCTATATTTGTCGAAGAACTATAAGTTTGCTTTATCCAAAATGTAAATGTTGCTTCTTTTTTCAGTAATTTGGACATCCAATTTGCGGGAGTTATGTTATAACCATAAATATCATTTTGATCGGATTTAAATAAAGAGCCTACACCGATATATTTATTGTTTAAATCAATTACACCATTACTATATATATTAGATATGTTCCGCATATTAACATTAATAGAAGCAGGTTTCATAGAATAGTTATGAAATAGATTATGATTATCAAACTTCCAATGAACTATGAGGTTACTATTATCTATATTTAAGGAAGGGTAAATATCTTTATTATAGGTAAAAATATTATAATTATATATACCATCATTATAAGAATATTCTTCTTCTAATTCGGGGATACATATAGCCACATTATTTTTTTTAATATAACCTTTTGTTTTTACAATATCAACATAAACATTACTCGCTCCTCTGTCAATGATAATATTGCTGCTATCTATTGTAACGGGCATATATAATACTCTATATATTTTATATAATAAAAATAATGAAAACGCACTATTAACATTTGATGGGTTTAAAATAATTATTTTGTGATTTAACGCAATGATTTAAACGTAATCCTTGTATATTAAAAAACAACCATTCTTCTTCCGTAAAGTTAGTTTTTGTCTCTAATGCTATAGATAATTCTTTATTAACTAATAGAATTCCTTTAATAGGAAAAATCGTACCTACATTTTCCCAAAATAATCCCAGTTGAGGCGTTTCAACATTATTATTATAAGTTCCACAAGGAATGTTTTTTGAGTGTTCGCAAATGAGGCTTCCATTTTCATCAGTAATAATAGAATTTATTAAAGATTTATCGCATCTTTCGGCAACAACTAACCATTCAACTTCAATATTATCTTTAATATTATTACTTTCAATAGTTATAACCCCATCAATTATTTTTCCTTTAACATTATCATATGTATTATTATTTTGTAAATATAGTTGCGGGTTTTTATTTAATAGATTAAAGGTTCCATAAGTCATACCTCCGGTGTCGTTACATTCATAATCTATAATAACTTTAGCTTCACCATTTTTAATGGTTGTTTTACCTCTATAAATATTATCATATCGCGGTCCTTCAATACTTCCATGATATAGTATTTTATCGCTTATAATAGGGTGTTGTATTTTAAAATTTTTAGAAAATCCTGTAATAGTACCATTGACATCAAGGGATGATTCGGCTATAGTAGTTCCAATACCAACATTCCCATTATATTTCACAACATTATTATATGTATTATACGTCCATTCTAACAAATTTTGAGATATTATCTCGTATTCTGCTTTATACTTAATTATTAATATACCGGATCCACCATTTCCGCCATTATTATTATTAATATCACCTCCACCACCACCACCTCCACCGCCTGTATTAAATGTAGCAAAATTAGAATATTTGTTATTGATATTATTGCCAATTATACCACCATTACCACCTCCACCTAAACCACCTATACCATCTTTAACAATATATCTTTTTATGGCATTAACATTTCCAAACATAGATGATCCCCCTCCACCTCCTCCACCGCCATAAAATTTTGGCATTCCTGTTATATCACATTGAGTTCCATTGCCTCCATTACCCGATATACTATCTTTAATAGAAGACGTTAGCATATATGCGTTTTCACCATTTTCTCCTAAAACTCCGCCGCCACCACCGCCACCTGCTGCGACACATATAATATCGCCATTAATATTATTGCTATTAGTTCCACCAGAACCACCATTACCAGAATATGTAGAAACGATTGAGTTGCCACTATTAATAGTTGTATATGAAGCGGCACCGCCGCCACCTCCACCGCTTGAATTATTATTTAATGCTGAATAATTTATTACCGGGTCTATTCCTCCATAATCTCCGCCATTCCACGAAGTACCTCCACCGCCTCCAGCGGCTATATATAATAATGTGTTATTAATATATAATTCTGTGTTACTGCCATTAGTTGAGTTTTGATTGTTATCATATAACCTGCTACCATTACCTCCTCTACCTACTTTAATAGTATATTCAGCTGGTTCTAAAAATATATTATTAAAATATTGAACATCGCCGCCACCACCACCGCCACCATATTTTCCACCACCTCCTCCGCCGCCTACCAATAAAATATCACAATTTAGTTTTTTAGGTATTGTTAATTTATATTCTGTATGGTCGGGAGTTATAGTATTATTATCGGATGAATTGCGAACAAAAATATAATAATTATAATCTTCGGGTTTATATTTAACATAATTGCTGTCAGGCCAATTATTTCCAGGAACATTATTAAAACCTCTTTCAGAATATTCTTGATATATTAAATGTCCGGTAGCATTGTTATAATTGGATACTTGGTGATCAAAAATATAAGGTGATTGCGATTGTTCTCCAAATTCTCCATTATCCGTGTGTCTATAATATTTAAACAATCCGTTTGTTAATTTATTTCCACCTATAGCGGGTTTATCTTGCCAATTATATAAATCAAGGTGTGTAGAATTAATATGAAGCCAAGATGTAAAATCCTCACCTTTAACAAATAAAATTTCATTATAATAGTTATCATCCCAAGTCATAGCCCATTCTTCTGTTGAGAGGCGAGTATATTCATTTAATTTAAAGTTTCCTTGTAAATTATCATTTCCAGACCACCAATAAGGGGAAATAGGTTTATATTTAACTAAAAGCCACCCTGAAAAACCAGTAATACTTTCGGCTTTTATTTGCATATCATAAATATAATTGTAATTGAAAGTTAATAGTTTATAATCATTATGAATTTGACCATCATATAGCAATTTAATTTCGCTATTATTTAGAACTTTGTCATAAATTCTTAAATCAGCCAAATGACCTTCAAAACCTCTGCCATTATCACCACTATTAGCAACGGCTAAATTATTGAAAGATCTCAAAGTACAATTTTTGAGACCTATGCCAGCAACAATAAATGTACCATTTATATATAGTTTAGTAATTACTGGATTTTCATTAGACAATGTATATACAAGGTGATACCATATATTATCATATATAGGGCTAAATGATGGCGAAACATTCCATTGATTGTTTAAAGCTGTAGATATAGTCAAAGTTTTATTAGAAAATGTATAATCAAATTGTATAGAAGGAGATGGATAATTTCCGTAACCCATAATAGTGTAATACGATTTACCAGTAACTTTAAACCAAAATGCGAATGATATAGGTACATTTTTATTAATATTGTCGGTTAAAGCCCAATTTCGATTAGCTTCGGCGGTAGATATAGCTACACTTGTATATAGCGGGTTATCAGAGTGTAGATTAAAGAGCATACCTCCAAAATAATTATTTAATTTAAAATTATTGCGTGAAGAATCTTTGTTGTCACCATTTAATTTATACCATGCTACAAGATTATTATCGTCACATTCAAGATAAGGATATTTAATATTTGTCGGCTTAGTTTGTAAAATATAATTATTGTTTGATAATATTTTATTGTAAGCTATAGCATTAATTTCAGTATTATTTAAAACTCTGTTATACAATCTGAAATCCTCAATATTGCCGTAAAATTGCTGGGATCCATCGCTTTTATTACCAAAAATAATATTGATATTTTGTAATGTATTAGTAGTTGCTATAGAAATAGTTTGAAATAACTGACCATTTATATATAAATTCGCGCCAGTATTATTATATGTCAAAGTATAATGAACCCAATTATTTAATATATATATGGGTGAAGTTAATGTAAATAGTTTATTTTGAGTTCCACCTTGACAAAGAAAAAACTCTATATTATCTGAATTGCTACGTCTTATGTTAAATCCGTCGCCATTTGACAAATCATTAAAATGGAGTATTTGCCCATATTGTGATATTCCGGGCAATATTTTAACCCACAAAGATATAGTAAAAGCCTGACCTACTAAAGAGTTAAAATTAATAGTTTTAGATATTAACATAGAATTATTATTAAATAGGGCACATTTATTAACAATACCATATGTTGATAATGTATATAAATTTATAAGGTGATGTTTTATAGGATTTCCGGTATTACTATCAAAACCAATAATATTTTCGTTATTAAATTTATACCAGAGTTTAAGATTATTGGAATTGTTAGATAATATAGTATATTCTTTAACAATTTGGTTATTATATATATTAGATATAAATGTATCATTATTAGAAACGCTAATTTCTTTGCCATAAATATACCATTCGTCAAAGTTTAAAACGGTTTCAGAGCCCAATAATTTATTAACAACGACGGCATAATAATTATAAAAAATATTATTAGTAATATTTTCTATAAATACACCGGATACATATTCTATTGTTTGAGTTTTTCTTACTAATTCCGTCCAATTATTATTGTCATTAGAAGCATATATTACGAATTGTCCTGGTGCTCTATTATTAAAACCCGTTCTTGTTTTAAAACCATATTTAGTCATTATGATAGGGTATGGTAATTTTATTTTAAGCCAGTCGCCAATGTAATCCTGTTTAATATAATTTGTATTATCATAAATACCTGCTTTATATTGATTGGATCCGCCATGATATCCTGTTATATCACTTGATTTAAAAGCCGAGAATGCTTTCCACTCAGCATCATTATAAGAACTCTCCCATGTTTCATAAACTCCATTACCATATGATTGATTTTTTATGGCAAATATAGGAGATAATAAGTTTCTAACAGGAGGATACATGCGGATAGGTGTATATAACTCGTAAGGATAAAGTTTATTAGCCTCTTTTTTTTTATCAATTAATTTTTTTTTACCTGTTTGTATTTTCCTACCATTTTTATATAAATTGTCGCAATTAATATTACCTAAAATATTTAAAGCGTATTTATCATTTGCTGTTGTTCCGATTCCCACATTACCTAAAATATATGAGTTGGGGTTTTCTGTGTCATAAGTCCATTGAACCATATAATCTACATTTTGTTTAACTTTCGAACATCTAATGATAAATATACCGGAACCACCATTACCACCATTATATCTAATATTAGTAGTTGTAGAAGAGCCACCGGAACCACCGCCGCCAGTATTAGGTAATCCATTTACTCCATCTCCTTCGTTACTTGAACCTCCGCCACCATAGCCACCACTTGATATATTTTTAGTAGGTATACAATATCCGGTACTTCCACCACCTCCAAAATAAACATTACCATTAATGTGATGACCTATGGATTTATCTGTAATATTAAAAAATGTTTTGAAATTTTTACCATTTCCGTCACCTATACTATCGTATTTTCCGCTTCCACCATTACCATCAATAACTGCTTCTAAATTATTTGAATATCCTATTTGATTAGCGCCTCCTCCACCGGATGCGTATGGATCATTAGTAGATGCCGTACCATTCAATGTTGTACCACCAGAATAACCTTGAATATAATTTGTTTTTATAATAGTTCCGTCAAATTTTAAAATATTTGTTGATGTTCCAGTGCCACCTATCATATATGAAGTGTCTGTTTGTGAAGGTCCATCTAACCAAGTGCCGCCACCGCCGCTACCGCCATTACCTGCGATAGAATATCCGCCTAAACTTGCGCCACCTCCACCACCAATTGCTTCAGTTTGCAAATAGCTGAATGATGTATTGAATCCATTTTTTCCTCTTTTAGGGGCGTCATCTTGATAATATTTATCACCATCTCCTCCATTTCCTACGTAAATATCGTAAGTTCCTGCTTCAATAGTTTGATTTTCTAAAAATATAATACCTCCCGCGCCTCCACCGGAGCCTGGAACAGACGAATTAAATAAATAATTAGTTCCACCACCACCACCTCCAGCGACCATTAAAAAATCACACAAAGTAGTTTCTTTAAATTCTATAGTATATTTAGTTTGATTATTACCTAAATTACGTAGTATAATATATCTATAGTTATCGTCATCAAATATTTGAGGTTCTTCCTTGTATTTATAACCATATAATTTAAAACTACTAACAGCAAAAAAAGTATCACCGAATAAACTATTTATTATCCACCTAAAGTATTTAAAAGGGGGTGGCTTATCAAAGTTTTTAAAGTAAATATCTGTTATATTAGGTGGATAAGAAGGTATTGTATCGGGTATTAATAAATCGTTTGGTACATTATGTATGGGATACCAAATAATTCTATCATTGCTTCCACATACGAGCCATATAAAAGGTTTCCTTACATTTCTATCAGCATCTGAATCACTCATGCTCCACGAATATTTTGTTAGTATCATTTTATCGGTGGATCCAATCTCTAACCATATGCCTCTATATAATGTTCCATCTGTTAATAAGGTTGTATCAGTATTATTGTAAGCATATTCGCTATATGTTTTAAATAATACCCAGTTATAAAATTGTATATACCAATTTTTAGTTAAATCATTATTTAAAACTGCGTACCATCTACCATTGCTTTCTCCACAATGATTCGTTCTAAATTCATATAAAACACCTTGAATATATTGTGAGAATCCTACGATAGTATCAGCATTATTATAAGTAGATACCACAAAATCGTCGGCATATGTAGAATACCCTGTAGAATCAATGACGGAACTCAAATTAAAATTAAAGGTTTGTAATTTATTTGTATAAACAGCTGGTAAACCTGTTGGAGGATTAGCAGGGAATTGTTTTTCATCATAAATATCTCTAATATTATCTTGTAAGGTTACAATAGGTAATTCTATATATTCATTATAGTTTATTATAGTTTTAGCAGTATCTACTATATAATTTTCATCGCCATAATCAACTATTATATTACTACTTGATAATGTTAATGGCATTTAAAACCCTTCTATATTAATTGTTATATATAATCTTAATATAATTTGATTCATAATAAAAAAAATAAGATAAAATGAGATAACCTAATTGAATCCAATTGGTTTAATCCAATTTTTAACGCAAATATTATCATTAGGCACTGAATGAGAAAAAAAGCAATTACATTTAATATAGCAAAATTTACTTTTAAGACTCGGGACATATGATATGTTATTCTTCAATGTCATCTTATCATTTTTGGTGATAGTAGAAATATTAGAAATATTAGAAATATTAGAAATATTAGAAATATCAAGAGTTATATTCTTTAATTTATTTTGAAAGTTAGTATTTTTATCTGTATTAATTAGAAAATAATTAGCATTAAAAAGAGCTATATAGATGATAACAGAAATGAAACTTATCATTGATTTAATATAATAATATTATATATGTTTATATAAAAACGGGATTAAGTGGGGTTAAAAGAGTTAATAATTATTTAATTTATTAAACTTATTAAGAACCATATCTCCGTCATTATTTAAAATATCTTTATTGTCTCCGTCATTTTCATTGTATCTGCGAAAACAATTGTGACAAACGCGGATATTTTTAACTAATAATGTTTTATTGTTACTTAAAACCCAAGAATAACCCGGATATCTGCCACCTGTATGAGGTTTATATAAATAATATTTTTCAGTATTATTATTAAATAATATAGGTTCTGGTTCTATATCAATAGAATTACAAGGACCGCAGCAAAATAATATATCTTTTGCGTCAATAATAATTGTGTCGCACATATTTTATTATTTACAATTAGTTGTAAACATTATCAATTTTTTATACATATCACTTTTTATTAGATTTTTTAGATTTTTTATGTACCTTTAATGATGATTTACGTTTTCCATGTTTTTTTCTACCACCTTCCATAGAATTTTGAAATTGTTCGCCGGCTTCTTCATTTACAAATTTATCGTTTTGTTCAAATTCCTCTTCATAATATCCTCCGTAATTGTGGTAGCGGTTCTGGTTGTTATTGCGGTTGGGGTTGTTATTGCGTTTGTTATTTTTACCACCAGTTGTATTATTTGTGCCCATAAAACCATTTAAACCTTTACCTAAATTATTAAAATCAATAGTCATCTTTTCAGTTTCACTTGTAGGGGGTTCATTAAAATATTCTGACATGAAACCTCCTGTAATATGAGATGAAGAGCAATCGCCACCCATAGTATAGCGACGACGAGGAGTCGCCTTAGTTTTTTTAACTTTTTTAAGAGTATTTCCTAATAATTTTTTAGCAAAACTCTTTTTATAAGTTACATAACTTACCATTTTACCACTTCTTTTAACATATAATTTGTTGCTACCGCTTTTTTTATATACGGATACAGGTGTTTTTTTGCCAGTTATCGTTTTACTTCCTACTTTTTTATAATCTACCATATCTTTCTATATAAAAGAGAGAAAATATTAATATTGGTTATTCAATTCTATTATATCTGTTTTATTAGGAATTATATTATTTTTGCTTTGTGATTCCATTTTTTGCTTTATGTATTCGTCTTTTTCTTTTTCAAGCATAACGCTTGAAAGACCTATTATTTTTCGGTTCAAGATATATTCTATTACAAAGAATGATATAAATATTGTAGATAGCCAAATAAATAATATAGAGAAAAAATCAAAAAATTTAAAAATAAATGTAAATAAAATAGGGTATTCTTTTGTTGATATAGGCAGTAATTTAATAATATGCGAAGAAGCAAAAATAATGAAAGGCTTATATATATCTTCTATAATATTTTTAATAAAATCAGTAGTTGTAATACCTATAGCGAAACCTGACGCGGCAACAAGAACTTGATTTTTAAATGTATATTCTTGAAAATCCTTATAAAACTTTTTAAAGAATAAATCAAACATTTTATTTATTTTCTATTTAATAATATTTTAAAAAAATGATTATATGTATTCATTAGATAAGATATAAAATGAATACGCCTTATAGAATTTTAAAAGAAGTAGAAGAAGTAGATAATATCATTGAATTCATTGATGAATTTGAAAATATTGATAAAAATTATATACTTTCTTATAAAAAACAGATGAAATCTATAATTAATAAAAGCTTTAATAAGTGGGTGAAAATTATTCAAAGTAAAGTGGTAACATAATATCTAAAATAACAAATAATTCAAAAATAGATGCTGTAGTATTTTTCATACATTTAAATTTATTATTTATAAGTTTTAATTTATTATTTTTATGTAATTTATTATTTTTAATATTTATAGTTTTTGATACCGAGAATGTATAGCAAAGTGGTATGAATATTATAGATAGTTTAAATAGCTTTGATATTTTATTAAATTTAAAAGGTGTGGTAAAATTATAATTTTTTAACAACCACATTTTATATAATAATAATGATAAAATTTTAAATAAAAAAGAGTACATAATCTCTAAAAACTTATGAAAATATAAAAAGTTATAAAGTCTATCTAAAAAATAAATTATGTACTCTTTTTATCACTTAATAAACCCAATAGCATATATCATGTATATCTAAAAGTATTAATTATAATAGCCATAAAAAAGAGTACATAATCTCTAAAAACTTTTAAAAATATAAAAAGTTATAAAATCTTTCTAAAAAATAAATTATGTACTCTTTTTATCACTTAATAAACCCAATAGCATATAGCAAGTATCTCTAAAAGTATTAATTATAATAGCAATAAAAAAGAGTACATAATCTCTAAAAACTTTTAAAAATATAAAAAGTTATAAAGTCTATCTAAAAAATAAATTATGTACTCTTGATGTTTAATTAAATGATAAGAGGAT
>Ga0222713_10001953_pt1 | contig 22373 bp, 38 predicted proteins | sample C33_649DmetaG_FD_165061 | JGI IMG/M metagenome (GOLD analysis project Ga0222713, IMG submission 165061) | Estuarine water microbial communities from San Francisco Bay, California, United States - C33_649D | ecosystem: Environmental > Aquatic > Marine > Unclassified | place: USA: California...
TCCAATTATAGTCTTCAATAAGCTTTTCTACTTCTGCTTTTATTTCATTGTACTTGGTAGTAAATAAAGTATTTACACTAGATACTTCTCGTAATCGCCAACCTATAACATCATCAGCTTTAATTACTGGAGCACCTACATTACTACCATATGCAAGTTCTTTTGCATAATAGCCTCGCTCTTTAGACCAGACAATAATGTCTGGTTTTTTATCTTCCATGTTTATATGTTAGTTGGAATTTCAATAGCAGGATGAAATTTATAATTTGTCAATTGTATATCTGACCAATCGCTAGCATTAATTCCTTTAAGGACTTTAATATTAGGTAAATCATATGGGTCTCTATCCAATTGTATTTTTATGGCTTCTAATTGATTTTCATAAATATGACAATCACCTAAATTACCAATTAATTGATCAGGAATCATATTAACTTCTTTTGCTAATAGTTCTAATAACAAACCATAGCTTGCTATATTGAATGGTAAACCTAATGGAACATCTACACTACGTTGATTCCACATTAGAGAGATTGATCTGGTTGGTATATTTGAACCATCTAAATCTTTATCGGTAATCTTTTCTAAAAATCTTTCAACTTTTTTACCTTGCATAAACAAATTTACTCTTTCGCTTATACTCAATTCTCTTGTATAAACTTGAAATCCATAATGACAGGGAGGTAACGACATATCATTTAAATCAGAAACATTCCATGCTGACACTAATAATCTTCTAGAGTCTGGGCTTGTTTTGAGTTCATTAACTAAATTTGCAATTTGATCAATCGTTTCTTCTTTTGTAATATTAGTGCCAAATATTGCTTTAGGTACTTTTGTCCATGATCGCCACTGCTTTCCATATATAGGTCCCAGGTCTCCCCAATTCAAATAAAATATATGATCGTTTTTATCTTTTAAGAGATTTTTAAATTCTTCTTTAGATAAATTATAATGTGGGTGATTTATTAATTCAGGAGAACTTTTTAAATCTTCTTGTACTCGACGTTTATACGACTCATATAAGTCTCCTAGCCATATATTACAATTATTTAATAACAAATAACGTATATTTGTATCACCTTTAAGAAACCAAAATAATTCCGTAATAATTGGAAACCACCTCATATTTTTGGTTGTCAATAAAGGAAATCCTTCTTTCATATTATGTCGAAAAGTATGTCCAAAACTAGATAATACTTTACCATTTCTAGTGTTTTTAGCATATCCAAATCGTATAATATATTCAACAAGTTCTATATATTGCTTATCTACTCTATTCATAACCTAAATTTTATAAAATTATCTACGCGGTCCGTTATGATTCGGATGATGTGGATGTGGTTTAGGATGTATATGTATTGATGGACTATAATAATATGGATTGTAATACCAATGATATGGAGAGGGTTCGATGTAGTTATAGTATCTAGGCGATTGAGCCGGTTGCATAGATATTGTACATCCGCTAGCAATAATACTTATAAGTATCAATGCAGCTAACCATTTCATCTTATGAAGTATAGTTTTAAAATAACGTAACTTTTGATTTGTCTGTATTATCATCGCTGTACTTTTTTTCAAGGTACTCGCGCCATCGGTATTTTCTATCTTTAGGAGAAACAAAGAGTCGTCCTAAATTTAAATCAAACCATTTTCGTATGTCGTAACGCATTCCCATAACTAAATATATAAAATTTATTTGTATTATTCTTCAGATTTTTTATTGAAGGCAAATTTTTCTACTGTATTACCAAATAAAGAAGCAATAGTAACATATTTTACTGCTTCAACTAATTCTGCAGAAGGCGCAATTTCAACTGGAGAAAAAGAGTTAGCTGTCATTGTGCCTGCTAAAAATAAAAATCCTAAAAATCCAATTACTCGTTTGGTTGATACTGCTCCACTGTCGCCGGAGAGCATTTCTTTAAAGAATGCTTTCATTCATTACCTTTACTTTAAGTGAGTTAATTTATAAAGAGTTGAGTTAATAAGTTCAGTAACTGTATCAATTTGATTTTTTAAATAACTGTCTTCAATATCTTCTGACATTGATTCTACGTTTTTAAGTAGAGCTTTAAAGTAACTAATTGTATTTTTATTGCTTTCGTAATTATTAATTGTAAAGCTAGTATATTTTTTAATAATTCCGTATTTACCTTGATATGATTCTACCAATCCATCCATCAAAGGAACAATACCTTCATAATATCCTTGCAAGGCAATATGCTCAGCATAAGATTCTGTTTGAAGATGAAATACATGAGCTTGGTTACGTGAATGCATCAAATGTGACGCTAATTTATCAATATCTGCCATTTTATTTTCCTTGCCCTACATAAGGCTTTTTATAATGTTTGGATTGTTTATTTTTAGAATTTTTCTTTTTAGAATGTATTCCGGGTCTTTTCTTACTAACCCTTTTCCTAAATGTACGTATACTATTCGTAGATTTGCTTTTCGCAGCCATTAAATTCCTTTTAAATAAATATCCAAAAGAAATTATTTGTTATCTTTTTTTATTCCACGCAAATATCTTTTTGCTTGGTCTTTAGGAACTAAAGTACCGTCCGGTAACATTACTGCTTTTTTATTCGACCCTATAGGATTTCCTACTAATAAGAAATAACAATTATAGCATAAAAACCGTAAATTATCTTTAACGTAATTACCTCTATTACCGTCTATAAAGTTCAATACAAGAGGTACCTGGTAATCGAATTCGCGGCGCATTGAATACCCACAATTTGCACAGCATTCTGGAAGTATATTTTCTTTTATTAATCTACGCTTAAAATATTTGTAATTGTAATTAGGATGTTTATTTTGCATTATATCCTCCATTGGATATGCTATAAACAATCCGCTACCTTCTCGTTTAGGTCGTAGAGCGGCTTTTTCTCTACGTATCTTTTCTGAATTAGCTCTACGCTTTGCTACATTAGTATCTCTATGTAGTTCAAATAAGTTTTTACCTGTTTCTTTGTCTATATATAAGGTTGCATATCGTTTAAATGTATTATAATCGATATTCAGCCATCTCGCAGCTTCTTGACACGTACGAGTATTTTCCATTGCATATCGTATCTGCGACTCTAATAAATTTAATGGAGCAACGCCTCTATTACGATGCTTGTGCCTAATTTTAAAAGGAGCACCATAATCAGATATAGTATGTAATGTAGAATATAAAGAAGAACTTACTTCATTTATTTTATCCATTCGTCATAACCAATTTGTAATGCTTCTTCCGTAGTTAATGAATTGTTTTCTTTCATTGCTATTAATGCCCATAAAACAACTTCAGGAACTACTCCTTCTCTACCTGCCTCTTCTAATAACCTATCAAAAACTCTTAAAGATGCAATTTGTACTTCTTTTTTATTATCCATTTTATTAAGTATAAAACGGGCCAAGTTGCCCTGACCCGTTTAAATGTGTACTAAATCAATTAAGTTGTTTGGTAGCTTTGATGCGGAAATAAATCGCACCGACCAAACCTACAATTGTTAAGATATCTGTTAACGTAGCTCCCATATCAAATCCTAATAATGAAGTAAGAATTGGAGCAGCTGCTACAAGTGCCATCCATATGGTACGGGACTGAAGCCATGATTTAAATTCGTTCATTGTTTAATTATTTGTTTGGATCGTACTTATCTGGTTGTACAAACTTACCTTTACCACGAGTTTCTAACGAAGGGTTAGCATATACATCTTCTGCTTGTGGTGTAGTTTTAGTTTTGCCCATCATTTCCAATTTAGAAACGAATCCACGCTTAATTATATTTCCTAAAGCCGATACTTTGTCTACAAGTGCCATAGTTTCTCCTTTAATATAAATATGTGTTATTTTAAATTAAATGATGTATAATACCAAGTTTCTTGGCTTGCGGAGCTGGAATATACCACTCTCTATTAATTTCTTGATATTTTAAAAGAGTCTTATGATCAATTTTAGTTTTAGAAAGAATAATATCATTAAGCATTCCTTCTAATCGTTCAATCTCCGCTAACTCTTGTTTATGTATTTCAATTTTTGAATGATCCATTCCCCAAGAAGCTGCATGATGCATAAACGTTGTATATTTACTTGCAAAACGTTCTTGGCCTAACAAATATATAGGAAGTGCCATAGACATAACTCGACCTCCATAAGCATATGTATGAATAGGTATTGGACAAGCCTCCATAAATCCTATTAAAGCTAATCCATCGTATACATCACCACCGACAGAATTAATTATTAATTTAATTGGGTCATTAGGATTATCACAATCGTCATTATTATCAATGATAGATTGTAACTGATGTATACATTTTAATGTAGCATTTGTGCCAATTTCATCAAACAAATAAACTAGTTTACCTTCGTTTTTATTTTTGGATGCCTTGCCCATAACTTTTATATTTTAATCTAAATAACGAACCTAATTTTGCTGCATATAAATTAATATCTGGATCATTTTTCCATTTTTTAATAAACAAATCAATTAGTTTATCAGTAACTTTTAAATGGTCCAGTGTATCGCAGCTTTGAATTACTTTTGAAACTTTGTAATATTCTTGTTTGATCATAATTCTATATTTACGTATGTATTATATAATGGCAAATCAAATTCTTTTAATTCATTAGGGATTTCTTTCCCATTATAAAGTACTTTAGTAATTAATTCTAAATCATGAAATATTGTAGTTTCAAATGAAATTTTATTAACATCAACAAAATCTAAAAAGCTCATATCACCTACAAACCAAACACCCTTATAATCTTTTATAAGACTTAAAATTTCGCTGTCGCCTGATATGTTTGTTAATTTAGGAACTTCCATTGAATCTATTTTTATTTCTCTAAAAGGAATTAATGAAGACCCAACAGATATTGCCGCGGATTCTAAATGCGGACCATTAACGGTATGGTAAAAATGAATTTCGGCCCAAATACTTTCATCTTCACAAAAGTCTTGAAGGTCGTTATCGTCAGATAAATTTACATTTTCATGTAAAAATTCTGAATCGTTTTCAGATAGTACAGTATATCCAATCCTAGAACCCGTACCAGCAATCTTTAATTTCATTTGAATTCTATTATTATATCTAAATTTAAAAAAATCTTTTGTAATTTACAAATTTTCATTTGTCATTTTGAAAAAGCGGTTTCCATTTGTTACGTAAATAAAAGTACAAAATAAATGATAAACCCGATATAAGGTAAAAAATTAAATCCGTAGTCCAATAAGAACCCGTCCAATCCATTATGGTCTTGAATAGAAGGTCGTAGCCAAAGGGGCAAAAGAAAGTAGCCACCATTAGATTCACCGTAAGAAGATTTCTTTTGAATTGTGCGTTCCAGGTCATTACTACTACCGTCCATATTACATATCTTTTATGTCCAACTTCTTTTTATCTTTATCAGCTTTTGCTAATTCTTTGGTCATGTTACGTTTCAACATGTTCATGTAAGAAGTAATTTGTACTTTATTTAATCCTAAAGCATCAATTACATCATTAAGAATAGCAGCTACTTTAACTTTGGTTAAGTTAGGAGTCTTTTCAACTTCCTTGATAAAAAGGTCCATTTTCTTTTGCAGTGCAGCGTTTAGTTTTACATCATCTAAATTCTGCATTTCGGAAAGGACGTTCCGAATTTCTTCATTGATTATTTTTTTAAGCTCTGCTTGCTTCATGTTTTCCTTTTATATAAAAGGGGCGAACTTAATCGCCCCTTATTAATATAAATTCAATTAACCTTTTTTAACTTCTTCAACTGAAGCTTTTTTGTAAGCAGTAACGTGCTTTTTAAGTTCGTTAATTGCTTTACGAGCACGACCGGCAGCTGCCTTGTTTTTCTTTGTTGAGTAGTCGTTATGATTAGCTTCGAAAGTATCCCATAACGTTTTCATTTGTGTAAATAAATCATTCATCGTTAACCTTTTTTTTAAATTATTCTTCGTTTTCTGTTACTATTTGTATTGAATATAATTCTGTAAATACTGCATCTAAATCTGATATACCGTCTACGATTCCGGCTTCAAATATTATTTTATTATCTGCCATTACAAATCCATAATTCATTGTATTAATTGAATATTCAACGGCCTTGCAAAGTATTTGATTACCGTTAATTAAATCAGTTAATATAATTGTTTCATCATCATCTACTACAATATAATACATATATAAATATCCCTACTTTTCTTTTTTCTTTAATAAGTATAGCTTTTCTAGCTTTTTTTGCAATTTAATGCATCTATCAAAGTCTTTTTGTTCTTTCCAATATTCTATTTCTTTTTCATGAAGTGATATTTTTTGATCAATAGTCATATCACTAGGCCATTTAACTTTTCGCTTCATTAAAAGTGCAAAAGAATCGTTCATTATGTCTGCAAAATGATTCATCATATATATTGATTTTACATAAATATATGAAATTCAGTTGAAACATCCAATTTTAAAGATTTCTTCTAGCTGCAGCTCGTTTGATACGAGCTCCTAATCTTCTTTTACGTTGCTGAGATTTTCTTCTAACGATAGATTTCTTTTTCCGGTATTTGAGCCTAGCTTTACGTAATTGCGCTTTTTTCTTTCCCGTCTTAGCTTTTTTACGTGCACGTTTCATATGAATAACTTTACTTCTGCTCATTGGTTTGTAAGCTTCAGTAACAATCGGCTGTCCTACTAATACTTTGGTACGAGTAATACCATCTATTGATCTTGTATAATGTCCTTTATCCGTAAACTTAATATCATCTTTTTGTAATACCTTACGTATAGTATCTTCGTCAGTAATTACATCCATATTAAATTTTTGGGCTAAATCAGGACTAAGTTCTGCATAATATCCACGCTTCATAAGAAGCTGCGACACTTTATTTATTAAAGAAGATTTAGCTGCAGGAGTTCCGTCTTGACCCATTACAGTCACTTTAGTGCCGGCCGGCTTTTTCTTTGCACCTATAGTAACATCAATTTCTGGGTCTTTATCTATATCAGCTCCATACCATATATTAATATCGCTTTTAATTATATCATCAGATACATTAAATTCAGGATTACCGCCTTTAGATTTATATGAAGCAGAAATTAAATTATAAAGAACTTCTTTATATATATCTAACTCTTGTTTAGATAATTCTACGTATTTGTTTTTTGGTAACGGCTTACTATCCGCTTCTAATAACTTTTTAAGCTTTATCATGAGGTTGTTCAGGTTTAAACCAATTAGAGCACCATTTCGAAGGATCTTTAATTGGTTGTCCATTATTATCTAATAACTCTTCTGTACCCATATATTTTACATAGTCAGTATTGTTACACATATGTTTACCATCTTTTTCATAATGAAATAAACAAACGTGACACCCAAATCCTACTGGCGAATACATGTATGGTTTATATTGCTCTTTTTTCTCTTGAATAGGAACGCAATTAGGTACTTGCTTACCGCCCTTATCTTTCATGCCTACTTGTTTATATCCGGTCCAGCAATCTTCTTGTAATATATTTTTTAATTTTTTCATAGTACCTTAATGTAAGAAAGCATTTTTGGTTCATTTAAATCTGTATTAGTATCAAATCCATAATATTTAGCTTTGAATTGAGCTTGAGCATATTCGTCATTTGTATACCAATCGTTATATGTTTTATTTAAATAAATAGCGTGGTCGTGCCAATTTGAAGTTAAAATAAAATTTTGAGTATATTCTAAATTTCTTTTGTATGTTTCGAAGTCAGAAAAGTCATGTTCGATATGACATATTTCAAATACCTTATCTTTATCTATATAATCTATACAAAAGTCATATCCAAACTTTGGTTTTATTTGAAGTAACTTTTTCAGTCTAGGATATTTGTTTGAATATTTTAGTATTTGTTCTTTTGCATCCCCTTCATAAGCAAATCTAGTTACTACATGGCAATGGTCTAAAAATATATTTTCATGTTCTTGCGTTTGCTTAAACCAATCTTGTATATTTGCTGATGCGTCTGTAGTAGACCCTGGAACTAATACTAAATTACTTATTCCGTTTACTTTATGATATAAACTTTCAATATAAGTCAGTTCATATCCTATTCTGTCAAAGAATTCGGGATAATGTAAACGTTCGAATACAGATTCATCCTCCAAAGGCTTATTTAAAAATGGCCAATTAATTATGTTGTATTCTTTAACATTAAACATATCTAATATAAATATTATTTCTTTAGATTACGTATTTCATCTTTTAACTCTTGTATGAGACTTTTATTGTTATCATCTAAAGTATGTTTGATATGATGGATGCCATTAATAATTTCTTCTATCGTACTTTCTAAATAAGTTAGTCTCTGGTGCTGTACACGTTGTTCTGTTTTAATATCGTTATAATGTTCTAACGCTTCGTCTAACTGTTGTTTGATTTTTTTAGTTTCTTGAAAATAATCCCTAATTAGATATCCAACAATTATCCAACCACTCATATTAAGAAGTATGATTAATAAATCTTGATTCATATATTTTCCTTAATAGTTATTGTCCCATCCCCGATAATGATACCAATCGAATTGATAATAGATACCGACCTTGGCACCCATTTTCCAAAGTTTAACTTGATTATCTAAATCACCTTTATGTGCATGGTTTAATATGCTATACCGACTATCTATTTCAATACTCCAAGACCAGCCGTCTGTCCTAGATCGAGTTATTATGTTATCAAATCCAAAACTAAAATATAAATCTAAATGGTATGGCCTAGTATTCCAAGGAAAATCTTCTGAAGCTTTTCTGTTTATATCGAAACTAGGGACAATACCTAATCTAGCATGATTCTGCCAAGCAAATCGTTTATTAGCAAGTAATATTGGAATTCCGATAGAAGTTATTTCTTCATACTTTTTTTCAAATGTATTAACATTTAAAACGCCATTCTTGGAATTTTCTAACCATATACCAGTTGTAAATCCGTAATGAAATCCGCTATAATAAGAATCATAATCATGATAATATGTATATTCAAGTTGTAATGTTCTGTATTTACTTACACCGCCATATAAATTAGCAGGACCTAGAAAAACATAATCCGGATAATTGTTTTCGCCACGTGGTAATAAAGTATAACCAGTACCGAATTTTAATGAAGGGCCATATAACTGTCCGTATACATTTGTAGTAATCAGTAAACATATAACACATACGAAGACTCGTATAGTATTTGAAATAAACAATTTCATTACATTCCTTTTATTTTAGTTGAATAACCTTAAAATATGCGTTACCTTGTTTCACAACATTAACACCTGGAAGTAACATATTTAATTTTCGTCCTGTTATATCATATATTTCTGATATTGACTCGTCTATTAATTTATTTGATACTGCAATTATATTATGTATAATCGATTCTCCGTCAATTGTTTTTTCAACTAATCTGTAATATACTGTTTTATTTAATTTACCGTAATCATATACTTGATAATAAGATGTTGAAGTAGAATTTCCTGCAGCATTTACGGAAGCTACGGTTTCAAATAATATTAAGTCATCTGATTTTTCAATTACAAACTTATCTGTATTTTTTTCTGTTGCAGTAGCCCAATTAAGTTCTACTGTATGATTCTCTTCATTATATCTTCCATTGAAATATAATAAGTCAATAGGTAATGCAGAAGTGTATATAAGAGGGCATGCCGAGAACTGTGCACAGTTAGGAGTCCAAGTGTAACATATGTTATACCATGTGCTTGGAGTTAAGCTTGTTATAGTTATGTTATTTGCTACTGGTACTATTGTTCCTGATGTTATAAACTGCGTACCGGAAGCATCAAAGATTTGAAAACTTAAAGAGTTGTAAAGAGGAAAAGGTCCACATAATCCATTTACTAATAAATAACTTAAATTTATTGGACCAATATTATAATAAGTAAAGCACATCGTTACTGCACTCGGTTCACCTGAGATGCCAATCGGTGCTCCAAAAGGCTGCTGTGTACAAGAAAATGAACCTGCAGGAATCGCTACAGCAGGTCCTATTACTGGGCCTGGAAGTTGTGCTAAACTAGGTACTGCAATTAAAACAAATAATAAACTAAATAATATCTTTTTCATAGTATGCCTCAAAAAGAGTTCTCGTAACGAACTTTGACATAACTATATTTTGTACTATTTAATCGTCATCTTCTTCTTCATCCAAATCATCTTCAGTAAATGTAGCATCATCAAATACAATAAATTTATATGCATTATCTTCTAAAACTACTTTGCCTACTGAAGCGCTGAAGTCTTCCATTCCCGTTAATGTATAATAAATTTCAAAATTAACTTTATTTTCATTAATATGATATCGGGCTTCCATGAAAGCTTCAGATATAATTAAATTTAAATCACCAAAATCAGGATTAAGTTCAGCTTCGAAATATAATTTATTTCCGTTCTTACCTACATATTCAAATTGATACGATTTACCGTATACTTGATTTAATGCATTGAAATACGGCTGACATTTGCGAACTATTTCATTCTCAAAATCCTGTTCCATTAATGACTTTAAAGTAATCATATTTTCCTTTTATTCTTATATAAATATGTATTACTTATTGTATTTAATCTTTAAATTCTTCAAAATACTTAAAAATTGTTCTATTGTATAACTTTGATCAAATGAATCGCGTATTTCTACGTTCTCTAACTGGTCATGTGCTATCTCTACCATTTTAATTAAAGCAAAAAATCCATCTTCTGCCCAAAACGTTCCAAACCCAGTATCTTCTCCTAAAACGTTAGTAGAATAAACTAAATCGCCTTTATCATCACCCGGTAGTAGAATGTAGTACATCATTCTTCAGAAGATACCGCCCTTCCTACTTGTTTAGTCCAATCTAAATCAGTACGTACCGTTTCATTCTTTTTTATAGTAGCATCTAACATCATAGTGTCAATATTTAGGTTTTTTGATAAATATTGTAGTGCTGCTATATCTTTAGGGAAACAATGACCTCCAAATCCAAAATCACCATCCGGCCCGGGAACAGACCAATGGGAATTGCCTAAACGTTCATCGTATTTAGCATATTCAATCACTTTATCGTAATCAATGTCTAAACCTTGACATAGCTGATAAATTTCATTTGCATATGAAACTTTCATTGCTAAAAATGTATTAGTTACATACTTAATTGTTTCTGCAATAGTAGTAGATGTTTTAATAATAGGTACATTAGGAAATGCTTTTGCAAATATTTGTTTTACTTTATTTGAGTAAGGCCTGGCTGCACCTATTACGATTCTATTTTGATTTTTATAATCTTCAACGGCATTTGCTTCTGTTAAAAATTCAGGATTAAATGCTATATTGATATTTTTAAATTCTTTATTTAATTGATCTGTAGTACCTGGAGGTATAGTAGATTTTATTACTACTATAAAGTCTTTTTTATTTAATGCAATGACTATTTCCTGTATATCATTTAGAGCATTTCGTACGATAGATAAATCACATTCTCCTGATTTCTTCATTGGTGTCGGGACGCATAAGAATGTTAAATCTACCCGTTCTATTAAATCAAATAAAGTATTTACATTCCGAAATTTATTAATGTCTTTATCAAAAGCAATAACTTCAAAATACTGTTTCATACCTTCTCGTACAGCCGATCCTACGAATCCTTGTCCAATAATTCCTATTTTTTCTTTCATGATACTTTATATTGTTGAATAAATGATTTAATATAATCTTTTAATTTAAGTTTAGCTTCCCATCCTAAAATCTTTTTAGCTAACTCATCCGTGCAAAGAGTTATTTGGGCTTCGCCTGGTCTGTCATCAATATGTCGGATATTATCATAATCAAACATATCCGCTACATCTCTAATAGCATAGTTTGTACCCGTACCTAATTCAAACGTATATCCCCAAGCTTGTTTATCATGTATACGATACAATGCATCTACAATATCATATATATGGGTAAAGTCACGACGCTTTTTTCCAGTGCCCGTAACTAATAAAGGCTGATTGTTTTCAAAAGCCGTTTCCCATATTCCAATTACAGTACAATATGCCCCCTCTTTTAAATGGTGCGGGCCATATACATTATAAAATCTAGTCGTACTTGCTTTTAATCCGTAAATTTGTTGAAACATTGTAATAATATCTTCTCCAACATCTTTAGTAAAAGTATATGGGTTTTTATATCTGCCTGAATGATGAGAACTAGACCCCGCATATACTATTGGAATATTATTTTTAGAACAGTAATAAGCAATATTAAATGTTCCTTGGCAATTAGTTATAAAACATTTATCAGGTTCTTTAAATGAAGGCTGAATACGTGCTAATGCCGCTAAATGATATACTACATCAAAGTTACCAAATACAGAATAGTCAGTAATTGTAGTAATATCATGTTCTAAATACGTTACATTTGAATGACGCCAATGATTTTCTTTTTTACCTGTATAATAGTTATCAATTGAAATTACTTGATATCCTTCTTCAAGTAATCTTTTAACCAAATTTGTTCCTACAAAACCAGCTCCGCCAGTGACTAATGCTTTTTTTACTTGTTGCATATAATTAATTCTTTTTCGTATGTTTGTAAATTATTGATATTAATTTTAAATATATCCAATTCAAATTTTCCCGTTTCGCCAGAATCAGAAATAATTTCTGATAATGTTTGAATAATATTAAATGACTGTTGATTAAATTGTTTAGCGTCAAATTCTAATACTATATCTCCTTTAATTTCTTCATCTATATCATGTACTCTTTTGCGCAAATCATATGATGTATTTGCTTGTTCCATATCACAATACTCTGCCCAATTAAAACCGTAAGTATTACGTACATAGACGTTCGTAAACCAAGGTTCTAACAATTCTAATAATTGTATATTGCAATTATGTATAATTGCTGAGACATTGTATTTGTGGGGTATAATAGGTTTCATAAGATTATCATGTTTTACGAAATGCCCCCATTTGCGAATAAAATTTCTTGCATTTTTATTTGTAGTATATTGCCATTCAGGACTATCCTTTCCAGCTCCGCCTCCCGAATACTTATTAAATCTACTTCCCCGAGATGTAAAATGATATACTAATCCGTCCCATGATTGAATAACTTTATAACCATTCAATATAAAACGATTAAATAAATCAGAGTCTTCTTTTGATTGCGGAGCAAATAATTCATCATGTCCTCCTATTGCAAGATAATCTTCCTTATACATACACCATGGAGCAAAAATACCTTCCGTAGTTTGGTCTGAATGATGTTTTGGTATTTCTCTATAAAACCATTCTAAAAAAGATTCTTCATCGAACTGGTCCGCTTCAATACCGAAGTTCATTGTTATTTTTTCAGGTCCTGGAGGATGTAATGGCGGTTCAATTCTAGTAGCACAAACAACCGTTCCACGTTTTAAATGTTTTAATATATTTTCATCTAATTTAGGTGCCGCGACCATATCTGCATGAAATGCAAATATAATTTCATTGTTAGACATTTCTATACCCTTATCAAACATACCAACTACTCCTAACCGGTCAGGTCCTGGATTATAGTACGTGAGTATATCAGCATCATTTAATGATTCTATCCATTCCCTCGTACCGTCGACAGATGCATCGTCTAATATTAAAATTTCATGTTTAGTATTTAAATCTCGAATAGACTTATAAGCTAATTTAAGAAATTCTAAATTATTTCGGGAGGGCAATACAAATGTAATTTTCATAATATATTAACAATATCTCGTTTAAATTTATCTACTATAAGTTTACTATTATATATCGCACTAACGTTATTTAAACATAGTTTACTTACTTCAGCATAAAAATCTTTATCCGTTAATAACATGTTAATACATTTTTTAATATTATCATAATCATTATATTCATACGATGTTAATGGATATAAGTCTCTTTGACAGTCTAACTGAATATTTCCTATTAAAGGAATTCCTAATGACGCAAATTCTATACAATTATTGCCACAAGAAAAGTCTCGTTGTATATCAATACCAAATTTAGCATTATAAATATACGATATCCATTCATCTACTTTCATAAAATTTTGAAATTTAAAATTTCCTAATTTATATGAATCTGGAAAAGACAATGATATACCTAACCCTTCGGGCGGTCTATTATATTTCATCGTACGTATTTCTATATTAGATGGTACCGTGTCATAAATAAGTTTATGCACAATCATTCCTCGCTGATATCTTTTAAAAGGTCCGGCAATTATAATATAATTCCCATCGCTAATATGTTTACTATGATCGGATATTAAATTTACACATCCTGGATATTTGATAAAATTATTTGTAAAAATTTTCATAACGTTTTTATCATGTTCATTATGATAACAAAACGCTTTACATTTTTCTAAACATCGTATGTATAATTCTTGGGCATCTGCATCCCAATCGAACCAATCAAATATATTTGTTTCTTGATTAATGAATACTTTATTTATATCCATTAATGTTAATAATTTAGATAATTTTTGTTTTTCTTTTGATGTTGGAGTTTGTACAAAAATAATGTTATCTTTACCGTATATTTCATTGTCAATATCTTCCCAGCGTATAGATTTCCATGGAAATAATTCCATATATGCATGTGGGGTGCGGTGACGATCGAAATGATAATATCCGGGATTAAAATTTAAATCATTTATATAATAAACATTATTTAATCCAGTCCCATTTGTATCCATTGTCATAAAAATATTGTATAGTTTTCATTAGCGCTTCTTCTAAAGTAGTTGTTGCTTTAGACTGAATAATAGAATATAATTTCGTATTATCAGATTGCAAATGCCAAATTTCCCATGGGCGTATTCTAGATTCATCTACATTAACTATTACGGATTTATGTCCCATTAACTTTCCGATAAGATGTGCTAAATCATAAATTTTAATTCCATCTTCACTGCCCATATTATATACTTCACCGAATTGTCCTTTTTCTAAAAGTTCAACTGCCATCCGGACTGCATCTCCTGCATATAAAAAATCTCTAAAAGAATTATTACCTAAATTAACTATATTAGATTTTGATAATTGAGATATAATTTCTGGTATAACATACTCATGTGTTTCTCTCTCGCCTACACAATTAAATTGTCTTAATGCAATTGCCGGAACAGATGCTTCTCTCCAACGTACTTGTACAAGCCCATCGGCAGCTAATTTCGATACCCCGTATGTAGAATGCGGTTCCACCGGGTCGCTTTCTTTAATCTTGCCTTTCATGTCCCCGTAAATTTCTGCAGAAGATACTTGTAAAAGTCCTTTAATATTTGCAGCTTGGCACGCATTTAACACTCTTAAAACCGATGTTGCATTAATATCAAAAAAATGCATTGGACGTTCAAAACATTCTGGTATATATGGCTCTGCTGCATAATTAAATACATACTCAATATTATTTTCTACTAATATACGCGTTAATTCGTTTTCATTGTCTCTAATATCATGCCATTTAAATTTTGCACCAGGAGGTATATTTTTAATTTGCCCCGTAATTAAATTATCCAGCACTAATACATTACATTGCTTTTCTTCAATTAAATAATGAACTAAATGCGACCCTATAAAACCGGCGCCGCCTATGACGCATACGTTAGTATTTTTTATTATTCTCATATTTTATTTTATATTTTAACTAAAATGTATAATTCTTACCGAAATGAAATTTTCATATATAATATATAAATGTTTTATCATAAATCAAAATTTATTTCCGGAAATTATAAAATCTCGTTCTTTGCTATGAAACATAGCTTCATAAATATCTACATCAACAAATCCTACTTCCTCGAACAAAGGCTTTAATATCTCAGGACTCCATGCCCATTTATGTCCATAAGTATTTTCCCATCCAAATATTTGTTTTAGACCTTTACTACTCTGTAATTCCCATGGATCATTACAATTAATAATAAATTCCGCTACTTTTTTAATATTAGCAGTTTCCATTATAATACGGCCTCCCGGACATAACCATTTGTACCATTTTGTTAACTGTTGTCTCATTTGGTTAGGATTTTCCTGAGAATCTTGGCCTCCCATAATATACATTGCAAAATGAGATATTATAATTTCTTCTACCGAATTATCTTCGAAGGTTAAATTAAAAACGTCATCATCTATATCTACACGAATATTGGGATACTGTGACTTATTATCTATGTTAATATATCCGTCAAGATATATTTGTCCACATGCTAAATTTAATTTTTTCATAATTTATTTTAAACAATTTAAAATTGTATTACTAATAAAATGAATCTGTTCATTCGTTAAATCTGTATATGTAGGAAGTATTACTCCATGATCAAATACATATTCTGTATTAGATAATGTTTCATTAGAGTTTATAAACGGTTGTTTATGTAACGGATAAAAAAAGTGCCGATAATCTATTTGATTATCTGATAATAACCGTAACACGGTATCATAATTCTCTTTAACTAAAATACTATAATACCAATATACATTACTATATCCAGCAGATTCGTCTGGGAGCTGTATTTTATCACTTTTTGATAAGTAACTGTTATACTCACTGGCAATACGTTTTCTTTCTCTGATAGTATGTTGTACGTTATTTAATTGGCCTAGGCCAATACTTGCTTGCAAATTTGTAAGTCGGAAATTAAACCCTATATCAGAATGTATATATTTTTTTCTGTTAGTAAAATTAAGATTACGTAACATTAATAAATTATCATAAACTTCTACATTATCCGTGACTATACACCCACCTTCTCCCATTGTAATAATTTTATTAGAATAAAAAGAAAATGTAGATACATCGCCTATGCTACCAGCTATTATACTTTCATAATAAGCTCCATGTGATTCAGAGGCATCTTCAATTATACGTATACCTGGATATATGTTTTTTAAATTTTGTACTTCTATAGGATTAACTATTAATCCATATGTATTAACAATAATTATTGCGGATGTATTGGCGGTTATTTTATTTTTAATTGAATTAAAATCTACATTCCATGTGTTTAAATCAATATCACAAAATATAGGCTTCAAACCATTTTCAATAACCGCAGTAAGGCACGATATAATTGTCATGGACGGTAATATTACCTCAGATCCTTTAGGTAAATTTAAAGATTTAATTGCTAAATATAGTGCTACGGTACCGTTACAACACGTAACTGCATATTTTCTATTACAAAATTTTGCAAATTCCGTTTCGAAACGTTCAATATTATTTCCTTGTCCAATAAAGTTGTCGTCTATTGCTTGTTTAGCTAATATCTTATCTTCTTCATATAATTTAGGAACTGAAATCGGTATCATAACTTATTTTTTTGATATAAAATAGGCCCTATAGTGCCTTTATGGTGATTAATATATTTACCTATTACACTAGCTTCTAATACTTTACTTCCTATAGGAGATATTTCTCCACAAGATGCGCATAAATTATTATATTTAAGATTCATAGATTTTTTTACTGCATCAAATGTATGGCAATCCGTTTTATATTTCAATGATAGCACATTACCAGATATCCAGTAATTAAAATTATTAAAAATAAATTCTTTTGTCCCAGGCATAGATAAATTAAATGCTATAAATCCCGTTTCGGAATGAATATCTTTATCAGTAGCAATTACTTCTTTTGTCATAATATAATTACCAAATTGATCATAGCCGCCATGTCTCATTATTTTAAAATTTTCTCGGCCTAAATACGCGATATTATAGTTACTTAATATATTAAAAATAACAGAATTATCCAAATAATTTATAAAAATACAATCTGCATCTATAGAACAAAAATTATCATTTGTAATTTCAGACATACATTGTATAGCGGCTACGGGCCTGAACCATTTAACGCTTCTAGGACTTGAATATTCATCACTAAATTGGATTTTATTTTTTAGTTCCGAATCAATTTTATCGATAATATATTCTCCATTATACTCATAATTCATTAAATTACTTATTATAATTGAAGGATTATCTTTCCATTCTAATAACCAATCGGGATAGTAATTAGTATGTAAATCATATTCATTTTCAAAGAAAATATATAATTCATGTATTTTATCATTTCCGGTACGTATAAATGACTGTATTAAACTTTTACCGCAAATATCGTAAATTTCTTTTGTAAATGTAGTTATAAATTTCATATAGATTCAAATTTATTTTGATTTGGGCCTAGTATTGATAAATTATAATTTGATTTTTTATGTACTAAATCAAAAACTTTATTTACCGTTCTTCTATCTCGTACGTTCATACTTAAATCTTCGCCCAATATATAATTACGTTTATAAGGATGATTCCTATTATGAACCTTAAGTATATTTTTAATCACGAACTGTACATATGTCTCTCCCATTATCATTTTAATTGAATTTTGAAATGCAGTGTCTTCGCCCGTACCGGATACTGCGGGTGGTATATTAATTCCGTTTAGTAATAAATCTTTCGATATAGTCAACAACGATCCATCGAATCTAGGATAATTTAATATCAGTACATCAAATTCATCGTATTTACTATTAATAATATTCATTTCATCTTCATTCATATAATACCATATACTTGAAGGAGTTATTTTACATAACGGATCTGTAGAAGGTAAAAATTTTTCATCACTAAATTCTACATGTTCTAACACGCCCCAGCTACTATCCCACATCTTACGTACTGCAAATGTAAGGCAATATCTATTAATATTTGCGTTATGAGCATATTGAGCTATTTGTTCGACTGCTTCGAAGTATTGTTTAGGCATCATACAATCCGATTCGCCCCATACTATATAATCAAACTTTGTACAATTAAAATAGTTTAAATCTCTTCTGTAAGATCCTATAGAATATATAGATTTATTGTCTTCATGAATTTTATATATAACTTTAATACCAATACTATTTAATGGACTAACACAATTATTTAAAAATTTTTGTAAAAGTTCTTCTTTAGTAATTTGATTAATATCTATTGTTTCTGTTAATTCTGACATATTTAATAGATATTCTACTTCTATGTTTTCTTTATTTTCAATATCAATACAAGCATTTTTAACAGAATTAGTAAAATCCTTAGCAGCATCTATTTCATAGAACATTACCATTGTACCTATTTTATAAGTATTATTTAATATCATTATATAAGTATTTATAAGTTTCTCTCATCCAAAATAAATCTTCACTTTCTGCAGTTAATTTAGGTAAGTCTGAATTAAAATGATATACCCAACCTAATTTAGTAAATAAAAAATCTGTATTTATAATTTCTTTTTTGCTCATTTCCATCATGTTATATGAATATGGAAAATATTTAATATCAATACCTTTTTCTTTTAAAAAGAAATTTAATGGAATTTGATCGCTTCCTGTCCTAGAAAAATTTTGTACTTGCAAAAATAAATCTTTACTTGAAAGATAAAAATCTGTTATATATTTAAAAAAATCTTTATGCGATTTATTAACTATTTGAAATCCTCCATTAATTGTTGAGTACCATGGAATTGTAGTATTAAATATAAATTTTGAATAGTTTTCAATACCTCTAATAGTCCATTCATAACTGCCATCATTAACTACACCGCAATACAATCCATCTGTTTCATTAAAAAAATTTGGGCAATCCGGATGCACAATTGTATCGCAGTCTACTAATAATACTTGATCATATTCAATACCAGAATTTTCTAACATTTCAAATACAAAATATCGTTGCCAAGTTATTTTCATTTCATTTACTGGCATTATAGGCGTGTCAAAAAGTACTAACTCGCAGTTATTCTTTTTACACCACAACTCCCAACTTTTAATTCCATATCTATATCCGATGGCTCTGCCATCATTATTATCTATAAATGGTATAAAAACTATATTTTTCATTGATAATTATTTTTTACTATTAACCAAGTTTGGTCAATTAATGATTGTTTATGTTCAATTGAAATTCCGGTAAAATGCCAAATATAAGAATAGTTGATAAAAAATGGAACTTTAACTTCGTTTAATTGCCAATTGTAATCTAACATACCCCGCTTTTGCATAGATATTAAATTCCATTCCGGAGATAAAAATTTCTTTTTAACATTTAATTTTTTCAACATTAAATTAAATATAGTTTGTTCTTTTCCTACTCCTCCGATATTCCAATTATCTAAAGTATTTTTATGGGTTAAATAAAAAGAAACTAATTCATCAAATACATATTTATGACTTTTATGAAACATCAAGACGCCAGCATTAATATATTCATATAATGGTAATTCAATATCTTTAAATTCTTCAAAATACTCTTTGTAAGTCTTAATACTATTATCGACCCATCTTAAATTAGCCGAATCGATTACTCCACAAAATTCATTCTCATATAAATTAAAAAAATTAGGAGCATCCCATTTTATCATTGTATCTGAATCGACTACTGCTATTTTTTCATACTTATCTTTTTCAAATTTGTCGAATACAAATTCTTTATTCCAGATAGGCATTACTACTCTAGGATCAGATTCATATTGTATAATGATATCAATATTATTTTTATTACACCAATATTTCCAGCTCTCGATACACTTAACTGAAAAATCAGAAAACTTATATCTTGAACTGCTATGATCAATAGATACTATATATACTAAATTTTTATTCATTTTTAAATATATGTAATTTAATTATAATAAACAATTAAATAAAATTTGGGTGTCGAGTAATTTCTTTAGGATGCTGTATACTAATCTTACGTATATATCGACTAGGATCATGGATGGGTCTATTTGGTCGTACGACGATTATATCTTTATTATATTCTTTAGCTAGTTCCAATCCAGCTAAAAAGTTTTTATGATATTCATCATCTCGTTTTAATTGAGCAACTCTTAGTTGTTTATATTTTCCAGGTCTCCACCATGCATAATGAAATATATATTTAGGTAAAATTATTAACGGATACCGCTGACTCATAAAATTAACTACTATTGATTTATAATAGTCCCAAGTACCAAATTTAATTGCAATTCTTCTGTAATGAATTGTATTTGCGTCTAATGCAGTACCTTCTACATAATATTGATTTTCCATAAAATCTAAATACGGGGCTTGCAATCCTTGATTTGGAATTAGCTTATCTAAATATTCATTTAATACATTAATGTCATCTTCATGAAAAAATACATCTCCTTCTAATGGAAATATTATATCACCTTCATTAATTTGAATGCCTAAGTTTTCAAAATTGCTAACAGCTTCTGTATAACAAATATTAGCATCTGAATTAACGTAGTTCATATGGTTCCAAATTATTTTAGTATTTGGATATAGCACTTGCGCTTCTTTAATAGACCGTTGAACTAGTTCAGTATCCCATGCTAAATTAGTATCTTGATAACAAAATTCATTTTGAAATTTAATATCAATTCCTCCTTTATTTTCCGGGCCTTTTGGAAACAAGCCTTCATTAAAAATAATATAATCTGGATTAATAGTATTAACTAAATTTTCAATTTGAAGCTTTGTAAAATGTCCTTCACCAAAGCAAGGAATTATAACAATTTTTTTATTCATTATCCAAAGTATTTATTATGGCTTAATAATTTAGATCCAAAATAATCTTTTGCCGTATTGTATATTTCTATATCTAAGTTATTTTTACTATAGAAAGATGATTTGTTAGCATGAAATTCTATACTAATAAATTGTATTCTATCACATATTTTGTCTTTCATTAAAACTGGTAGTATTTTATACTCTTCACATTCTATATCCATATCAATCACAACAAAATCATCTTCGTTAGTATTTTGCTTAATCCATTCGATAATATTAATAGTATTAACTGTTATTGCATTATGGAATTTGCCGGTAGTTTTAAATGGGTCTAATGTGCTTCCGTCGTTGCCTCCACCGCCACGTAAATGAAAAATCATTTTTGCATCTTCTATACTAACAGCTACGTTATGATATTTTATACGCGAGTCTGAAGCTTCTAATTTTTGTAATACCTTTACGTGATCTGGCTGCGGTTCGAATAAATGTATTTCATCCCATACAATATTCTTTTTACCATAAACTTTTTCAGTATCTATTTTATCTAATTTAGGTATAGTACTTCCATCATGAGCACCGAACACTAGAAATATATTTTTCATATTATTTTTTCCTATTTTTTCCAGTAACTATAAATTCCGTTATTTAACTCATATGAGGGCCGAACAAATCTATTGCGTTTAGGTTGTTTCGTGGCCCATTCCCACATATTAGTTAATCCTTCATGCAAATCCGTTTTATGTTCAAATCCCAATATATCAATTGACTTTTGCCATGTAGGAATAGAATGTTTTACTTCATGGCGCGTTTCTTTATAAACTACAGT
>Ga0222713_10001954_pt1 | contig 22351 bp, 23 predicted proteins | sample C33_649DmetaG_FD_165061 | JGI IMG/M metagenome (GOLD analysis project Ga0222713, IMG submission 165061) | Estuarine water microbial communities from San Francisco Bay, California, United States - C33_649D | ecosystem: Environmental > Aquatic > Marine > Unclassified | place: USA: California...
AAGAACTCAGTGAGGATTGGCAAAAGGTCAATCGTAAAGATAAAACTGATGGGTTGAGTCAGGCAGCAGTGGACGCTTATCGTCGTGAGAATCCAGGTTCAAAACTTCAGACTGCAGTAACTGAAAAAAAACCAAAGGGTAAAAGAGCAAAGCGTCGTGCTAATTTCTGCCGGCGTATGAAAGGTATGAAGTCTAAACTAACTTCTGCAAAAACTGCAAGAGATCCAGATTCAAGAATTAACAAAGCACTTCGTCGTTGGAACTGTAACTAAAATGAAATCTTTTCAACAATTCCTATCAGAAAGTATCACCATTAATGGTGATTTTAATGGAACTCTCAATGTAGGTTCCCCTCAACCCGAACAAGCAAGCGAGTCTTTCTTTGCTGATGTAGTTTGGGAAGGAAAGATGTATCGTTTAGAAGTAGAAGGCAAAATGCTTTCTAAAAATGAACTAGCAGAACAAATTCAAGGAGAATATCCTGGCGCAATTGTTCATAATGTTTATCCTTCTCAGGTAAATACTTCAAGAATTAAAAACGCACAAAGGTATCAACCAGAAAGATTGTCTTGGAGTGAGTGATTAATGGCACAATTTAATAAAAATACTCAAGATTTTTTAAATCAAGAGAGAACTCTTTTTGAAGTGAATATGATCGCCAACAAAAATGGCGAAGTAGTAACTAAAACAAACAGATTTCCAGTTGATGTTCTTCCAGCAAATGCAGATGCTTTTGGTAGAACAAGAGTATCAAATCCTCTTACACTATTTGATTCATCTCACAGATATAGAGACAATAATCTTTGGGAAAGTTTAATTGTAGGAACTGGATCTACAGTTGGATTTGTAACCACTCAAGGATTAATTAATATTGGTATTGGAACCACAAGTGGAGATTCAGTTATTAGAGAAACTACCAAAACATTCTCATACCAACCAGGAAAATCTCTACTTATATTGAATACTTTTATTCCGGCAACACCAAAAACAAACTTAAGGCAGAGAGTTGGTTATTTTGGTGTCGATAATGGAATGTATTTTGAAATTAAAGATACAACGGCATATTTTGTACAAAGAAGTTTATCTACAGGAACTGAAAATGCAGTTGCACAATCTGATTGGAATGTTGATAAATTAGATGGAACAGGAGTTTCTGGCATCACATTAGATATTTCAAAAGCACAAATTTTTTGGATGGATATTGAATGGTTAGGACTCGGAACAGTTAGAGTTGGTTTTGTAATTGATGGTCAATTCATTCATTGTCATTCATTCCATCATGCAAACTTAATACAATCAACTTATATCACAACAGCATCACTTCCTTTGAGATATGAGATTGCTAATACTGGAATTACAACGAGTGCCAGCACACTCAAACAAGTTTGTTCTTCGGTGATTTCAGAAGGTGGTTATGAATTGCGTGGATTACAACAAGCAATTCAAACACCAATCACAGCACCAGTAGATTTACCAACTCCTGCTGGAACTTATTATCCTATCATTTCAATTCGTCTCAAATCTTCTCCAAATAGATTAGATGCGATTGTAATTCTGACTGCACTATCAATAATGGGAAAAGGAAATGGTCCGCAATATAATTGGCAGGTGAGAGCATCAGCAACTACTAGTGGAGGAACTTGGACTAGTGCTGGTGATGATAGTGCTGTGGAATATAAGATTGATGGAGGATCTGTAAGTGGTGGAAGAATATTAGCATCTGGTTTCTTCACATCAGCAAATCAATCTTCCGCATCAGTTGATATTCTAAAAGAAGCACTATTTAAGTTTCAGTTGGAAAGAAATGGATTGACTGGAACTCCTTATGAACTAACACTGGTAGTTGCATCCGATACTGCTGGTGCTGATGTTTTTGCTTCATTAGACTGGGAAGAGATTAGTAGGTAATTTATTATGAGTGAAGTCTATCTTGGTAATCCAAATTTAAAAAAAGCAAATACACAGATTGAATTTACAGAAGAACAAATTATTGAGTTCTTAAAGTGTAAAGAAGATCCTGTTTATTTTGCTAGAAATTATATCAAGATCGTGTCGCTTGATCACGGTCTAGTTCCCTTTGAAATGTATCCATTTCAAGAGAAGTTGATTGAAAACTTCCATAAGAACAGATTTAATATCTGTAAAATGCCCCGTCAGACGGGTAAGTCCACTACTTGTGTTTCATATTTGTTACATTATGCCGTTTTCAACGACAATGTTAATATAGCTATTCTAGCCAACAAAGCATCTACTGCTAGAGATCTTCTAGGAAGATTACAACTTGCCTACGAAAACTTGCCAAAGTGGATGCAACAGGGTATTATATCATGGAACAAAGGTAGTTTAGAACTCGAAAATGGCTCCAAAATTTCGTCTAACTCTACTTCGTCATCTGCTGTCCGAGGCGGATCCTATAATGTCATCTTTCTTGACGAGTTCGCGTTCATCCCGAATCACATTGCTGATGACTTCTTTGCCTCTGTTTATCCTACTATTTCTTCTGGACAGAGCACAAAGGTAATTATTGTTTCTACCCCTCGTGGTATGAATCACTTCTACCGCATGTGGCATGATGCGGAGAGAAATAAGAACGAATATGTGCCTACTGATGTTCACTGGTCAGAAGTTCCAGGAAGAGATGAGGCATGGAAAGAGCAGACCATTGCCAACACATCCGAAGCACAGTTTAAGGTTGAGTTTGAGTGTGAGTTTCTGGGATCGGTTAATACTCTCATTAATCCATCAAAACTTAGAAATCTTGTATATGAAGATCCAATCAAAAGAAATGCTGGATTGGATATTTATGAAAATCCAAGAGAGGAAAATAATTACTTAATCACGGTTGACGTTGCTCGTGGTTTGGGAAATGATTATTCAGCGTTTCTTGTTTTTGATATCACTCAGTTTCCATACAAGGTGGTGGCAAAGTATAGAAACAATGAAATCAAACCTATGCTATTCCCAAGTATTATTCATGAGGTTGCAAAGGCTTATAACAATTCTTGGTTGTTGATTGAAGTTAATGATATTGGAGACCAGGTTGCAAATATACTCCATTTTGATTTGGAATATGATAATGTTTTAATGTGTTCAATGCGTGGTCGTGCTGGACAAATTGTTGGAACTGGATTTAGTGGAAAGAAATCACAATTGGGTGTGAGAATGACTTCTGCTGTGAAAAAGTTGGGATGTTCTAACTTAAAAACTTTATTAGAAGATGATAAGTTACTGACTGTTGATTATGACATTATATCAGAACTTACGACATTTGCCCAGAGACATAATTCATTTGAAGCAGAAGAAGGTTGTAATGATGACCTAGCAATGTGTCTTGTTATATTCTCTTGGTTAGTTGCCCAAGATTATTTCAAAGAAATGACGGACAATGATGTTCGTAAGAGAATTTATGAAGAACAAAAGAATCAGATTGAACAAGATATGGCACCATTTGGATTTATTTTAGATGGGTTTGATGAAGATACTTTTGTAGATGAATCAACTGGTGATAGGTGGATAGTTGCAAAGAAGTCGGATAATAGTTGGAATTTAGATGAATATGGAGATCGTTCTTATATGTGGGACTACAGGTAAATGGAGTTTGATATAGATGATCAAATTAATACACAACATCTACTATTTTTAGAAAGGCAGTGTAGGGTCTGCAAAGTAACTAAGAGTTTAATCGATGACTTTTATTTAACCCGTAAAGGAAGAGGTGCTTTTCCATCTGCATATTCTTATGAATGTAAGGATTGTACAAAAAAAAGAATTACTGATAAAAGAAAAATATGCTCAGATTCCATAAAGTGGGAATATCCTGACTGGTAGTGTTGTTCATGGATTGTTTCCCCAATGAAAGTAGTCTTTTTAATAAATATTTTTAGATTAATTCTGGATAGCACGGAGAATAAAGATGCCTCTAAATTTAGCATCTCCTGGAATTGTAGTTAGAGAGGTTGACTTAACCATTGGTAGAGTAGATCCAGTTTCTGGTTCGGTTGGGGCTCTTGTCGCTCCATTCGCAAAGGGACCAGTAGATCTTCCTCAACTTATTGAAAATGAGAATGATCTCTACCAAACTTTTGGGCAACCATACTCAACCGATAAACACTATGAGCACTGGATGGTAGCATCCTCATATCTTGCTTATGGTGGAGTAATGAGAGTTAGTAGAGCAGATGACTCTCTATTAAAGAACGCTTTTGTTGGTGCAGCATCCAACATAAAAATCAAGAGCGATGACCATTATGTTCAACTTGGTTATGATGAAAATACAATCACTAATGTAACTTTTGCCGCTAAAAACCCTGGTACTTGGGGTAATGGCATTAAAGTTGCAGTAATCGACGCCAAGGCTGATCAAGTTCTAACTGGTATCACTACAACCAACATTAGTGTTGGATATGGTTTTACCGTCGCAGTCCCAACTGGAACAACTCTTCCAGGAGCAGGATCAACTTCGTTGCTTGGCGGTTATTATAAGGGTGTTATCACAGAAGTTGGCACTTCTCAGATCTCAACTAAACTTGTAAGCGTAGTTTCTGCTGCTGGCACCGAAACCGCAGTTGATTATCAACAGAATGGTGTTTATGCACTTCCAAACACTGGAAGCGTTGCAATTCACACAAATGGACAATCAAGTTCTTTTGCAACCAGAGCTTACACTGGCGAGTTAGACTGGTTTGAACAGCAAAGTATTACCCTTAATGTTGGTAGCATTGAGTGGGATGCAATTTCAAATAGACCATCAACTTCCGGATATGTTGCTGGAAGAGGGGGTAGATTTGATGAAGTTCACGTTGTCGTAATTGACGATCTTGGAACAGTTACAGGAAATGCAGGAAGCATTCTTGAAAAGCACCTTAATCTGTCAAAAGCAAAAGATGCAGAATATTCGGTAGGAAGCCCTTCTTATTGGAGAAAGTATCTCGAAACTAACTCACAGTTTATCTTCGGTGGTTCACAACCAGTCGGAGTTGTCACAACTGGATTCAGTGGAAATGGTGCTGCACAATTTGAACTCAATACCGATACTGGATGGGATCAAGATGCTGCAAGTGTAATCTTCGCAGGTGCTGGATCAAATACTTATACTCTTGCAGGCGGTACAAACTACGGTGGAAACACTGATCTGACAACATCAGGAGCACTTTATTCTGGACTCGATGATATTGTAAGTGGTTTAACTCTGTTCGAAAACACAGAAGAGTATGAAGTTGACTTCATCCTGATGGGTTCTGCAAACTATCCTAAGGAGCAGGCACAAGCACTTGCCAACAAGTGTATTGCTGTTGCAGAAGCAAGAAAAGATGCAGTCGCATTTGTTTCTCCATACAGACAAGCGTTCTTGAACGATTCTTCGGTTGGAACAGTAACAGTTAACAGTATTGATACAATCACTGACAACGTTGTTAGTTTCTATTCACCAGTAACTTCAACAACTTATGGTGTATTTGATAGTGGTTATAAGTACATGTATGATCGTTTCAACGATACCTTCCGTTATGTTCCACTGAATGGTGACACTGCTGGAACTTGTGCAAGAACTGATCTTCAACAGTTCCCATGGTTCTCACCAGCAGGTACTTCCAGAGGTGCAATTCTTAACGCTGTTAAACTTGCATACAACCCAGGAAAGAGACAAAGAGATGTTCTGTATTCTAACAGAATTAACCCCGTTATCTTCTCACCTGGATCTGGAATTGTTCTATTTGGTGATAAGACTGGATTTGGTAAGTCTTCCGCATTCGATAGAATCAACGTTCGCCGTCTGTTCATCTATCTGGAAGATGCAATCTCTGCTGCCGCAAAAGATTTCCTCTTCGAGTTCAACGATGAGATCACTAGAACAAGTTTTGTGAATATTATTGAACCATTCCTCCGCGATGTTCAATCCAAGAGAGGTATCTATGATTATGTTGTTATCTGTGATGAAACAAACAACACAGCAGCGGTTATTGACAACAATGAGTTTGTTGCTGATATCTATATCAAACCAGCAAGATCGATCAACTTCATCGGTCTGACCTTCATTGCCACCAGAACTGGTGTTGCTTTTGAAGAAGTAATCGGTTCCGTTTAATTCAACTAGAGGTTAAAAATCATGCCAGCTAGAAATCAAATTAATCCACCCCCACTAAGAAAGATTACCGACTTCAAGAGTAAGCTTACTGGTGGTGGTGCTCGTTCAAATCTCTTTGAGGTTGTTCTCACTTTCCCTGATGCTGCACAACCAAGTACCGATGTTCTTGATAAATCAAGATTCTTAGTAAAAGGTGCGAACTTACCAGCATCTAACGTTGCTCAGATTGAAGTTCCTTTTAGAGGAAGAGTTCTAAAAATCGCAGGTGATAGAACCTTCGATTCCTGGACAGTTACGGTTATTAACGATACCGACTTCTCTATTCGTTCTGCTTTCGAAAGATGGATGAACGTTATTAATAGAGTGTCTGATAACACTGGTCTTACAAACCCAGCAGATTATCAAGCAGATGCATATGTTTATCAACTTGATCGTGATGGATCTGCACTAAGATCTTATCGTTTCTATGATGTATTCCCAACTCAGGTAGCACCTATCGAACTCTCATATGATGCTCAGGGTATTCAAGAGTTTACTGTTGAACTTCAAGTTCAATGGTGGGAAGCAATTAAAGGCACTGGCTCAAATGCTGGTGGTGAGGATATTAACTAAATAATAGAATAAAGAGACAAAAGATTATACTATGGCAAAACTTTTTGGTTTTTCTATTGATAGCAACAAAAACCAATCCCCATCAATAGTATCCCCCGTTCCTCAAACCAATGAGGACGGGGTTGATAATTATATTGCTAGTGGTTTTTATGGTCAGTATCTTGATATTGAAGGGGTTTATCGAACAGAGCATGATTTAATTAAAAGATATAGAGAAATGGCACTTCACCCAGAGTGTGATGGTGCCATTGAAGATGTTGTAAATGAGGCACTCGTTAGTGATCTCTACGATTCACCCGTAGAGATCGAACTTTCTAACTTAAATGCTAGCGAGTCTCTTAAAAAGAAAATAAGAGAAGAATTTAGATATCTCAAAGAAATCATGGACTTTGATAGAAAGTGCCATGAAATTTTTAGAAATTGGTATATTGATGGTAGAGTTTATTATTTAAAAGTTATCGATCTTAAAAATCCTCAGGCAGGTATTCAGGATTTAAGATATATTGATCCAATGAAGATGAGGTATATTCGTCAAGAAAAGAAAAATAATAAGGATCCATATGCAAGAGTGAATTCAAGAAACACTGAAAATTCTTTACCACATAGTCCAGAATTTGAAGAATATTTCCTGTATACACCAACACCAAACTATCCAACTGGGATGATTTCTGGTGCAGGTGGAGGTAAGTCAGTTAAGATTGCAAAAGATTCTGTTGTCTATTGCACATCTGGTCTTGTAGATAGAAATAAGAATACCGTTCTTTCTTATCTTCACAAAGCAATCAAAGCACTCAATCAATTAAGAATGATTGAGGATTCTCTTGTTATCTATCGTTTATCGAGAGCACCTGAAAGAAGAATTTTCTACATTGATGTTGGTAATCTTCCAAAGGTAAAAGCGGAGCAATACCTTAAAGAGGTTATGTCTCGTTATAGAAATAAACTGGTTTATGATGCGAGCACTGGTGAAGTTCGTGATGACCGTAAGTTTATGTCGATGATGGAAGATTTCTGGTTGCCCAGAAGAGAAGGTGGTCGTGGAACTGAGATCACCACTCTGCCTGGTGGTCAGAATCTTGGAGAACTTGCTGATATTGAATACTTCCAGAAGAAACTTTACAGAGCACTTGGAGTTCCAGAATCAAGAATTGCTGGAAGCGGAGATGGATTTAATCTTGGAAGATCATCCGAGATTCTGAGAGATGAACTTAAATTCTCAAAATTTGTTGGTCGTCTGAGAAAAAGATTTGCTCAGATGTTCAATGACATGCTGAAAACGCAATTGATTCTCAAAAACATAGTTTCCCCAGAAGATTGGGAACTAATGGCAGATCATATTCAATATGACTTTTTATATGATAATCAATTTGCAGAACTTAAAGAGTCCGAACTTCTTAATGGTCGTTTGGGAACACTTGCAACGATTGAACCTTATATTGGAAAATATTTCTCAACAGAATACGTGAGAAAGAGAATTCTTCGCCAAACTGATGCTGAAATTATTGAAATTGATGAGCAGATTGAGGACGAAATTCAAAAAGGTATTCTCCCAGATCCTTCAACAATTGATCCAATTACAGGAGCACCATTACCACAAGCAGGTGCTGATGGTATGGGTGGAGATATGACAGGAATGGGTCAAGACGGAATGGGAATGGGAGAAATTCCTGCGGAACCAGGTCTTGATGCACAAGCTGCCGTAACGGATGCTCAGATGCAAAAAGACGCTAAAAAGGCTGAGATATAAATAAATTTATAATTTATAAAGCAAATTTATGGATGATCTTATCGATTTGATTGCAACTGATGCATCTGCGTCAGATGTACGTGACAAAATTCACGATATTCTTTATTCCAAAGCAGCAGAGAGAGTTGAACTCGCAAAGCCTTATGTAGCATCATCTATGTTTGGAGAATCTGAGGTAGAAGAAACAGAGGATCAAGAATAATGAACACAAAAATTTTAGGAGATGAAATAGCTCTACCTATTACTACTGGTGCTGCAACTAGTTTTAGTTCGGCTACGGTTGTTCGCCTTGTGAACACAGACTCTTCAAGTCATGTTGTTTCTATTGTTGAGACACAGAGCGGATCTGGTGTTGGATCAATGACTCTGCCTGCCGGATCTGTCGAACAATTAATTAAAACTGCAAGTCATTGCGTTTTTTCTGATAGTGCATTAGTTAGAGGAACAAAAGTAGGATTTACAAACTAAAAAAATGAAACTCATCACAGAAGAAATTTCAAAAGTAGAATTTATTACCGAAGGTAAAGGTGCTGATAAGCAGTGCTTTATCAAAGGTATTTTCCTACAAGCAGAACAAGTTAACCGTAACGGAAGAATGTATCCTCTTTCTATTATGGAAAGAGAGGTAAATCGTTACTACGAAAACTTTGTATGTAAGGGACGTGCTCTTGGTGAACTCGGTCACCCAGATGGTCCTACCGTAAATCTTGATAGAGTATCACATAAAATTTGTGAACTTTATAGAGATGGTAACAACTTTATGGGTAAGGCAAAGCTTCTTGAAACCCCAATGGGTAAAATCGCAATGTCTCTGATTAAAGAAGGAGTTTGTCTCGGCGTTTCTTCTCGTGGTGTTGGTTCACTTAAGATGACTAATGAGGGTCATAAAGTTGTCGGTGAAGATTTCATGTTAGCAACTGCTGCTGATATCGTTGCCGATCCTTCTGCTCCTGACGCTTTCGTTCAGGGAATCATGGAAGGTAAAGAGTGGGTTTGGGAAGGTGGAATCCTTCGTGAACAACTTGCACAACAAACCCAAAAGAGAATTAATACTCTCGTTGATCAAAAAATGTTAGAGGAACACAAGTTAAACTTGTTCAACGAATTCCTCTCAAATCTTTAATTTATAAATAAATATAGATTATACAAGAATCTAAACAAAAATGTCCGTTGGTAGCAATTTACAAGAAATGGAAAACGTAGTAACCAAAGGGGCTGCTCCTGCTGAGCTAATGCCTTCATCTGGTATTCCAGTTGAAGATCTCGGCGGTCCTACTCCCGAAAATTATCGTCCCGATGACGATTCAGCAAAATTAGCAGATCCCGCTGGGACTCTTGCTCAGGTCAAAGATGTTGTCAATGCAAAAGCAATGAGAGCAGAAGAGACCGAAGTCGAAGAAGAAGTCATCGAAGAAGAGACCGAAGAGGAAGAGGACCTCGAAGGTGGCGAGGAAGGTGGCGAAGAAGAGGATGCTGAAGAAGCGACCGAAGTAGAAGAAGAGTTTAACATTGAAGAAGATGTTAATGCACTTCTTGCTGGCGAGGAACTTTCTGAAGAATTCCAAGAGAAAGCTCGCACAATCTTTGAGACAGCAATTAAGACAAGAGTTGCTGAAATCAAAGAGTCCCTTCAAGAGTCATACGCTGCTGCTCTTGTAGAAGAACTTGATGCTATCAAATCTCAACTCACCGAAAGAGTTGATTCTTATCTTGAATATGTTGCTGACGAGTGGTTCCAAGAGAACGCACTCGCAGTTGAGCACGGTCTTAAGACCGAAATGACCGAATCATTCCTTGTTGGAATGAAGAGTCTTTTTGAAGATCATTATGTAACAATCCCTGAAGATAGATATGATGTAATCGAGAGCATGGTAGATAAACTTGATGAAATGGAATCAAAACTCAACGAGCAAATCGAAAGAAACGTTGCTCTGAATAGAAGATTAGCCGAGTCGGTTGCTGATGTAATTTTTGCAGATGTCGCTGAGGGTCTTGCACTTTCTCAGAAAGACAAACTCGCTTCTCTTGCAGAAAATGTTGAGTTTGAAAGTGAAGCAGACTATCGTGAGAAGCTAGTAACGTTGAGGGAATCATATTTCCCAACAAACGCTGGTACTCAAAGAAGCACGACTGAGAATCTCTCAGAGGAAGTCTCATCTGATGAAACGATCACTGAATCTGTTTCCCCAATGATGGCTGCATACTTAGAGACTCTTTCAAGAGCTTCTAAAAAGTGATTTTTAGATCATAATCAAACAACAACACTTTTTAAAGAGGTAAATTCAAATGCAAATGTTCAATTCTGAGCATCTGCAGGAGAAGTGGGCACCTATCCTTGATTATCAAGGAATGGATCCAATCAAGGATTCACACCGTAGAGCTGTCACCGCTGTCCTGCTAGAAAACCAAGAGCAAACCCTGCGTGAAGAGAGAGATTTCCTCGCAGAAGCTCCTACCAACTCTGTTGGTAACGGTGGATACACATCCGCTGGTGGTCAAACCGTTGCTGGTTTCGACCCTGTTCTGATCTCCCTGATCAGACGTGCAATGCCTAACCTGGTCGCTTATGACCTCGCTGGTGTTCAACCAATGAACGGTCCTACTGGACTGATCTTCGCAATGCGTTCGAAGTACTCCACTCAAGGTGGTGCAGAAGCTCTGTTCAACGAAGCAGACTCCGCATTCTCTGGTCAGAGTGCAAGCTTCAACAATACCGCTGGTTGGACCGATGGTTCAGTTGGTCTTGGTACTACCGCTCAGCGTGGTTCTAACCCAGGTCTCCTCGATCCTACCTATCCTGCAACTGGCGATGCTCAGACCTATAACGTAGGTCAGGGTCTCCGCACCGATCAGGCAGAAGGTCTGGGCGATGGCACTGGTGCATTCAACGAGATGGCATTCTCGATCGAGAAAGTCACCGTTACTGCAAAGTCCAGAGCACTGAAAGCTGAGTACTCACTCGAACTCGCACAAGACCTGAAGGCAATTCACGGTCTGAATGCAGAAGCTGAGCTTGCTAACATCCTCAGCACTGAGATCCTCGCTGAAATCAACCGCGAAGTTATCCGTACCATCTACAACGTTGCTGAGTCTGGTGCTCAAGCAAACGTTGCTACACAAGGTACTTTCGACCTCGACGTTGACTCCAACGGTCGTTGGTCAGTTGAGAAGTTCAAGGGTCTGATCTTCCAAATCGAGCGTGACGCTAACGCAATTGCACAGCGCACTCGTAGAGGAAAGGGCAACATGATCCTCTGCTCCGCAGACGTTGCCTCCGCTCTGACCATGGCTGGTGTACTTGATTACACCCCTGCTCTGAACGCTAACCTCAACGTTGATGACACTGGCAACACCTTCGCTGGTGTTCTGCAAGGTAAGTATCGTGTTTATATCGATCCTTATTCGGCAAACGTATCTGCTAACCAGTACTACGTTGTTGGTTATAAGGGTTCTTCACCTTATGACGCTGGTCTCTTCTACTGCCCATACGTTCCTCTCCAAATGGTTCGTGCCGTTGGTCAGGACACCTTCCAGCCCAAGATTGGCTTTAAGACCCGTTATGGTATCGTTGCTAACCCATTCTCACAGGGTACAAACGCTATCACTGGCGACGGTCTTGTACGTAACGCTAACCGTTACTACAGAAGAGTCAAGGTTACCAACCTCATGTGATCTCGATTCACATATCTATCAGACCTCCCGAAAGGGGGGTCTTTTTTTATCTAAATAAAAATAAAACTAGTAGCAACAATGAAACCAACTCCAAAGCAATCTCTGGAAATTCATAAGAATTATGAAAGAGTTGTTGAGCATCTGATTAAAGAAGGTTATGCAGAAGACAAAGAATCTGCTGACAATATTATCACAGGCATGAGTGAAACCTGGTTCAATTTGATCATCAAGGATTAATTTTTTATGGCAAATTGTAATTTTCCTGGACAAATTTCCAATAGAAATTTTCTAACAACTGTTGGATTTAAGTTTACTTTGGCAAAGTATCCACAGGTAGACTTCTTTGCAAATAGTGCCAGAATACCTGAAATTTCTCTTGCAACCACAATACAACCATCATACCTAAAAGACATTGATGTTCCTGGTGAAAAATTAACCTATGGCGATTTAACACTTAGGTTTATTGTTGATGAAAATATGGAAAACTATATTGCAGTATACGAATGGTTAACTGGTTTAGGATTTCCAGAGACTACTTCTCAATTTAAAACTCTTACTACAAATGATGCTGGTCAAAGAGATCAGAAAGAAGCATTTAGTGATGGAACTTTACGTATTTTGAATAGCAATTTTAGAGAAGTTGCAAAAGTAAAATTCTTAGATCTTTTTCCAACATCATTAAGTTCTCTTGATTTTGATGCAACACCGACTGATATTCAATACTTTACAGCACAGGCATCTTTCAAGTATACTGTATATACTCTTACTAGTTCTGTTTAATGAATCTTGACGAAATCCAGGAAATGTGGCAGAGAGATTCTGTCATAGATCCTGATAATTTACATGATGAGTCTTTGAAAATTCCTCAACTTCATGCAAAGTATTATACCATATACAATACTATTACCTTATTAAAAGAGAAAGCAAGGGAAACTTACAATAGAGTTAAACTTGAACGTTACAACTACTACACCGGAAAGGCACCTGCTGAGGTTTATGAGGAAGAACCATTCCCATATAAAGTTAGGGACAAAGAGGCGGTACAGAGGCATATGGATGCCGATGAGAAACTTAATCGCATAGACATCAAAATTAGATACTACGATGTAATGTTAAAGTTTCTTGAGGAGATTATCAAAACAGTTTCCAACCGAACTTTCCAAATTAAGAACGCTATTGAGTGGAACCGATTTCAATCTGGTTTCAACTGAGACAATAAATACCCATAGGTGATACTTATGGGTTATGTCTCATTTGATTATTTCAAAAAAGAACGAAGTATATCTTCAGGTAAAAGCAGAACCACACGTCTATTACGAACTAGCAGATCAGTTCACATTTGACGTACCAGGTGCTAAATTTATGCCCCAGTATCGCAACAAATACTGGGACGGAAAAATTCGTTTATTTAATACGCAGACAGGTGAGATCTATGTAGGTCTGCTGGATAAAATCACACGTTTTTGTGAGACTCATGATTACAGTTATGAATTTGTAAATAATAAGTTCTATGGTTTACCATTTGAAGTCAATGATATGATTTCAAAGGAAGGAGTCAATGATTATATGACTTCTATTTGCAAGTATGTTCCCCGCGAGTACCAAGTAGAGGGAGTATACGACGCCCTAAGACATAATAGAAAGTTGCTGATATCTCCAACTGCTTCTGGAAAGTCTCTGATGATATATTCAATTGTGAGATATTACGTTGAGAAAGGGAAAAATACTCTGATAGTCGTTCCGACGACTTCCCTTGTAGAGCAAATGTATAAAGACTTTGCAGACTATGGTTGGGACGTAGGTTCATATTGCCACAAGATCTATGCGGGAAAAGAAAGGGAGACTGACTCACAGGTGATTATCACTACCTGGCAGTCCATCTACAAACTTCCCCGTCAATACTTTTCAAGATTTAATGTGGTTGTTGGAGATGAGGCACACCAGTTCAAATCTAAGTCTCTAATATCTATAATGTCAAAACTTTCAGACGCAAAGTATCGCTTTGGATTTACTGGAACACTTGACGGAACCCAAACTCATAAGTGGGTATTAGAAGGTTTATTTGGTCCTTCATATAAAATCATCAGAACAGAAGAACTGATGCAAAAGGGACACGTTGCCAAGTTAGATATCAACGTGCTTCTATTGAAACACCCACCTCATAAATTTGAAAACTTTGAGGAAGAAGTTCAATATATTATTAATCATGATAGAAGAAATAAATTTATACGTAACCTTGCCCTTGATCTTAAAGGTAATACACTTATATTATTTTCTCGTGTTGAAGGTCATGGACAACCACTCTATGAATTAATAAATAAAAATATCACTGACAATCGTCATGTCTTCTTTGTTCATGGTGGAGTAGATACAGAAGATCGAGAAAAAGTTAGAGAAATTACTGAAAAAGAAAACAACGCAATTATTGTTGCTTCTTACGGAACTTTTTCAACAGGTATTAACATTAAAAATTTACACAATGTTATCTTTGCTTCTCCGAGTAAATCAAGAATCAGAAACCTTCAATCTATCGGAAGAGTTTTAAGAAAAGGTAATAACAAAACAAAAGCAACTTTGTATGATATTGCCGATGATATCAGTTATAAGTCAAGAAAAAATTATACACTCAATCACTTGATCGAAAGAATCAAAGTCTATAACGAAGAAAACTTTAATTATGATATTGTAAACATACCGCTTAAAAACTAATGGGAGAAGAGTTCTACGCAGCAATTAAATTAGTTACAGGTGAAGAAATATTTTCTCTGATATGTGTTGATGAGAATGATGGGGATCCTATTATAATTCTTCAAAATCCTGTCATAATGAAAGTTATTAATAATCATATAGGTCAATATGTAAAAGTTAGACCATGGATGGAAATACCATCTGATGATTTCTTTATCATAAAATACGATAAGATTGTTACTATGACAGAAGTAAAAGAAAGTGAAATGATAACTTTCTATGAGAGATATATTAATGAAGAAGATGTTGATATAGAACTGGATGGTAAAGTAAAAATATCAAATAAAATGGGATATATCTCTACTGTTGAAGATGCTAGAAAGAATCTAGAAGATATTTTCCGTAAAGATCTTAAAGATAATAAAGAAAGCTAAACTCTGATCTTCAACCGGGACAAAGGTAGTCTACTCATAAAACCAATAGTTGTCAAGCCCTTAAAGTATGCTATAATGAACATAACAAAAATTTATCTACTGAGACCAATGTTATGTCCAAGAAGAAATCAGAACATTATGTAAACAACAAAGAGTTACTTGAAGCACTGATTGTTTATAGAACAAAAGTTGAAAAGTCATACTTGAAGATTTACAATAAAGATCTCACAAAGCAACCCAAAGAAGAAAGAGCAAAGCGTTGGGAAGGTAAACCACCAATCTCAAACTATCTTGGCGAATGCTTTTTAAAGATCGCTACGCACCTTTCATACAAACCGAACTTCGTTAACTATATGTTTCGGGACGATATGATTTCTGATGGCATTGAAAATTGTGTCCAGTACATTCATAACTTTGACCCAGAGAAGTCCAAGAATCCCTTTGCATACTTTACTCAAATCATTCACTACGCTTTTCTCCGTCGTATTCAAAAAGAGAAGAAGCAACTGGAAATCAAGACCAAGATTATCGAACGAACTGGTTTTGATGAGGTAATGATGGTTGACGATAGCTTGCTTTCTGGTAGCAGTTCCGACTATAATACGATCAAGGATAATATTGCTTACAAGAACCGATGAAGGTTGCCATTATCACTGATACTCATTATGGGGCAAGAAAAGGTTCCAAGTATCTTCACGACTTCTTCAAGAAGTTTTATGATGATATTTTCTTTCCCACATTAGAGCGTGAAAATATCAAAACCGTTATTCATATGGGTGATGCTTTTGATAATCGTCGTTCAATCGATTTACAAAGTTTAGAGTGGTCAAAGCAAGTCGTGTTTAATCGTATTGCCGAAATGGGAATTACGATGCATATGATTGTTGGAAATCACGATACATATTTTAAAAATACAAACTCAGTCAACTCAGTAGGTCTCCTTCTCAAAGAATATGATAATATTAAAATCTATTCAGAAGTAGAAGAAGTCAAGTTAGATAAATTAAAAGTACTTTTTGTTCCCTGGATTAACAATGAAAATTATCAAAATACTGTCTCATCTATTAAAGCTTCACGTAGCAAGTGTGCGATGGGGCACCTTGAACTCAACGGATTCAGAGCTCATCGCGGGCACGTCATGGAAGACGGTATGGACTGCGAACTATTTGAGAAGTTCAGTCATGTCTTCTCGGGACACTATCACACTCGATCGGATAACGGGAAAATCTTCTATCTAGGTAATCCCTATGAAATGTATTGGAATGATGTGAATGACACTCGTGGATTTCATATCTTTGATACGGAAACCTTAGAAATTGAATCAATCAATAATCCATATAAACTTTTCTATAATGTTTACTATGAAGACACTCCTTACCAAACATTTGATACTCGTGATTATGTTGGTAAAATTGTAAAGGTTATTGTAAAGAAGAAATCTGATCCAAAGAAGTTTGAAAAGTTTATTGATAAACTTTATTCATCAGGAATTCAAGAACTCAAGATTGTAGAGAATTTTGAGATTCATGTTGATGAAGATTTTGAAGTTGAAGAGTCTGAAAATACAATTTCTATTTTGAATAGATATATTGATGAATCTGAAATCGATTGTGATAAATCAATCATCAAAGGTATTCTGCAAAAAATATACTCACAAGCGTGCGAGGTTGAGTAATGTTTCTTCTGACTCTTAAAGATCAAAAAGACGACGGAGCATACGCTGTTCAGAACAGATACGGGGAAAAGGTTCTTTTCCTCTTTGAAGAAGAAGATGATGCTGTTCGTTACGCTTTGATGCTTGAAGATCAAGAAGAAACAGAAATGGACGTTGTAGAAGTTGATGACGCTCTTGCAATAATGACCTGTAAGCGGTATAATTACAAATATGCCGTCGTTACACCAAACGATATTGTTATTCCCCCTAAACTGAATGATAACCTTTCAAAAGATCCGTTGGCGTAATTTTCTTTCTACTGGAAACAGTTTTACGGAAGTTGATTTCCAAAGTAATCATACAAACCTTATTATTGGAACAAACGGAGCTGGTAAGTCTACTATCCTAGACGCTTTGACTTTTGTTCTGTTTAATAAACCATTCAGGAAGATTAATAAACCTCAACTTGTCAATACTTCTAATGAGCGGGAATGTGTTGTAGAAGTTGAGTTTGCAATCAATACTCGTCAGTATCTTGTTCGACGTGGAATCAAACCTTCTGTATTTGATATTGTCGTAAACGACACTCCATTGCACCGTGAAGCAGATGATCGTGCAATGCAGCGTATTTTGGAAGAGAGTATTCTCAAACTTAACTATAAGTCTTTTACTCAAATTGTAATTCTGGGTAGTAGTACTTTTGTTCCTTTTATGCAACTTACGACAGCGAATCGTCGTGAAGTGATTGAGGATCTTTTGGATATTCGTGTATTCTCCGCAATGAACAACATTGTCAAGGATAAACTTAGAGAAAAGAAAGATCAAGTCAAATCTCTTGATCTGAGGAAAGATAATATTAAAGATAAGATGAAGATGCAAGAAGACTTTATTGAAGAACTTGAAAATCGTGGTAATGCCAATATCAATGCCAATAAAGAAAAGATTACCAATCTAGATTCTGAGGTTGGCATTTATATTACAGAGAATGCTAAAACTGAGGAGAAAGTTTTTAAATTTACGAAAGAGCAAGAAGAAGTCATTGGTGCGGGAGATAAATTAGTAAAGCTCAATAATCTCAAAGGAAAGATCTCTCAGAAGGTATCTGCTATTACTAAAGAGCATAAGTTTTTTAATGAAAATACGGTATGCCCTACATGTACTCAGACGATTGAGGAAGAGTTTCGGTTAAATAGAATTACAGACGCTCAAAATAAGGCAAAGGAACTTAAAGATGGTTATGAAGAACTTGAGCAAACAATAAAGTTCGAACAGGAGCGAGAGCGTCAATTCAACGCACTTTCCAAGGAGATTACGAAACTCAACCATGAGATTTCTCAAAACAATACTCGGATATCACTTAACCAGCGACAAATCCGAGATCTTGAAAATGAAATTCAAACTATTACCCAAAACCTTGCAAACCGAAATACTGAGCATGAGAAGTTAGAAGAATTTCGCTCCAATCTCCAAAAAACATTTGAAGAATTAGCAAAGAAAAAAGAAGAAATCGTTTATTACGATTTTGCCTATTCCTTACTCAAGGACGATGGCGTTAAAACGAAGATAATTAAGAAGTATCTTCCGTTCATAAATCAGCAGGTGAATCGTTACCTTCAGATGATGGACTTTTATATTAATTTCAATCTGGATGAAGAATTTAACGAAACGGTAAAATCACCCATTCACGAAGACTTTTCATATAGTTCATTCAGTGAGGGTGAGAAAATGAGAATCGACCTTGCCCTTCTCTTCACTTGGAGAGAAGTCGCCCGAGTCAAAAACTCCGTCAATACTAATCTGCTGATTATGGATGAGGTATTTGATTCTTCACTTGATGGTTTCGGCACTGATGAGTTCTTGAAAATCATTCGCTATGTGATTAAGGATGCTAATATCTTTGTGATCTCTCATAAGTCTGACCTACATGACAAATTTGAAAGTGTCATAAGGTTTGAGAAAGTCAAAGGTTTTTCCCGTATGATGTCTTCACAAGCAAATGGAGGAGAATGAAACTCCCAAACTGGCAACACCACTCTAAAAAAGAGCAGAAGCGAAAACTAAAACCACAAGCACTCCGACAAGCAAAGGCACGTCGCCAAGCACTCAAGAACCGCCTCTCACGGGGCGGTTCTTCTTTTTGATAAATATCTAAAAAGTGTCTTTTAGAGATGAGCGACAAAAATTATAAAAGTTTACAAGAAGCATATAATTCAATTTATGAGCAACAATATACCGTATTTGGTGGAAATCGGTATTTGGTAAAACCTGATGGAACACTGACTTATCCTACCGATGGAAGAACAACACCAACTCCCGATGAATTAAAAGCAGCATCTACAGCACCTAAACTAAAACCAGTACAAACAACAACTACCGACACTACTACTCAAACATCACCTAAACCAACTACAACTAGTTCGCAAACAGTTGCTGCTGCCGGTGGTAAAGGTGGAACCGTAACAGTTGGTAAACAATATCCAGCAACTCTTGGTGGAAAATCTGTAAATGTATCATACGATGCATCTGGTAAAAGAACAGTTACGCCAGTAACTTCTCAACCATCTACAACCACTGCCAGTCCTAGCAGCACTTCTTCTACTGCTACTCCTCCTGCCGCTCCTCAAAAGTCATTTCAGCAAGAACTTGATGATCTCCGTAAGGCATCTGCTCAGGCAACGATGGCAGGTCCTTCGAAAGAAGCACAGGCATTAATGAGTACACGAGCAAAAAGACTTCTTGGTCCTGATAAACTTAGAGCAGGTATTGAGGGGCAGGAAAGAGTTCAGAGAATGATGAGTGGTACTCCCGAACCTACTTCTACACCAAAACCAACTGCACCAACTTCTACTACTACTTCTTCTCCTACATCTAAACTAGAAATTAAACCAGGAGACTTTGGTACAACAATGGGTCCTGGACCTACATTTAGAGGTGGACCTGTTCCGCCTAAACTTCCAAATCGTAATGCTATTCGACAAACTGATTGGACAAAGATACCAGAAGAAGTTAATATCTATGATCAAGTTCTAGAAATTCTTCTTGATGAAGGATATTCTGTTCAAGAGTCCAACCGTATTATGGTTGAACTTGTAAATGAAAATTTTTGGAAAGCAGTTCAAAATAGAATTGGAATTGGAAAACCTGGTGTTGGACCTGGACAAGTCGCTAAAAATATTATAAGGGCTGGAATAACTGATATACTTGGAACATCTATTGGAGCAGGATCTGCACCATCTGTATCTGCACCAGCAAATGCACCAACTGCAACAGCACAATCACCAGCACCTGTTATTAGAACATCTACTGCAACAATAAGAACTGCACCAAAGGGAGCAAATAAACTTGTTGGCGATGTGTGGCCTGGTGGTCAGACTGGAACTGGTGTTAAAGATATATTAAATAAAGTCACTGGTAAGACACAACCAACTACTACAAGAGCACTAACTGGTTCTTCTGGTCCCAGTATTCGTGGATTGCTTCCGCAGGCACCAAATCCAATTAATCAATTAACAAAACCACTTAGAACTGTTGTTAATGCTGTAAAGAATTTAAAAGGTGGCGCTATAACTACTGCTATTAAACCTGGTGCAGTAACTTCTACTGTTAAGAAACCTGATAGTTTAACAACTTCTGCTAGATCTGCAACGGGAATGACAAATACTTCTGGTAGTTCTTCAGTAACTTCTGGAAATCGTGGATCCGTATCTACTTCTCGTGGAACACGTTCAATGAATGCACCTAAGGCATTAGATACAAAACCTGGAGGACCTATATCTCCATCTGGACCTACTATTGATATTAAATCCAATACAGTTCCTGGTAGTAGAGAATTAAAACAACTTACTAGTCGTGGAGTTAGAAATTTCAGAGGTAGTGTATCGGCACAACCCTCTTCAACATTGGCACCATCTGCTAATGTTGATAAGTTAGCACCAAAGCTAGCAAAAGCAGCAAAACCAGCGGTAAAACCACAAATGCCTGGTGGTGGATCTGCTGGTGGTCCCTTGACTGGATTGAAAAGTGGAGTTGCTGGTGCCATTATAACTGCCCTCGCACAACCTGTTATTGATAAGGCAGGAAAAGAAGGAGGAAAAGCACTTTTTAGAACTGTTGCTTCTTTAACTGGTAAAACAGATCAAGCAAGAAACCTTAAACCAACTGCTTATGGTAAATTAGGTCCTGATATTCCTAATGCGGCAATTGAAAAAGGTGTAAAACTTACCAAAACAAAATTTGATCCTATTGATCCAATGCCTACTCCCGAAATTCTGAGGAGAGCAGGTGTTTCTTCAAAACCTTCTGCAAAACCTGCCGATACCAAACCAGTAGTAAAACCCGCTGCCAAACCAGTAGTAAAACCTGCTGCCAAACCAGTAGTAAAACCTGCTGCCAAACCAGTAGTAAAACCTGCTGCTAAACCTGTTGATCCAGAACTGCAAAAGTATGAGAAGTTGAGAAAATCTGATCCTGTAAAAGCAAAGGAACTTGGAACTAAGATTTGGTTGAAGAAGTATGGTGCTCCAACAGAGGGTGATATTGCTTAAATACTAAATAACTAAAAAACTATTAATACAATGGAAGCAAAACAAGTTAAAGACCTGATGGAGGCTTATGCTTCCATTTATACAACTATTTCCGAAGACCACTTTAAAGTTGGTGATGAAGTCACTTGTAAATCGAGTGGAATGGAAGGTGAAGTTGTAAAAGTTGATCCAGAACAAACAGGAAAGTACTATACCGTCAAGCGTGATGATGGTAAGACCATGAAGTATTCGCCCGATGAACTGAAAAGGGGTGAAAAAGAGGATGAGGAAGAGGACAAAAAAGAAGAAGGTGCAAGTAAAGATTCTGAAACTAAGTTTCATTTAAAATTGGATAAAATGGTTCATGGAACTTTTGGTTCAAGTCCAGAAGAAAAGAAAATGAAGAAAGAAGAAGTGGAAACCGATCTCTTTGATTATCTGCTAGAATACCTAGTTGCCGAAGGTTATGCTGATACCAACAAGGCGGCTCTTGCTATTATGGCAAATATGAGTGAAGAGTGGAGACAGAGTATTGTTGAGGCAGATTCTGTTGAAGCGATGAGAGCAAGAGCTGCTAAGAGAAGAGAGCAGCGTTATGGTAAGCAAGGTGGTGGTGGTCGTGATGATTACAGACCATATACTGAAGATGATTACAAAAAACCAGGTTCTGGAGCAGCAAGTCAGGCAAAAGATGCTTGAATCCACTTTTCAAACTGTCCACTGGGGGGTCTTCGGACCTCCTTTTTTTGTATAATAGGTCCATACGCATCAGACCTATGACCGTCCGCCACGAAATCAAGTCTCAACTCGCCAAGCTCCTTGCTACCGAAGACCTTGTGGTTGAGCACAAGAAAGTGGAGACTGCCCAGTTCAATGTTCATACCCGTGTGCTCACTCTGCCGATGTGGGAGAAGGCAAGTAACACCGTGTATGACTTGC
>Ga0222713_10001958_pt1 | contig 22330 bp, 39 predicted proteins | sample C33_649DmetaG_FD_165061 | JGI IMG/M metagenome (GOLD analysis project Ga0222713, IMG submission 165061) | Estuarine water microbial communities from San Francisco Bay, California, United States - C33_649D | ecosystem: Environmental > Aquatic > Marine > Unclassified | place: USA: California...
GGCCATACGCCGGGGGGTGGTGTTCGCGCCGGGTTCCACCACCCTACCGATGGAAAAGGTCACCGCCGCCGGGGGTAGCCCACCGATGGAAAAGTTCACCCCACCGATGGAAAAGTTCACCGCAGCCGTGCGGTTGACAGCGCACGACTGATGCCAGCGTTCATCTTGCCCGGCATCAGCCTACTGGCCGCACGTTTCATCTTGTTGTCGAAGTCTGTGCGCTTGCGATAGGTCGGCACGTTCTGCGCGAAGTTCATCACCTTTGACACACGGCCACCGCTGCGCTTGCTGCCAATAGGATCAGGCTTGACCGCATATACGCCGGGTCCACCACGGCCCTTTTGGTGCAGCGGATGGTCAACATCTGGAACCATGTATCGAAGAGCCGTTGATCTCCGACCACTCTTGGTTTTCTTGGAATAGCCAGTGTTGGATTCAGGGTTCCGCATGACTTGAAGCTGGGCCGACACCTTGTTGATGAAAGCCATCGTCATGTTGCCATGTCCATCGAGCGGCGTGGTTTCGGTCGGCATAACACCGTGAATGATGCCCTTGTATGGCAACCTCATCTTGAAGTTGTTTTCAAATGCCTTCATCCCACGGCCACCGCCTTTGTCCTGCACTTCCAGATAATGCCGACCGACAACCATCTGTTTGCGGCGAAGGTATCCCGTCAGTGTGCGCTTGTTGGCGTACTGAACATAGAAGGCATTCATCGTGAAACGCGTTGGCCGATCAAACGCCTTAGACATCAAATCCTTGTTGTATATCTCCAAGGTCTTCAACGTCTCGTTGATTGCCAACGATGTCGCATAGGGCAACTGCGCGTTGATCAGGTTATTAAGCTTGCGCTGCAATCGCTCGGTGTCTGCCGTTATCTTGAAGTCGATCATGGGTCACCTCTGTTCACGACAGCATAGCATAAAAAAAGACCCAGCGTGAACTGGGTCAGTTGGTTGCATCGCAACAAGCAGAGAGACAGGCATCATGCAGCCATTATCGCTTCACCGCAAGATAAAAAAACATCCCTTCCGCTTCGGCCCGTTTCATCACCAGTAAGCATCGGCCCGCATCGCTGGCCTCTGCCGCATCACGCCGATGAACGCCACCGCAATGCTGGCCCACATGGTAGATCAGGCGATCCCCCTTGGCCGCTTCAGCCAGCCTGTGTCCAAACATTCCAGCCCTGTCTTTCGTTATGTCAATCATGCTGCTCATTCAAACAAATCTCCCAAATCGTCATCCAAGCTGTCGTTCTTTGGCTGTCTGATGGCCGTGATCTCAGCACCGGGAAAGCTTTCCTTCACCTGACGCACCAAAGCGTTCCTGTGGGCATCCAGAGCGATGGCAACCTCTCTCATATTGAACATCACCAACCCTTTGCGCTTGCGGTAAGCTGCGGGCCACTGACGGCCATCCTCGATGATGCCGTAGGTCACACCATCAAACTCATATTCCCAGATCGTGGGATCGGCTGGCTGGTGGCCCGCTGCCGTCGCCTCTTCGTCCATCAGGGCCAGCCCGCGCACACACACCTCGGCCCAGCCCGCCATCCTGCCAGCGTCCTTTGCATCTTCGGCGGCATACAGACCCGCCATCGCCCGACCCCACTTAGAGAGCGTCTCCGGCCCTACCAGACCCATCAGGACGCCTATGCCCCACTTCTTGTCCATCTGTTCGCTGGCCCGTGTAAATCCAGCCAGCGCGATGTCGCATTTGATGTCATCAGCAGATGCCTGTGGATGGATCACGCGATCCGTCTTTTTCTGGTAGGTTGGCCGCTTCACGCTCGGTCTTCCTTGGCTTCCACTGGTCCACGCGATTGATCCTGATATTTGCCGCTGTAGGCCGAAGGCTCGGCGATCTGATGGAAGATCACCTGAGCGATGCCTGACCCTGCCTTGATGTGCAGCGGTTGCCATCCATGATGCACCAGTTCGAGCGTCAGGAACCCACGCCAGCCCGGTTCGATCACCGTGTTGAACACGGCCAGCCCACGCCTTGCCCATGTGGACTTGTCGTGGACCACGCCGACCAAATCGAACGGCATATCGAACTCTTCCAGAGCCGACGCCAGCGTGAAGCGGCCATCCTTCCATTCTCCGTCAACCCTGATCCTGTCACCACCAAAGAAAACATCCTGCTCGATGGTAATGTCATAGCCCGCTTCGGTCAGGCCGTAGCTGACACCGTGTATCCTATGTTTCTCGGTCAGCATATCTTTGATCGGCTCAAGCTTAATAAGTTCCCTGCCGTTGATAATCATTTCGGCATCTCCATAAACTTTGACAGGTCTTTGATTTGCATTAATTCACTGACAGCATCAGGCTCAACAATCTTAATGGCAATATCCATTAATTCACTAACACCTTTTAACTCAAGTTTATTATAGGCAACAAACCCATTAACCAGCGGGCCATACTCTTCGAGATCAACGCCGTATTCCGCAATCTTGGTTATGACACCTTCGCCAAACTCTTTGACCAGTTCCAACGCTTCATCTTTCGTCATGTCCGCCTCCTCAAGCGATCCGGCCACCGTGACCTGTCTTTTGGTTAACATATGCGTCAACGCACTTCAAACATTTTCTGCATTGCCGTCGATGATGCCGTCTTTTCCCCACCTCTTCCCCACCCCACTTACTCTCCCAGCTACTTCCCCACCACCACCACCCCCTAAAGGGGGATGGGTGGGGTGGGGTGGCTTAGTTTCCCCACCTTACCCCACCTTTACCCCACCTGAAAATGCAAGGTGGGGAAACCTAGATCATCAGACTTCATCGCTGTTTATCCACTCGCCAACCACGACCACGTTGGTTTCGCGGCCCTTCTTCTTGTCCATGACCTTCTCGGTGGCAAGCACGTTTGTCTTGAGCCAAGTGCGCACGATGGTGCTGACTTTGCCTTTGCCTTTTTTATCGCTAATATCAATATTCAGCATATTAGCGACAGCAACGCCAATCCAATTCGCGGATTGCGAACTCTCTCTGAATGGTTCTCCGCTGGTGTGTGCTTCGGCGACGATTTGTTGCATCTTTTTAGCATCCTTGCCACTGATGCCATCAAATGCGTCAGGCAGCTTATAATCCACGCAAACACCGATCCATTCACCGTTGGCGATTTTAACGCCGATCATCTTGCGATAAACAGCGGCATCCGCTGGCGGGGCAAGGTTGGCTTTGCCATCGTCCACGCGAAAGATGCTGCGGGCTTCGGCTTCGTCTATGCCGACACGGGCTGCGTCATCCGGCGACATCCTGTTGACCACGCGTGCAGCACGGGCCGCACCGATCAGCGATCCAGCACCGCGCACAGAGTCAATCGAGGCGTCTTCTCCGTTGCCTTTGCGGATGTGATGGACCAGCCCGATGGCGCATTTGGCTTCGTCTGCCACGCGCCTGATCTCTGCCACGATGGCGTTGACTGCCATGTTGTCGTTCTCGTTAATGGAATGCGCCCCGACGAATGGATCGATGAACACGCAGCCGATCTGCTTTTCTGGTATCTTGTGGCAAAGGTATTCGACCAGCTTGGTATTCGGCAGGACGCCTTCGCGGGTCTGGATGCCGAACTTCAGGCTGAAATCGCGGCCAGCGTTGACGAACAGCTTGCCGCGCACTTCATCAGCATGGATGCCGTAATGCTTCATCGCGGCTAACACCCGGCGCTGAATTTCTTCCAGCGGGTCTTCAAGGTTGACTATGTAGACATTGGTTTGCTCTTTGACGGGTTCGCCCAACAGCGGCTTGCCTGTGACGATGGCTAGGGCTTCGACAATCTGCAAAGACGTTTTGCCGACACCGCCCGCAGAGGCCAGCACACTGACGAATGACCGCAGATAATGGTTGCCGTAAATCCAGCGCCGTGGCTCGATGCTGGCTTCGTCAAACATATCGTAGGGCGTCGGCCAGTCTGGTGCGGACTGTGGGGCATCGACGGTTGCATCTGGAATGTTGATGTAATCTTGCGGATCACTTTCGCTGGCAATGTGATCCGATACGGTAGGCTGAACGTAGTCAAAATCATCCATGCCATTCTCTGGCATTCCGATCTTTGGCGGATTGATCTCTAGCCCGTAGGCTCGCACGGCGGCTGTGAAGTCGCCATTGTGTTCGTAATGCACGAACAGGTCGAAGCCGTCACCAAAGCAGTAGGAGTTTTCGCCCATTGATTTCGACCGACCGATGCCAGCGGCGGCATCTGATCCAGACAGGCTGACCCAGTGTGTGCCGAAGTTCTGTGTGGCGAAACTGAATGACGATTGGTAGCGAGATTTGAAATGGGCTGACCCACCTTGCCGTTCGTAACCATACCGCAGCAACAGGTCTTCTATGGTGTGGTTGTCGTTGAAAACGTCAACAGGGTTCACATCGTCTGGATGCTGTATGCGACGTTCCGCCCGCTCTTTTTCGCGTTGCAGGCGATCCCGGTCGGCCTGTTCGTTGGCGATGCGGCGTTGTTCTTCTCGGCGCTCGACCTCTTGCATGATCGGGCTGGCGTCGGTCAGGAACACGTTTGCCCCGCGCACGATTTCCCAATCATAGAACATGGGCTTGAGGTTAGGCCACCGCTTGCTGATCGGCACGTTGGGCAGATAGATCGGCTGGCCGCAGCGGGCCAGTGCGCCATCCGGTGTGATCCCGCGTTGCTTCAGCAGATGGAAGAATGCGGATTGCGCCTCTTCGTATTCCTCGCCGCTGACAGGGACCGCCAGAGGCAGCAGGACGCGCCATTTGCGACGATCTTCGGTTGCCCCTGACGATGAGTAGACCAACATGGAGACATCGCCCAGAACGTCTCTGACGGCCTGTATGACCTCTTTCCTGTGCGGGTTGCCTTGGTCAACATCGAGGGCCAGCATCCTGAACGCGCCACGCTCGCGCTGGGCTTGGTGCGCCCTGCCATCGTGCTGACGATAGGTTGACGGGATGAAGAAGCTTGCGTCGGCTTTGTCTTTCGCTTGCGGCTCTTTGACCATGCGAACAATTTCGGGCCACGATATGCCCGGATAGACCATATCTGGCCTGTCTTTCAGCGTGTAAAGACTGCCGTGCGCCATAAGAAATCTGACATCAGACATGGCAGCACAAGATATTGTGGAACGTCGTGGAATAATGTATAAACATGGTGCGAAGCGTTCTCCTCATGCTTGCGATCTGTTATGGCCCGGCTGATCCCTCCCATCAGCCGGGCCGATTCTTTTGTCAAAAGGGCAAATCGTCATCCAGATCGGCGTTCTTTGCTTTGACCTGTGTGGTCGCCGCTGGCCCGATGTCGCCGAATGGATCATCCGCTGGCTTCTTTACTTCAACGGTGTCGAAATCATCCATGCCGCCGTCGCCGTATTTGGCTTCGGTCACTTGGACTGCATCGAGCAAAAGGCTGATACCACCCGCGCCATCTGGATCAACAACGGCCACCGCCCATGCCCGCACAGTGCCGACCGAACCGCCCCAGAAGTCTAGCTTGGTCATGGGCTGCTTCGCCCCGTCGATTACGGTCGGCGGCTCATTCTTGTCGCCGTTCTTCTTCGTGCCATTCCGCTTGGCCGTGAACTGGGTCATGCCTGTGAGGTTGCCGTCTTTGTCTTTCAGCCGCTTTGCGCCGAAGACTGTTTTGAACTCAGGCAGCTTGCTGTTGCGTGAGCGGCTGGCTGCGTAATGCTCTTTCAGTTCATTGAACAGCGCCTTCGCATCGGCATCGTTCATATCGAAAGCTACCGACCATGCAGCATTGCTGGCCGTAGGTGCGCATGGTTCGCTGCGTTGCGTCGATGTGTTGAACCGATGCGTCTGATGCAGCTTAGGGAATTGCAGTGTGACGTTTTTCGCCAGCACTTTCTTGAAGTCGGAAGTATCTGCCATGATGTTCTCCTCGTGTTGGCAGTTTCAGAAATCAGTGAATACGTCTTCTTCGGGTTGTGCGGTCTGCCAGCGGGGCAGATCGATCACGTTACACAAAGGCCAGCCAGTTGGGTAGTCATTGGCGGCTTCTGCGTTCGCGATTTTGTGCAGCGTGTCTGTCACGATCAAATCGGCGGCTGCAAGATATTCTTCGGTCAGCGCATGAACGCAGACAGCGTGTGGCGCGTCTTTTTCCACGCAGACAAAATAGAACGCCAGATCACCAGCGCCGTGCAGCTTCATCACACGGCGGTAAAATGACGCTTGCAGATCATAACCCCACCGCCGCAGATCACGCGGAAAGCCGTCTGGGCTGGCATCCTGCGTTGTCTTGATGTCAAACATGATGCCTAACTCTGGCAGGAAGCCATCAGGGCGACATTTCAGCTTAACGCCTGTCTGCGGATCGTCGGCAAAGAAGCTGCCTTCTGCGACCATCTCCGGCGCTTTGAGCCACATTGTAGCCACTGGATGTTCAAACACCGCAGCGGCCATTGCCTGTGCCAAATCATAGTCGCTTTCGGTCAACAGGGTCTTGCCGTCGATGTCAGCCGCCAGCTTTAGTTCTTTCCAGCGATTGCCCCGGCGATCTTCCGGCCCACGCACGATCAAATCCTTTTCGGGTTCGAGCAGCATAGCGTGAACAGCCGTGCCGAGGTCGAACGCTGCGCTGGATTTGTAGACTTTGTTTTTCCAGTGCAGCAAGGATTTCAACGCAACGGCTTTGACATCGCTGCTGCTGATCTCTGGCCGGGCATGGTAGGTCTCGTTGAATAGGTCTAACTTCATTTTTCATCACCCCTAGCGTGATTGACTGTAAATCTCACCGATCCATCCAGTGGACCGCTTGGCGGACAAACGCGGTAGGATGTAATCGGCCCTGCCTTCACTTTCCCGCTGGCAAATTGATAGACAAAGTTTGCATACATTTGCCCACCATGCACCTCATGCAGTGCATCGACGATGCTTTTCAATTCGTCTAACTTCATTTCTTTCTCCATCCATACATGGCGATCAGGGCCGCTTCGGCACGGCCATCGTCTTTCACCCGCGCCCACTGGTCGCTGGCATCGGGGAAATACTGGCTTGCCAGCGCACGGCTGGCGTTCTTGTCGGTTGTCAGGTGCATGGATTTCTTCCACGCGCTTGGGTCAACCTCGAAGGTCGGGATGCCCGCGAAGAACAGGCAAGCTTTCAGTTCGCCGTAAGCCACAGCGATGGTGACGGCGTTCTTGATGCCGATCATGCGCGGGAAGAATGGACGTTCCAGCCATGCGCACTTTACGACGCCTATGTCGCTTATAAGCTGGCGCTTGCCGTCCAAGGTTCCCGGCATATCATAGGTTTTGACCGACAGATCGGATTCGTAATCATCCATGACCGCGAATGCGCCCTGCTTGCCCGGATCGATGCCGATGAGGCGGGTCATGCGCCACCCGTAGCGATTTCGCCGCCGCAAGCCAAATATCCGCAGCCGTCGATCCAGTTTTCGGGATTGCTGATGTTGCCCTTGGCGCGGGCCAGCTTGAACAGCGTCATCATAATGGCGACATCTTTGGGCCCGACGAAGCAATCAAGGTGAGCCGACCAGTATGTCGCGATCAGACCGAAGTTAGCTTCGGCATCGCCGTGGGTGGCTGCGCGGTCTTTGGTCACATATTCTTTAGCCGTATCGAGGATTTCAGACCGATGCATTAAACTTCTCCACATATTTGGTCAGCGCGATGAGCGTGCTTTCCTTGGGTTCTTGATCACCGTTGAAAATCCGCCACATGGTTGAGTAACTCATGCCGCAGAATCGCGCAGCATCCGCGATCTGGTTTGGGATGATCTTTTTTAGTTCATCAACAGTATAGACCATTGGTGTCACTCCTATCGTGTCGGGCGACACTATGCGGCGGCGCAAACATTGTCAATGAAAATTATTTGCGCGGACGCATCATTTTGTGCTTGACATAGTATGCGTTAACGCATAAGTTGGTATCACGAACAAGCAAACAAGGAGACTGAAATGACCATTGCTCAATATAACGCCCAGCGCGCCGAAATCGTTGCCCACTACAAAGCCCAGTTGGTTCAAGAACAAGACAGCATCGAAATCAAAATGCTAGAGATCGACCTGAAAGCCGATCTGCGCCGCATCGACAACGCCATGTTGGCTGCTGAACTTTACTAACCACAACGGGGGCTTCGGCCCCCTTCCCAACAACAGGAAACTAAAATGTTATTAGAACGCCTAATAAACGAAGCCTTGGGTATGCGCTCACCGCGCCGCGCATCAAAGCCTAAGACCAAATGGGTCGCTGTGTTCCCCGATGGCACTGAGGTTGATGTTAAGCGCAGGATTGAACGCGGCGGAACTTCATTCAGCCTGACAGCGCCAGATGGCAATCGCTGGGTCAGCACTGTTCTCCGCGACTTGAAATGGTCGATAGGCAGCGAGTTCTCTGGCACTAAGTTCGAACGACGTTCAATATAAATAAACGGGGGCTACGGCCCCCACCACCCCAACAAAAGGAAAACCTTATGCGTGAATTTCTCGAAGACCTGATCGGCTGCTTGTGCCTGTTCGCCATGATCCCCGGCTTGTGGTTTCTACTCTATGGCTTTGGGTGGCAGTGATGGCCGCTTACTACAACGAAATTGACCCAAAAGCCGCTGCATGGTTGCGGGAACTTATTAAGCAAGGTCACATTGCAGACGGCGATGTTGATGATCGGAGCATAGAAGATGTCAGACCAGTTGACCTTTTGGGATTTGATCAGTGCCACTTCTTTGCCGGAATCGGCGTCTGGTCCTACGCCCTGCGCCAAGCAGGATGGGCCGATGATCGTCCTGTATGGACAGGATCATGCCCTTGCCAGCCTTTCAGCGCGGCAGGCAAAGGATCAGGGTTTGCTGATGAGCGGCACTTGTGGCCCGCGTTTCACCACCTCATCAGCCAGTGCCGACCTGACGTTGTCCTTGGTGAACAGGTTGCGTCTAAAGACGGCCTTGCTTGGCTCGACCTTGTACACGCTGACTTGGAAGCAACGGGATACGCCAGCGGTGCGGTTGATCTCTGCGCTGCGGGCGTCGGTGCGCCGCACATCCGCCAGCGGCTGTGGTGGGTTGGAACACGGCTGGCCGACGCCAGCATCACGGGATTACAAGGGCGAGAGTGGATCGGGCCGACAGGAACGAAAGGGCGACCCAGCGGATACAGTGCCGAATGCAGCGGCCCTGGCGGGATGGCCGACACCAGCGCAGACGGATCACAAGGGCGGGTATCAGGGCGGTCGGATCAGGGACGGGAAACTGTCCACGGATCGGCTGGATGTGACGGCGCAAATTGCGGGCTGGCCGACGCCAGTGCGGGTGGACGCAGCCAGTTCAGCGCGGACAACGACAGAGGCGCAGAAGTGGCAGACGGACAGCAGGGACGCAGAGTTTCACACGTTACTCGATGCGGCGAGGTTGGCGGTGGATCACAGCGGCCCGGCCCGACTAACGGCCACTGGCGAGATGCTGATTGGCTCTTTTGCAGGGATGGAAAGTGGCGGCCAGTTGAACCCGGCACATCCCCGTTGGCTCATGGGTCTGCCGCCAGAGTGGGACGCCTGCGCGGTTACGGCAATGCAATCGTTGCCCAAGCAGCGCAAGCCTTCATTGAAAGTGTGATGTGATGGAAACCTCATTCAAAGCCATGCAGGACCGCTACACAGTGGCTGATTGGAACGCGGTCATCAGCCTACATCGAGCCGACATAGTGCGCCTACAGGCCCGCTACGGCACACAGGCGGGCATCGCATGGGTCGGCGAGGAAATCGACATTCTGCGGCTCAGAATTCAACAGGCTGAACAACGTAAGGCCAAGCTAATCGCGCTGGCAAATGGAGACGATAATGCAAACCTCTGAAATCATGGTTATCAATCGGCTGGATACCAGCACGGCTTTTGCCGCGACAGTTGACGGCAATCAATCCGTTTTTATCCCAGCCAAAGTTGCGTCCAGCTTGGATATTCAAGTGGGTGAACGCTTTCACGCCATCTTGATCGAAAACACAACGCACCCTGAAAAAACGCCTTGGATGGCTATTCGCATTATTCGGATTGATCCATCGCAGCAAGCACAGGTGCAGGACGATTTGGCTAGGATGATCTTGGCAGACCTGAGCGAAAGCGGGCGGGCCAGCGTGGAAGATGTGGCTGAGAGTATCAACTATCCGCTAATGAGCGTGATTGCCAAGATGCAGGAAATGGCGCGGGGCGGCATGATCAAACGGCGGACATTCTACGCCATAGACGAAGCTGATTTCTATGATGAAGGCGACGAATGACAGCCCGATACGGCAACCGAACCATCATCAAGATGTTCAACCAGATCAACGCACTTCGCAAAGCGATCCGCAGCGAAGGCACACCCGCAATCCAAGACGCGTGGGATAAGGTCGAAGAGCATATCGACTTCATCTATGCAGAACAAAAAGCAGAGGCAAAAAATGTTGATTAAAATTAGAGGCGTGACATACCCCAATGCAAGAGTGGCGGCAGAGGCACACAATGTGAAAATTGATGCCATCTATTCGGCACTCAATCGCGGCAAGATCGACGCCGTTGGCACGGGCAAATGCCGAAAGAGGAAGATCACCCTAAACGGCTTTACCTTCCCGTCGATTTCCGCTGCCAGCGTGGCCTTGGGCTTCGGTCGGACGTATCTGGGCAAGGCTTTGGTCAACGGCAGCGAAATCAGCCAAAAGCGGGTGGCAAACGCAATCAAGGTTTATGCGGAGAAAATGGAATGAAACTGCTTGCCATTTTACTGATCACATGGATCGACGGGTCACAGTCTGGCTACAATGTGCCAACCTATATGACTTGCGGCGATCTGATGGATGAAGCCATAGCCTTAGCCCATGAGCATGAAATGCGCTACTCAGTTATGCGCTGTATATATACCGACCAAGTTGTGGTAAGTCCAAGACCGATGCCAAGACCAGTATCATAATCAGATCAGGCCCAGTGCGGGGTAGAAAAGGCAGGGTTCTACGACCCATGCGCTCTGGGTGAAGAAAACCCCCGCACCCATTGCCATATATCTATTTTAGCCAAATTGTAGTATATCCTGCGCCAATGCCACCTTCCGTTGGCGGGTGTAGTCAAATGGCAGATGAGGTTCAAAAACAGAAATGGATAGAGGCAAGACGGCGATATGTAATTAAACACCGCGAAAAGGTTTTGCAGACTGATCGTGAAGCAAAGCGAAAGAAATATGCCGAAGACCACAACTGGCGCGAAGAAATAAACTTCAAACGCCGCGCTAACGGAATAGGGATCACCAAGAAACAATGGAACAAAATGTTTGACGATCAAGGCCGCGTTTGTGCCATTTGCAAAACCGACAACGCGGGCAACCCGAAAGGCTGGCAGCTAGATCACTGCCACAAGACAAAGGTGATCCGCTTTATCTTATGCACTCACTGCAATCGCGGCTTAGGCGGCTTTCGGGATAACCCGATCCTTTTGCGGATGGCGGCTGATATGTTGGAAGAATTTAACTCAAAGCAACCGACAGGTTAATGAAATCACAGATTGGTTAACCTATCAAAAAGCAGAAGGCCGAAGGTTGCCCTTCGGCCTTCCTTGTTTCTGGTCGATCAATCCAGCAATTTCGCCAGCGTCTTCGGACCAGCAACACCATCAGCGGCCAGCCCGTTGGCTGTCTGCCATTTCTTAAGCGCAGCCTCAGTGGCAGGGCCAAATGATCCGTCAGCTTCCAAGCCAAGTTCAGCTTGCATCCGCTTCACGTTCTCGCCTGTGGAGCCTTTCTTCAACACGCCGGGAATAGCAGATGCGTGTGTGATCGGTGCTGGCACAGCGCCACCAAGGACAGCCAAGGCTTGCTCATAGTGCTTCTTGCGGTCATCGAGGCCAATCGTGCCACCGTTCACCAGCTTGGTCATCTTGGTGATGTCATTGGCATCACAGGCGGCATTGATGTTGCGGCTGGCCCAATACCAGCAAGCCGATTCCAACGCGCCTTTCTTGGTAGTCACATAGTCGATCACCTGTTCAGCGGTCATGCCAATCGTCAGACCGAAGGCCGTGTAGTTGTCACGCCCAGTTAGCTGAATTACACCACGACCACGGAAGCGCCAACCATCGCCTTCTTCTGTGTTTCGCATACGACCGCCATAGATCACGTTGGCGATCTTTTCCGGCTGCTTGGCATAATCGGCGGCATTCCGGCCAGCCTTGGAAAAGTATTTGCTGAACAGCTTTTCCAGTGTTTCCGCCCGGTAGTTTAGATTTTCTGACAGGACCGTGAAGTTCATGCTTTCATGGCCGCATTGGGCAAAGAAGCCAGCGATGCGGTTTGCCGTCGTGATCTCGTATTTGGGCAGGATTTCCAGTGCGGCATCTGCCCACGCAGCGGCATCAGCGTTGCCGTGCAGGATGTGGATGATGTGGTCTTTGGTCAGGGTCATTTCTTCTTCCCCACACCCTTTGCCACAGCGCCGATCACATCGGTCACATCGCCCGTGACGGCGGTTTTGATAAGCCCTTCCACTTGTGGCGGCAAATCCACCTTGTCCAGCACCGCATCCGCGATCTGCCCTTTGATCTTTTTGCCAATCAACGCACCCACCAGTTTACCGATCATTCTGTCTTCTCCTCAACTTGTTTGCCACGGTTGTTGCCAGCGGCCATCACGCCGCCCAGAGCGCCGACGATGAAGCTGGCAATGGGTGTAAGCAGTTCAAAGAACTTGCGATCATTTTCGCTGCTTTCGCCCATCGGCTGGGTCACAAAAACCAGCGAATACAGGATCGTGAAGATGACGCCCGCGAGGATCACGACCAACGCGCAGCCGATGAAATATCGCAGCTTGGCTTCCAGTTCATCAGAATCAGTCTTAGCCATTTGTTCCTCCTAGCAAATCTTGTGGACATTGTTTCGTCGCCGTGCAGATCGGCGGCAGGCATTCTGGATTGGTCCAGTTGTCTGGGTTTTGGCAGGGATAACGATAGAAGCCATCCTTGCTGATCACAAAGACGGCAACGATGGCACAAGCAAAGACCAGCCAAAGCAGTTTCTCTTTCATCTCACCATCCTCATTGTGCCAACGGGTTGTCTAAAGCCCGTTGCAGTTTGCCGTTTAGCCTATCTTCCAACTCTTTCATGTCTTGGTCTTGCGACATCCGAAGCTGGTCGCGCCTTGTCTCGAACCGTTTTTCAGCATCGTCGATCAGGCTGCGCACTTTTTCTTCGTTGGTTCTGACGGCATCTTCTGCTCGATCAACCTGTTTTTCAAGTTGGATGATGTCATCCTTTAGCCCGTTCTTGATGTCGCGGGCATAATCCAAAGCCTCTTGGACCTTGGCATCCATGATTTCCATTTGCTGCTGATAGGCTCCAAGGTCCATTGAGGCAACCTCTTCGACCTTCTGATACATCACGAAGCCGCCGTAGAGTGTGCCGCAGACCGTAGACAACAGCGCCACGGTGGCCGCAATGGTCGCTGGCGTCATGCGAAGGCCAAGGATGGTGAAAGCCTTATCCTTCAGGCCGTCGATCTCATCCAGTGCTTCACCGAGGTCACGCCGATCTGTCATTGCTCAAAACTCATCTGTTCTTCCTGCAATGCCTTCATCGCTTCGATTTCTGCTTGAAGCTGCTGTATCTCCAACCGACGTTGTTGCAGTTCGAGCAAATAGAGTTGGTTGCAGTCGATCCGCGATTTAGGGGCATTCAGCGGGATCACGATTCGGGCAAACAGGCCGATGTCTTTGGTCTGCGGCATAAGGCCAGTGCCGTCTAGATTGTTGACACCGCCAAGCACACCCATTTCGAGGTTGGTGCTACCACCGATAGCCATGCTGCAATCAAGATCACCAGCGCGAAAACTGTCGCTCTGGTAACTCAATGATGAACTGGGAAGCTGCAATGCCAACGATGTGCTGTCAGCCTGTGCCACCCCGCCCACCAATGCCAAGATCACAGCCAACCTCTTCATGCCCGTTCACCGTCCAGCCTCGAACAGATGCGAGATGACACGATGGCGTTATCTTCCTGCCCAGCGCGAAGCATCGACGTTGTGCAGAGGTAAACGACACGCGGCACATCATCCTGCCTGATATAGACCTCAAAATCCTTTCTGCCTCCCGGTGCAACGTGCATGACACGCTGTGCAGAAGCGAAGGCGATGGGCTTCCAATCCGCATCCAGAACGCTGATTGCAAAATATTCAACGTCATCACGGGCATTAAATAGCGACAGATCGGCCTGCATGATCTGTGACACAGATGACTGATGCAGTTCAGGATATGCTGGCGTCATCTCATGTGCGCCAGCAACCGTTGCAGACAAAGCCATCGCTGCGGCCATCAGTTTCATTTTGCGATGCAATCGGCTTGGATGATGGCTCGATACGTCCCCGCCGGGAATGCTTTGTTGAATCCGTATTCGGCGGCTGAATCGACCTTGAAGAAGGTTGTCCCAGCGACGGTCAGGTCAAATTCAGTCGTGGCATCATATTCAACCTTATCTGCGTCATAGGCCGACATATCAGGATCGGACACGTTTGATACAGATGCACCGCCCGTCCATGTGACAGTATCTGTCAGGGTCGGGCTGGTTGAAAACGCTGTGGGATGCGTGATGCGGGCGATGTAGTAACCAGCCAGAGCAACGTCATATCGGATGCTTGGCGTGACGCCACCATCAGCCGGGCTGGCACTCAGCTTGCTTGGCGTAGGGTTGCCATAGACGCCCGTGCGGTCGGTGCGGATGATGCACTTGGCCTGAACATTGCCTTCGATCTGGACGCCATCTGCCAGCGCCATATGCGGCAGCAAGGCAAGTGCAATGATTGCAAGATGTTTCATGTCAACTTCCTCACTGATATTGCAGATCGATCATCTGCTCATGCAGCACTTGCTGCGCTAGTCCATTCCGCAGCCCACGGCGATTTTCTGGCAGTTTGCCATCGACCAACATGGGCGCATCAGCATAAGAGCCGCCGTCTATGGTGGCGGCATAATAGGCGCTCATCTCAGAAGTATAACCCATTGCGCCAAGAATAGCATCCTGAGAAATGCCATTGACCAAAGCCAGCGCGTTCTTGGATGCAGCTAGGCCACGCTCTAGCCTTGCTTTGCGTTCTTTATCATCGCTTTGATCTTCTTTGGCTGCTTCTTCGTCCTTGTATTCCTGATCTGTTTTCTGGGTTGCGATGCGGTATGCGTCATCTTCCAAGGCGTCATAGCTTGCCTGTTCTTCGACAGTCACAGGCACAGTCGGCGGTTCATAGCCTTCGCAAGATGGGCTGGATTGTGGGTTGGCGCATTGGTCAACACGATAGGCATAGATCACAGACGCATCCGAAATTGTGCCTTCGCCTTCGACATCAATCGAGCCGATGCCCCAATATTGCAGCGGGATGTTTCCGACAGGCACGGACTTGGTGATGGTGTTGCCAGCAAGGCCAGACCAATCATCGGTTTCGCGGAAGATGTAGCCGCTGCCCAAGGCGTTTTCATTTTGCACATGGACCAACGCATCTGCGGCTGGGTCTTTGCCGATGGTGTAGCGGTAGTAAACGCCAGTGACATCTAGACCAACCACATCGGGCATGACGTTAACCATGTCCCATGTGATGCCACTGGATGCGGCATTTCCGCTTGTGCCGTAGCTATAGGGGTCAGAGTGCGATAAGGATGCCCAAGACGCCAAGCAAAGCGCCAATGCCCATTTTTGTTTTGCCATCAATGCGGCCCTTCTGCTTGCCTTCTACGCGGTCTGGGTCGGCTTCCCATGCCGCCTTGGCTTCCTCGCCGATCATGCCATCGTAGGGGCAGGGTGTGCCAGCATCGAGCATGGATTGGAAAACCCGTTCATCTTGGCACATCGTGGAAACTGCGGCGACCTTCATGCCCATATCATACAGGGCTTTGGCATTTTTTAGCCGCTCGCAATTCATGTCTCTTACAGTCTTGCCAGCGGATAGGCCAAGGATTTGCGTTTGCACCGCGCCAGCGATTCCAACTGTGCAGAGATCGTTTCCGTTGCCCGCGCTGAACTGAGGCGAAACCGCCGTGGGTGGCGGTGAAATCACAGTGGTGGTCATCTCGCCTGTCGTGTTCACAGAGCCGTCAGAGCCTGACCATGTGCAGATATAGCCTTCTGGGCATTGCACGTCAGGAACAGTCTGTGGATGCGCGATGGCAGCGGCAAGCAGAAAGCCCAGAACAATAATGCAGATCACGATGACCTGATCTTTGTCTGGTTTGAGTTTCATTTTCTCAGCACCGCTTCGATGGTATCCAGCTTTTCGAAAATGCGGCGGAAGTTTTCGCGCATCTCAATCGACTCTTTATCATGGGCTTGCTTGGTTGCCTCATGCACCGCTTGCAGCACGGCAATCTGGGTCGCATGGCTTTGCTGAGTGCGATACATGAAGATGACGCCAGCCGCGATGGGCGCGACGATCCACTGCATTCCTGTGTTGATCAGATCCAGAAGTTCCATGCTTATGCCTCTGGCTGCGTGGGCCAAATGATGTCGGCAGGGAAACCTTCCTGCTGCGGAACGTCCAACAAGGCGCGGCGGTATGCTGCCCATTCGGTTTGCTTTTCGGCGGTTAGATCAGCCCAGCGCAAAGGATTGGAAACCAGCGGATCGACCACATTGGCAAGGATAGTGTCGCGTTCCTTTCGCGCATCCGCCGCCAGCTTTTCCAGATCCGGCTCGGGCGGGAAGAATTGTGCGCCGTCATAAGACCAGCCAATCCAAGCCTCGCCAGTTATGTTGGGCCAGCTTGCGCACCAATCTGGAATGTTAGCCCGATCTATCTCAAGCACGTTGACAACTTTGCCATCTTTGATTTCAGCTTTTTGCATAATCATCACCCAATTGTCCAAACGCGAACTTCGCCACGCGCACCAGCGCCGCTTGTCACAGTGCCAGAAGTTTGTGTTGATGTGCTATAAGCGCCACCCCCGCCGCCGCCAGGGGCTGATCCAGCCCCCCCAACGGCAGTGTTGCTTGCAACTGAAAGACCTCCCGCGCCAGCAAGTTGGGAGGTTCCAGGAGTTAAGCTGCCCGCCCCGCCGCCATAAATAGCGTCGAGGCCGTCACCGCCAAAATCGCCTCCCTTATGTCCATCAAACCCATGATAATAAGGTGATCCTGTTGAAGGACTTTCCCCACCACCCACTGCCCTGCTGCCAAAGGATGATGCTCCGCCAGCATTTCCACTGGTTGTTACGCCGCTTGAACTTCCACTAGCACTTGCACTTACAGCCGTTCCTCCTGCGCCTACTGTCACAGAAACAGTTGACCCAAGGCCAGATGCAAGAACAGAACCAAAATAACCCCCGCCGCCAGGGCCACCTGCCGCAGTTTTAACAGTTCCGCCATTGCCCCTCCAATAAGCAGCACCTGACGCTCCGCCGCCAATTACATAAAAATGAACAACGGCGTTTGCAGAAATCCCAGCGGGCTTTGTCCAAGTGCCTGTTGCGGTGAAAAGCTGATAATTAACAGTTGTGCCAGCGGGGACCAAAGCCGAAATGGCTTGTGCCACGCGCAGCGGTGTCATGCCCTTTACGTTGTTTGTTCCTGCGGCAGCTTCGACCTGTGTGGCTGGCAAGAAGTTGGGATTGAACACATTGTTGGTCTGGTCAACAGTGCCAAGCGTTATCCAGCCGCTGTTGGCCTCATTCCGCATTTTCAGCAAATCAGTGGCAGTGTCATACCAGATTTGATTGGCGTAAGTTGTGGCTGGGGCCGTTGCCCCGCTGTTCTGGCTGGCGATGGCTTGGAACAAGCTGTTCAAATCGGCGCGGGCCGATGCTGATGCTTGGTTGTCTATCACATAGTCATGCTGTGCCATATTGTCCTCAATACTGAACGCGGGCCGTCAGCCCTGTGATGCTAGGCGTGACACCAGCCGCTGCTGATGCCAACTCTACCTTAAACTTAAAGGCGCGTCCATAAAAGTCGCCAGCGATAATCTTTTGCCATGCCGACCATGTTGGAGTGCCAGCGGGGTCTTGCTGGGTGACGGATATGTAAGCCACCACATCAACGTCAGCGATGCCTGATGAACCACTCCAATCATCCCAAAGCCCTGTCCACGAATCCCACAATACGTTGCTGGGGAACATCGTATCCCAGTTGGTGGAATTGCTGTCTAGGCGAACCAAGTTTATATCAACCCGCGATCTAACGCGACGAACAGCACCCGTGTCGATGTATCCCGTGAACTCATAGGTTGCAGATGTTGGCGCTGGCGAAGTGGTCGTGATCCGCAGCGAACTGGATGTGACCGAACAGCCAGTTTTTGTCCCTGCAAAGGTTGGGCTTTCCACATCCGTCAGGTTATTGGTAAACGTCTCCAAAGCAGCCGCTGGGATGACAATGCTGGTATAAGCAGCCGATCCGTTGCCCGTCTTGTCGTAGGCTTTTATCATGTATGTGCCAGCGCGGGTCGGCACAGCCACCGATGTGGCGGGTCGGGAAACCTTTGGCACAGCCGTTGTCGCACTGCCGAAGGTTGCCCCAGATTCTTCCAAAGCATGGCGAACAAGGTAATAGGACAGATCAAGGCTTCCCAGTGCTGCCCAATTCAGATTGATCGTGCTGCCGTTAAGGTCTGCCGATAGGCCAGTGACATTATCAGGCGGAGCAATGATGCCAGCGACTTGGAAGTTGGAAACAGTTGACCAAGCCGATTTAACGCCAAGCTGACTGATCGAACGAGCGCGAAGGTCATAATAATCAGAGGTGACATCAACCCATTCATAAATGCCCAGCGCTCCTGAACCAATTGGTATCCACGCTGATGCTGATGTCAGCTTGCCTTCGACTTCAACCCGATCAATGAAGTTGACCTCGCTTGCCGTGGTGGTGATTTTGATCACGCTGGTGACCTTTTCGCGGAATACGCGCACCTCAGAGACAACCGACATACCGACAGTTTGAGCCGCGAAAGGCGATGGCAAGTTTGTGTTGTTGCCGATGATGGCGCTTTCTTCGGCAGTCCAATCAAAAGCAGCTTCGCTTGTCTCACGCAGTTCAAGGTTAACCCGCAGATCACCAGCATCTTGATTCGCATAGAACCGCCAGCCAACCACTTCAAATTCTTTTGCCGTCCAGCCGTAGCGGTCATTCGTGAAGGCCACGATGTCGCCAACCTGAACTTCAAATCCAGCCATGCCAAATTCAGCCGAAAGCGTCATTTGCTCACGACCGCGATATAGCGTTAGCTTTGAGATACGCTGTGCGCTGGCTGCGGATGTGGTGAAAGGCAAGGCCAGATCAATCGGGCTGTCAACGCCGTTATCTTCCGCAAGAAACGCGCCGCTGTAAAGTTTGGGATAATCAACAGTGATATATCCCTGTGCTGCATCATTGAACGTGCCGACAACAGAGTTAAAGATGGAACCCATCGACTGCCGCGTTTGCAGAGAGATAGGCCCACGCAGATCATCCAACGTGAATGTTTTCACGGGTGGCGTATAGTAGCCGACCTTTAGTTGCCAATCACCTTGGCCCCAAAATGTCGTTCCGGCGCAACAGGTCATCATTTGCTGCAAGATGTCGCTTGGCGTTTGCTCTGCGTTTATCACGCCGTTCATGGTGTAACGCTTTTCAGTCCCACCAGCCGCCAGCGTTATGTTTTCGTCGCATACGTTGGCAGATGCGGAAAAGGTTGTGTTGCTAACCGCTGCATCACCAAGCCCACGGCTGTCTGTGATGTAATCGCGCACACACAAAGCCGCGTTAGCCGAAAATCCAGTTGTGCTTGTGCGCGGGTCATAAACCTTTTTGCCCTGCACAACCGCGGTGAACATAGGTATTCCATTTGGGAAAACATCTGGATCATATTCGAGGCGGATGTAGAGATATGCGATGCCGTTACCTACAAAGGTGCTGTTGATCTGGCTGCTTTCAGCCAACAGCAAAGATGGCGCGGTTGTCTGGCTTCCCGTGTATTTGACAATTCTGATCTTGCTGGCCCATGACTGCGAAGTGACGTAGCCGCTGCCATCGATGGTGGCGATCTGATCGTCAATATAAATGTTGCCGATTGAATTAACCTCATGCCCTGCCAGCGTCAGGATCATGTGCAAGTATTTATTGCTGGCCCCTGTCGATTCCATATAGGTAATCGTCCCGCCCTTGCGAACAGTGCCATAGATGTAATCATGCGGTGCGGCGGCTGATCTAGCGTTTACCAACGTGCCTTGACTGTTCATGCTGTCGGCTGGTGACATTGACGCTGGCTTTGGAGACAGTGCCTTAACGGCCCAAGATGTCACCAAGGTTGTGGCAACATAGCCAACAGCATATGTGACAACTGCTCCCGCGCTAATGCCAACCGCACCAAGTATAGCTGCACCGACAACCTGTGGCATACGCGGAGCCACAGCCCACATCGACAAGCTGGTTGAACCAGTTAGCAGCTTCTTTAGAGGTGTCATTCTTTAACCCATGCGCTGTCGATGTATTCTATCGGGTAATATACCACACCCGTGTCGGAAAGAAACGCCGCGCTTGAACCTACGGATATGCCAAAGCCTGAACCAAGATATCCAGCATTCAAGAAGGTTTCGCTTGATGTCACAAGAGCGCCTCGTGGCGGCACATCGTAAGACCTTTGCAGCCGATCCTTCAGCATATCGTCTAATGTCTCGTAGCCATATTCCTGCCTGATCTGCGCCCGCGTCATGGGCTTGCCGCCGTCCATGTAGCGGCTCAACAGATCATCAGCCCAGCCTTCGCCGTCCATGCGCCGGAAAGCCTCATTTGTGAAAATCAGGCAATCCCACACGCCCCACTTAAACGGCCTGTCTTTCACCTCTTTCAAGAAAGAGTGCAGTTCGCTTATGCGATTTTGCGGCCCCATACGATTTCTTTATCCTGCAGGTCAGCCACATAGCTGAAAAATGTATCGGTCGGGTAGCGCGATTTCTGGCTTTCGTGGGTGTAACGGCGAACACGCGGGCGGTTCAGTTCGATCAATCGGCTTTCGACTGTCAGCGTGATGTTGGATGTTTCACCGCTGTCTTCGATAGCCATCGTGTTCATATAGCCGCCGAATATCTCCACATAGTCATCGACGTTGGTGACACCCCACAAGATGCGGCACACACGCCGTTGGTATGGTTCAGTCAATGCCAACGATACAATGCTGCTTGCGATGCCATTAAGCGAAATTGTCGCAGCCTTCGCCGACAGGTCATTTACCTCATCAATCCCGCTGATCGACAATAGGTTGCCGCTGCCGATGTAGGTTTGCCCGTTAATCGTGCGGTCTGTATAGCCCGTCCAAAGCCTGATGGCTCCGCTGTCAAACAGCATTTCAACCGCGTAGAAAGGGTAAACTTCAGGCTGCGTCAGTGCTGACAGGATTGCGGCTGGGATTGAACGTGCCATCAGACAGCCTCCATCGCGCCGAATGTCATGCCGTATATAGAAGCCTCATTGACAGACCAAGCTTGCTCATTGCTAGACAGCCTGAACAGCCCCTTGGCGCTGCTGACGGTCACGGTGGCATTGTCAGCCGGGGCCGTGCGGATATGCGGCCAGATGTCCACCGTGACGTTGCCACTGCCATCGCTGTTAGCATCAGCCAGCACCTTGTGCAGCCTCGATGACCCGTTGCTGCCAAGTTGGATATAGTCGCCAGCCTTTAGCCAGCCAGTGACGCTAGTTGCTGCCCCGTCGATCACCAGCGATCCACCTGTCTGCGATGCGCCGTTGACCAGTGGCGTCCCGGTGGCTGCACCTCTGGCCGTCGCGCCATTGGGATCACCCAGCAAGAACGTGCCAAGCTGTCCACGCAGGCTGATCAGCCATGCCACCCACTGTTCCGCATCGGCCCGCTTCATGGGCGGCAGCGTTAGATCGGCTGTCCACATCTGGCCGGGGTATGCGAAAGTTTGTCCAGCGAAGGTAAACGGCGATCTGGCGTATGCCACCGCGTTGATGGCCCGCAGTTCGATCTGTGCGATGCCTGTGTGCGTCGGGAGAGCCAAAGGGTAAGAGATCGTCATGCAAAGGCACTCCCATAGCTACCACCACGCCGACGCGCATCCAGAACAGCAGCCTTGGCGCTGTCAGCGATCTGCGGCATCAGCGACTTGATCTCTGCACGAACCGTCTGCTGAACGCCAGTGGTGATGTTGATGTTTTGCACCACCGTCACGCCACCGCCGCCAAGCTGGTTGTTAGGAACGACGCTGCCATTGCGCGAAGGCACGATGATCTCAGGCCCACGCTCACCGACCATGTAGGGCTGACCGCCAGTGACCGGGCCACCCATAGCCTTAAATCCTGACAGTGCTGGGGCCAACGCAGGGAATACCGATCCGACCACTCCCATCGCGGCATTCACCATCTGCTGAACGACAAGTTGCTCATATAGCTTCAGGATGATCT
>Ga0222713_10001960_pt1 | contig 22319 bp, 5 predicted proteins | sample C33_649DmetaG_FD_165061 | JGI IMG/M metagenome (GOLD analysis project Ga0222713, IMG submission 165061) | Estuarine water microbial communities from San Francisco Bay, California, United States - C33_649D | ecosystem: Environmental > Aquatic > Marine > Unclassified | place: USA: California...
AACTGGTGCCTCAACCCTATACAACCTTATTGGTAGTGGCAACAATATTAACGGAAATAGCTTTGTTGTACTAGGCAACAGCAACACTGCTAATCCTGCAACAAATAATATTATTTTAGGATCATCCAATGATTCATTTGGATCTTCTAATCAAATAGTGGGTAGGCTAGTAGAGGCTCAGGGTACTGGTAATATAATTAATGGATTTACAGTTTATGTTGATGGAGACAATAATTATTTATATTCTACTAATGTATTATATACTGGAGATTATAGTGCTATATTAGGTAATATTGTTACTGGTAGTGGTAATTATGATATATTAGTTGGTAATAATATTTATAATTCTGGTAATTTGAATATTCTTGTGGGATCAGGATTAAATAATATTGGACACTCCTTAACACTAATTGGACAAAATTTACATAACAGAGGTAATAGTGGAGTACTCATAGGATCAAATAATGCTACTACTGGTAATGGTAATTTACTAATAGGAAATAGACTTAATGTTGTATCTACAGGATTATTTATTTGTGGAGATAATATTAGCGTTACTAATGTTGTTGATTCATTAATTTTAGAAAAGAATGTTACTGTTAGTAATGCGTCTGGCATAGTAATTGTTGGACGTGGAAATGATATAACATCTACAAATAATGTATTAGGTATTTATGGATATCAAAATACTACTCGTAATAATATTAGAAATAGTAATATTCTTGGTGATTCTAATATACTAAGCGAATCTTCTGGATCATTAGTTTTGGGTACAATGAATACTGTTAGCGGCACAGTATATAATGATATAGTAATTGGTAAACAAAATTATTTATATAATACTAGTAATAATAACTTATTTATTGGTAATCTTAATAATCAATCAGGGTTAAGATTAAATAACGATGGATCAATTACTGGCACAGTAGCCGCTAATGCTAACAGATTTATTAATACTATCGCTATTGGTAATCAAAATGTATATCAAACTTCTGGTAATTTACAAATTTCTGTTGGTAATAAAAATGATGTTAATGGATTATATGGTATAACAGTTGGTAATATAAATACTGTGCGTAATGGTAATTATGATATTCTTATTGGTAAATCTAATTATATGGCCGGCCCGGAAAATATCCTAATAGGTAACGATGCTAGAGTATTTGGAAATAATAATGTAGTATTATCTCCGTCGTCTGATACTAGAGTATTTGGAGAAAATGTTATCTCTGTTGGAACAAATAACGGACTACAATCTAATGGTAGTGTTGTTGGATATGATAATAATTTATATGGCGATAATAATAATGTTTATGGTAGTAATAATACCGCTGGTGATACAAAGTATTTATTCACTGCTACTATAACCTCAAATAGTTTTGCTAGTGCTTTAATCAGCTTTAATAGTAATATAACGGGTTCTGTGAAACTTGGAGATGATATATTGCTATATGTATATAATCCAACTCCCACAGATAATTCTAATGTTTATGTATTTAATAGAACTGTTAGTAATATTAATTGGGATGGATCAACAACAGCTATTACTTTAAACAGTAATGTAACATTAGAAACTAATAATCCTCAAAGCAATCCTAATTCTTTTAACGATGCATTCTCAGCTATTGTTCCTACATTAGCTTCAGGATATATTATCAAGAAAAATTTAGGATCTAATAATTATATTTATGGAGATTATAATACAGTTAGAGGAACTGGAAATACCGTAGTAGGATTTAATAATACCTTATCAACATATTCAACAGGAACCTGGATTGTTGGAAATAATTTAACTCATAATCATGGTAATAATTATATGGTTATGGGGCCAACAAATAGTACAAAAATTGTTTTGGGTTCAAAGTTAGTATTTAATACGGGACTAGGAACTCCTGATATTTATATTATTGGGGATGATAGTAATCCTTATGTATATTTTAATAATACTGATCGTAGAGTTGGTGTACTTAATACGGCTCCAAGATCAGCATTAGATGTTAGCGGAACAATAACAACAAGTGCTTTAAGAATAGGATTATCTGGTAATAATGGAGATATATTAGTTACTGATGCTAATGGTAATATAACTTATTCTAATCGTACTACAAATAGTGGATTAACTGGTGGAATAACATATAGACTTGGCGAAACATTAAGTAGCGGTATAGACTATGTAAGATGGAATAATAGCACAAATACATTATCATTACACAACTGGGATGATCAAGTAACTCCAGGTAATGTTGGGGAGTGGCCGGCAGCATTAATTATGAGAGCAAATTCTGGTATGATGATTAATGCTAATCATTCTTATGATAGTGATACTTTTAATCTAATAGTACGTGGTAGCGGTGATATCAATGACTATCCAATTTTGCTTAGAACAGATGTTGCTCAAAATAGAGTATATTTACATCATGCACATTTAGTAAGTGGTATATTTTCTAATGGAGTTAGAGTTACTGGTGATTTAGCATTACCAGGCTTAAGTAATAGTGGTACTTTAGTAACATTATCTAGTAATAGAAATTTAATATATCCACAAATATTACCTCAAACATTATTAACCACAACATCAACATATCAACCAACAGGTTATCTGAATTTGAGATGGTTTGAAGATACCAAACGACTTTGCATTGGAAATACCACAACCCATACCGATAATAGTATAGCTTTTGTTGAAAATGAATATAATACTATTATTAGCAATAGTGTTGCTGCTAATGGATCTAATTATACAGTATTTAATAGAGATGGCTTAGGTAGCTGGCCTGGTAGTGGTTTTGTTGTGTTATATTCTGGTGTTAGTGAAAGAGGATTGAGAATAGATTATTTAAATCAAAAAATTGGTATTAATACAACAGCATCAGAATTAGCGGGTAAAAATAATGCATTAGTAGTTAATGGTAGTATTTACGGAACAGCTTTGAGGTTGGGAGAAAGTGCCACATCTGGATATGCTCTAATAGCAGTTGATAATAGTGGAAATTTAGGATACAGAGCAGTAAATCTAGGATTAGCATCAAATACTATACAATATCCATTCATATTAGAAACAGCTAATAATATTACTAAACTTAAATTGAGTAGTAGTGATGAAAATGGGGTTGCTTTAGTTAGTGCTGGAAATTATAATGATTTAGGAAGAGTATTATCATGGTATGGAAATTCGGATAGTTGGTATGCGCCAGAATTCTTTAGACTATATAAAGGGACTAGTACAAGCCAAAAACATAATATTTTATTTGGACAATATGCATCAAATTATTATTTAACAACACAAAATATTCATGCTTTTAGTGCTGGAAGTTTTCATACAACCGATAATACTTATGAAGGATCAACACAATATTTACAATATTATTTGAGAGGATCAGGTAATGGAGCAGCAACATGTGAGCTTAGTACAGACTTTTCATATGATGATGCCGATAATACTCCGTCGAGCTCCAATGCTAATGTTATTAAATTTCCAAGTACTAATCAAGATTACCACTCATGGATGTACGAAGCTATGGTTTCAGTAGTGGGTAGAAATACTAATACTAATGCGTATGCTGCAGGTGCGGTAAAATTAGTAGGAGCAATAAGACGCTTGGGTGCTGGTAGCGGACTAGCTCATATTGGTAATTACAAACAAGATATTTTTGCCGATTCTGCATTAAATGGCATAGGGGCAGAAATGGTATTTAGTCCAGGAACAGCAGGAGCGGGAACAATGACTATTCGTTGTACTGGTGTGGCTGATCATAGAACAGCATGGAGTGCAACAGTTAAGATTAATCAATTATCATTACCAGCAGTATTATAGGATAATTAAATGGCAAATTGTGTTTGTATAAAATATAATGGTATTCTACTTGCTCCAACGCCCATATTAAGTTTAACTAGAAGTTATCAAGATGTTGGTGGCAAACATGTTGGATCAACTCTGAGCGTAAAATTAGATGGTAAAGTAGTTGCTGGTACGGTTCCACGAGCAGATCAGGTAGCTAATTTTATATCAAGATATCCTTGTGGTAGCCATTATAATGTGGCCAATGTTGTGGGACTAGCTGGTACAGGAATACATGAATTATTAAAAGAAGAAAGAAGAATGAGGGAAGTTTTTGTTGCTACTACAGGAGAACTATATTCAGACGATAGAAATGAGCAAAATTTAGGAATTTCTCCTACTCAAGCTAAAACCCCAGACACTCAAACCAATAAATTTGAACTTAGTGTTAATGGAGATGTTTTAATAGAAGGATACGGTAGAGTAACAAATTATAATTCTAGTTCTGAAACCTATATTAATACTATAGATTATAGCGTTGAAATAGATATAGAAGAGCATAAAAGTTTATTCAATAATAATGATACCAGATATTTAATTAGTAGTTATACTGATACTATTACTATGGAACCTATCGAAGATAGTAATGCTTTTAATGATAACGATCTTGTTATAAGTAATTATTTTGGAGTTGCTTACGGGGCTCAAAATACAAATTATATTAATAATCACAGTTTTAATACTCGATATAATGTATCGCGTACTATAGAAGCTGTTGGAAAACATTCTAATAATGTGCAGAATTATACTGCTCAAAGTGCTAGAACTTTCGGTGTTGGATTTGGTAGTGCTTTTAGTAATGCACGATATTATGTATTAGATAGATTAAAACATTTGCCAACAGAAAAATTTATGGCAAATAGTTATGTTACTGTTAATAGAAGCAAAGTTATTGAATCTAGTGAAAGTAATGGATCTTTTAGTATAAGAGAAACTTGTTTAGCAATACATAGTACATTTCATCCTCCGTGGATAGATGATTGGACAGCAGAGGTTAGTATGGATGGTACTTTTTTACAAACTGTGCGTATCAATGGTACAGTTAAGGGACTAGAAACCTATGGTATAGATATTAGAAACGAAAATGCTAGCATAATGGACGGATCTCAACCAGGAAGTTGGGGATCCACACAGAACGGAACAAGTCCTGGCGCTCAAAACTTAATTCATAGCTATGCTTATAGCTTACCAGATATAATTACGCCACAAGATCAGAGTACTGACACGCCAGCCCCATCACAATCAATTGCTATAAACGATAATGCTGTTATTCGTAATCCAGCCGGCGGTACTATCCCTACTGTAGTAGCTAATCCAGATCTAGAAAAAAAAATTGGCAAATATCAAAATGCTATACGTGGTATGTATTGGTTAAAAAATAGTCAAGCAATATATGAGACTCCAATTTTTAAAAGAGCACAATTATTTTCATGGAATACTAATAATTTTAATTCTCCTAATATTAATCCTTATAAATGGTTAAATAATACACAATATCTTAATGAAAGAATGAATGGAATACCATCAGCACTTAATGCAAATATTCCACAACTTAATCCTATACCAATTAGCATGACAGAAAGTCATAGAAAAAATGTTGGTGAAATTGATTATAGTTTTGAGTTTAATAATAGGCCACTAAATTTAATACCAGGATCAGTTAGCGAAACATTAAATATTAATGATACTTTTCCATCTCAACAAATAGCGGAAGTATTTGTGTTGGGCCGTAAATTAGGACCAGTTTTACAAAATTTAGGAACAGTTACTAGTAGCACACGAGATATAACTTTTGAAGTTGTATTACCACGACCAAGACTTCTTTCTCAACGATTTATTTTTCCAGCAGCACAGTATACCGCTATTACTGGGGTTGTTGAACAACTTAATCCCAAATATACTTTTGGAACAACATCCGCACCAGCATCTAGTATTAAAAGTTATATTAAAAATGATACTCAAAGTTATGATCCGTTAGAAGGTAGAATACGTATTCAAAAAACATGGGTATGGCAAAGAGCTAAATAATAAGATTTAAATAGGATATTAAATATGAGTGACAACTTAGACTCTGCACCAGTAGAGCGCAGAGAAGGAACAATAACACAAAATATAGCACGAGATACTTCTGTTAGTTTAAGTATAGCTGACGAATCTTTACTTTATACAGATCAGAGAATATACCAATATGGTCAGTTTGGCCCATATAATCAAACATTGTTTTTAGGATGTAGCATTGTTAATTTTAACGTTAATCTTGGATGGGGTGCAGAAGCTAGTTCTTTGAGCGTTAGTTTGGTAGAAGATGATAGTCCTCATTGGCTTAGTCCACCATTTATTGCTAATAATAATACTATTATTGGTCAGAATAACTTAGCTATTAATCAACCGTTAAATGATATTAATAGTAGACAAACATTTGATGCTACTAATGGTGTACCCATACCTGATACAAGAACAGATACTTCAAAACCTATTTATCCTGTAGAAGGATTTAGTGGACCTGATGCTAGAATAGGTCAAGATTTACATAGAAATATCTTATTAAAAGAACAGGAAAAGAACAGAGTTAATACTGAAGAAAATCTTTTATTAAATCTGCCAGCTGTTAATCCTCGTAGACCAGATTTCGGCAAAGTATACTATGAAATCAAAACAGATGGAACATACTCTAAACAATATTGGACAGGAAAAGATCCTGGATTCGTTGGAGAAAGTTATGATATTTTGGGAACAACTGTAAGATTTATTTATCATGATTTTGAATTTGTAGGGGTTGTTACTTCGTGGAAAAACAACGGCAGCTCTGGTGGTAAAAACTTATATACTGTAGAAATTAAAAGTTTATCTACATTATTAAAAAATACTCAATTAATTATTAGTTATTATCCGGGAACTATTTTTTCTGTGGTGTCACCTACTGATGTTCCACAACCTTTTTCAGAAATATCAAACTTTGGATTTCCAAGTAATAATATAGGAAATAGACTTAATACTTTAAATAGTATTGATGCATTAAATTCAAACTTTAGTTCTGGTAATTTTACTGGTACTATTGCGGCAGGAAATACGCCGAATGTATTTAATATTTATGGATATTTAGAAAGTCTTAAAGGCTGGGGTAAACATGATATCGATGAACAAGGAACAATTGTAAGAGATATTTTGGTTGCTATGGATGACCTTATTAACAAATCAGAACCATTAACAACTCCAGGAGATGATGAAGAAAATCCTCCGCCACCCCAAGATCAGACTAAATTAATAGATCCTAGATTTAGTCCATATGGTAGAATTATTAGTAAAGCTCCTGCTATTATAAAAGAAAATGCATTATACAAATCACCACCATTGGATGCAAATGGTAATCCACGTCCGATAACAATACAATTTTTGAAAGATAAATATACTATAGTATCACCACAAAGTGAATCATTTAAAGCATTAAAGGAAGAAGATATTGCACAGACCGAATTGCAAAGCGGTAGTGCTACTATTGCTCGACAAGTGCTTGTTCCTCCTGATTATACAAATAATCTTTCTGGAAATATTAATTTAACACTAAATAAAATGGGTTTGGTTCCAACATTTATAAGTTCTGATGGAGTTATTCGACAACAATTCACTTTAGACTTTTCTTCTTTACCTATAGTTCCTTCTGGTTTTAGAATTTCTGGACCTGTTGTTAGTATACTAGACTTAGTAAATCACGTTTGTGAAGCTACTAATCATGACTATTTTGTAGATTTTATACCTACTGGGAATCCAATAGGACGTAATACTATCAAAATACGCACGATATCAAGACAAAAACAACCTCCTAATAATTATTTAGTAGAATTAATTAAAGATACTGAAAATCAAAATATACTAACCAGTTATGACTATGGTTTAGAATTTAATGACGAAGCAACCCTTCGTTCAATGTATATTGGAGCAAAACAAAAAAGACTATTACAATTAACATCTAACTTTTTATCTCGTAAAAATAATAGCTTATTATTTGATCCAAAAGCTGGTGTGAGACTAACTCATGATACACAAAATATTTTCAATGCTTTAAGAGCCCCTAATCACTTATCTATTAGAAATAGTGGATATACCTATTATTCTTCACTTAATAATATCCCTGGTACTTTAGGCTCTGGTACTGGTTCTATTGTTTATGATGGACCAACAATATATTCTTCTGGTGATACTACTAACTTATGGAATTATGGCGGCGAAAGAGATCAAAATGTTGGCCGTGGTAACTATCATAAAACTATAAGATTTTTTAATAATTCTGAATTGGATGACTATAAAAATACATCTGGTGATGTTTTTAAAGATACTGCAAAGGCTATATTTAGCGTACCAGATACTCAAACACAAGGAGATATTATAGATGTTGGCACCCCGCAACCAGAAGGTGCCGAAGCATTACAAGACAACTATCCTTTATGGGATGATTTTATATGTCCTTATTTTGGATTAGGTATAGATGGCACAGCAAGGCACGTTAGCTTTGATACAAAAATGCAACAACTGCAAGTATTATGTAATGTTGCTGATATACAAAATATATTGGGCTTTGCCCTTACTAAAGCTTTAAAAATATCTTATAATACCGAGCAACAAACAGACCCTGGAGGAACTCCTGTTCCGGATCCTACACCACCAACAACATCATCTGTAACATCATATCCTGATAATGAGTTCAAAGGAATAAGCGATCTTAATGATCCCCAAAATGTTAGTAAACAAATGTGTGCTAATCTTGATGGACCATCAAGCACAATTAATACATTTCATACAAAATGGAATGTTACTAGTAGAGAATATGCTGATGGAGAAGAAAAGTTTCTATTATTAGAAAATGAAATACGTGCTGCTATAGCTGGATTTGATTCCTGGATATACTATACTTTTAATAAAAATTTTACTACAGATCTAGGAGTACTATTAAGATATGCATTAGTTAGTCAAACTGGTTTAATAGTATCAGAACAAGCTAATGATGACTATAGTAAAACCGTGAATAATGGCGAACCTATTGTTAGTATGGTTTTTCATGGTCCTGATCCTCATCTTATAGGAGATAATGTTGCTGAAAGTCCTAATAGTAGCGCCAGCATGATGAACGATAGAGTTAGTGAGATGTTACAAAAAGTTCATGGTTATGTTAAAAATATTGGAGATACATATTATGGAAAACAATTTATGGTTAAGATTCCTGGAATTACTATATCCAGAGATAAACCATTAACATCAGTGAGAGATTTTGATATTATTCATAGTGGAAATACTATACCTATTGAACAATATAATGGTCAAGGTAAGTTATATCCAAATTACAAGCCCGCAACAGATGGGGCTTGGGAAGAAGTTGGTAATGTTATTGATGATACTATTATTATTGGATCAATTACTGGAGATTTTTTCACAACGGACGATGGACGTTTTGGTCCCATATTAGGATATAACGCTAGCTATGAATATCTCAATGATACTATTCCAGATGTAACATTAACAAAGCCAACCAAACCTGATCCAGAAGCTAGTCCTACAACAACACCACCTATTAAATTTGTTAGTTTAAATAATAGTCCCAGTAATTATGAATCAGTAAATCTTAGCGACAATACTAAGTCTCCTGGATTCAAAAATGTTAATGAGATTTCCCAGGCCACTATTGATACAATTCCTATAGGAGAAGACGCAACGCTTCCATCAAAAAATCCACCAACACTTGCTATGATATTAGCGTTATCATCTCAACCCGCTACCGGAACAGATATTACTCCTAGTGGATGGTATCCTTCATTAATAACAAGCATGGGAAATAATGAATATTTATTCTATCCATATAATTTTCCTGGTTATGGTAATATATCTGAATTATGGCAATTTACTTTTTCTGATGCGGTTTTTATGGGGTTGTCTGCATATGGCAGCGGAGTACCAACTAGTACAACAAATTTAGAAGAACATTTACAATATAAATTATATGCTAAGGGATCAATAGAAGATAATTTTGTATTTATTAGACCATACAATGCATCAACAGGTTATAGAGAACCTAGAGCAATAATTAATATTAGCTCTCCTGTAGAGTGTAATCCTGTACATTTAGCTAGTAAATATGTTCATCATTGTTTAATGTTGGATAGTACAATATTTAAGTTGGTTCGTGGTGGTACAGCTCCTAACAGTGTTAAAAGTGTTCGCTCGATACAATGGAGAAAAAATTTATCTGATAATTGTACTGGCACAGTTATTGGTGGATTATTTCCTTATAGTGGTGGATTTGGTTTATCTACAAATGTTATTACTAATGCTACAGATCATTTCTTAGATGCATTAAATGCTGTTGATAAAGATGCCAATAAGGCTGTAACAATGCCTATTGCTCCAAAAGCTGCTATGCCAGGATTTGCTGCTGTGCCAGTAGAAAGTCAAGCTGCGGTTTATGGTCCTTGGCTAAATTATCCATGGTTAGTTAGAAAAGAAATTTTTACAAATTCTGATATAAGAGATAATAACTCTTATCTTAATGACTCTATTCAGAATTTAGTTGGTGGATTAAAGGTTAATATTGTAGAAGAACTTGCTCCTTGGAAATTTGGTGGTATGAAAAATCTAGATATGGAAGCGATTGCTAGAGTAGAAAACGATAGTAATTATCAAATACAACAAGAATATGGTACTATAAATTTTCCTGGTGCTCCAATATATCGCATTGGCGATTTTGTTGATAAAGTATCTAGTTTAAATAGTGGACCAATTATTAATTCTATTAGAACCAATATTGGAGAAGGAGGTATTTCCACAGAATATAGTCTAAGAACTTTCACTAGAAGATTCGGATTATTTAATAAAGAAAATGCTCAAAGAGCTGCTCAGGTTAGTTCGGAAAGACTCGCTAGAAGAAAAGCAATAGCACTACAGGCTGCAGAAGTTTCTAATAGAATAATTTCTAATGCAAAAGGTCAAACATTAAATGATGCACCAAAAAGAAATTTTACTAATCCACCATTACCTGAATCGTGGAGAAGTTCTAGCGAACTATTAGTAGGACATAATGAATTAAATATTAGATTACCTCTTTTATCTCGTAAAAATCCTGAAGATCAAAAAGATGCTGTAAATAATATTGATCAAATCATAAAATATAATTCTAAATGGCCATATAATCCAATATGGGCTAGCGGTCGTCCAGATGGTAGTGGATATAATGTATTAGATTATCCTAAAATATTTAGCAATACTCAATTGATGGATAATAGAGAAGCCACATCAATACTAGAAACATCATATGAGAATACTTCTTTTATGAGTTTGGATGGATTATTATCTCCTATATCTTTTTATCCAACAGAAAATGCTAGAACATATCATATTACTAAATATCCAAGAAAATCATGTAGATATTGTTATGGACAAGGAAAAATAGTATATTCATATGGATTATCAGGATTAAATAATCTATTGGATGCTCAATCTAGCTCAGATTTTATTCCACAATCTGCTACAAATGGTCCTCAAGCATATGTTGAACAATTTATATCTTGTCCATTCTGTGAACCAGAAAGTAGTAAAGCAGCAGTTTTATTAACCACAAGTAAAAGAGGAAAAGCAAATCCACCTTTTATTGTAACTACCGGAGTAGACACTATTAGGGCTAATCCAGAAGAAATAAATGGAACTAGAGTATATAAATCTGTTGGGACTGTAATTAATTATTCTACACTCAATCCTGCTATTTTATCATATGGTGAATTTAGTGCTTTTCAGAACAGACAAAGCGGTGATTATACAAGCAATAGTATAAGAATGTTGGGTATAGGCACAATACCACCAAATAAGGCTTCTGATAGCTTGAATCAGATGTATACTAGTGATAATAGATTATATAAATCAAATTTAGAGTATGATCAATTATATCTAGATAAAGTTAGCGAGCTGCATAATATACCGCTTGAAAAAAGAACAGCTAATATAACTCAACTATTAGCCGCGGTGCCGCCAAGTCCAAAACCATTTCGTAATAATGCTAGATTTTTTGGATTAAGAGGACCTCTTATGGTTCATGGTTGGGGATATGATACAGAAGGATACCCTGTGCCGAATGCTTCTGGCGAATTACAGTATTTTGGTAATAATGCAGTATCAGCAACAGGAGTTGATGATCCAAATAATATTTCGTATGTATATAAAAATCAAAAATTTATGTTACTTGATGGTTCTGGTAGGGATATTAATGGATTCACTGTAGATGATTTAAAAAATGCTGGTTTTACTATTGTTACCAATCCAACTGGACAGGGTCAAGGATATTATACGGCCCCATATAAAGAACCAACATTTGCTCGTGGATGGGCCCAAATTCCATCAACATGGCCAGTTGGTCCAGTAGATCTAAGATGGGACGAAACAGCCAGGGTTTGGACAGCACCAAGTACATATAAAAATGTATATGTATTACTAGAAGAAGATTTAAATAATAAGAATATTGCTAGAGGAGAAATAATAGATAATGGCATAGATATAAATAATACTATCTTAGCTTTAGGATATAGAAAAACCGTTTTTGTTAAAGATAATATGGGCATATACTCTGCTCCTAGATCCTCTATTATTTATTGTTCATATGATCAAGATGGTGGTTTTTATGAACCAATATCTCAGAGTACTTTTATAACATCTGGAACAATATTATCTAGTAATACTGCTAATTTATATAAACTATTTTATAGACAAGTATCATCATTAGGTAATAATACAACAACTAATAATACTCCTAATTTTTATGTTGGTAAATTTATGAATCCTTTAGATTTTAGTATTTCTCCAGGAGACAGGGGTTTGTTTTTATATACCAAAGACGGATGGGTTATACAGTCTGTTAGGGGTGCATGATGTCTCAATGTGATATTTTTTCTAAGCCATTTTCTGCTACTGCTACAGATATTAATAGATGGAATATACAACTAGGTTGGTTACAATCACTAATACCTAGTTTTAATGCTAATACTAGCGGTATATGGCAACCTATTATCTTAAATAGACAAAGATCTGGACCAACAGAATACGGAAAATTATTAAGTTTTCCAAAAAATACTAATGATAGTGAAGTAGCTCCATGTGAATGTACTTTAAATCCGAGTAGAATTTCTAGAAATGTTCAACAAAAACTTGTTGCTTTTAGTGAATATTGGCCTGGTGATCCTGAAGATGGGATTTTTTGTGATTATTGTGAGACTATTAGAGTAGAAACTCCAAAATATAATAATTGTATTGTTAATGTAAATTATATACCAAAAAGAGAAGGGGTACAAGCAGGAATAGTTACATGGCCACCGGAGCCAGAGGCTCAAGGTAATGCAGGAGTTTTTACTCCTACTTGTTGTCAAGGTGGTTGTGATACGAGAGCATTAACAGATGATTTATCTCCTAAAATACCATATTTATATACTAATTATCATACAAAGTTTAGTGACTTTAAATATCATAAACAATTTCCTTCTATTACTAATCCTGGTTTGGGTTATGAAAAATTTGCAACATATAATGGTTCTTTTAATGGTATAGCTCTTAGTAATATGAGTTTGAATATAGATTGGACATTAGAGCCAAGATTGGGAGAGATAGAACCACCAAGTAATCATACAGATACATATCATGAGAATATGTATTCTCATAAAAAATCATATAAAAATTATTTGCTATCTAATAAAACATGTGGTAATTTTATACTAACAGAAGTTAATAGATCTACTAGTATAGCTACTTTACAAGAAGCTAGAATGGTTAAAATTAGTGGTATAAATTTAGGCTCCGGCGTTAGGGATTATTTAAATTCACTAGATACCGTTATACCACCAACTACAAAATTTACTATACCATATGGCATAAGAGATGATACTCATTGGAACATATTCCTAAAAAAACCCTTCGATAAAGAAGGAGGGTTCTGGAAATGGAACATATCTTCCGGAGTTATCGGCTGGTATAGATATTATGATAGAGATAGAACCAATGACACAAGACCCATTCCGGGTATAGATTTATATATTAGTGATGGAGATGTCTTTTTTGCAACAAATGATGGTCCTGAACCAAATGCTGTTCCTGTAGGCGATGGTAATTGTAATCCTAGAGTATGTCCATCTGGTTTAAAACTAAGTAATTATACTCTTATTAGTAGTAGCGGACAAATTACGGTAGTTCCTAGTGGATCACAATTCATCTATATATCATCTAATTTATATGATAAAGTATTTTCCATTATGGAAAAAATTATTGTTAAATATCGTACAGATTTATCTTTACCCAATCTAAAATATAAAGACATTTTATCCACTGCGGCCATATTAGCAACCGGTCCAGAATTTGATGGTATTACAGTTGATACTTTTTCTACCGCTCCTCAATATACTAATTTAGATAAAAAAGAATTTGTAAATTTAATTAATAACAGATCAGATCGTCCGCAACAACCTATTACAGTTGCACAAATTGATGCATATTTATCAACAAATCCAGTAATCGATATTTATGGTAGAGATGCAGATGTTGTGAAAAAATTAACCAATAAGCCTATGGTGTCATATAATGGATTAAATATGATAGGCACTACTGGAGATTTGATAGACACATTGATACATAAATATGGGTCATATTTATTTTTACCTAAAAATTCTATCGGCACTGTAGAAATTAATAATACCATATATACCCATGCTGCAATAGATATAAATTTTGAACCAATTGTTTTAAAATCTGATACATATAATTCTACAACACTTAATAATCCAAGACTAGATTGTAGTTCAACTATTCGAGGAAATACCAAAATTTTTGGATATGATCAAACATTTCAAATAGGCAGTTCTGTTCTGAGAAGTAAGATTATAGATACTAGTCTAGCATATAACACTATCTGCACTGGAAATCCTCCTGTGAGCACCATTTATAGTGCTGTTAATACTATGAGCGTTTATGCTAATAATGAAAGAATATTTAGTCAAGCAATAGGTGAGTCTATTACTAAATTTACAGATCTTTATTCTAGATTCCCATCTGTATCATCAGTATTAAGTCCACCAAATATGACATATAATGGTAATGTAACCGCAGGATTTAATTTTCAAGATTTAAATGAGTACGAAGATGGTTATAATGACGCTGGTGTTTATACATTAGCACCAGATAAACAATTAAGATTAAATAGAGCGTATAATGCTTTAGCGGCACATTCTGCTATAGACCTAGTGGCTTTTCATCAAGATGGAGGATTTTTTTATGATAGTACGATGCTAAATAAGTATCCTGGCACAGGAACAGTGGCTTTTATTAAAAATTATAGGCCAAATAGAATTAAAAGTAGACCCATAATTACTTTTGAAACATATGATATAGCATTAAAAATATATGATATGGAGATATACAAACTAAGAGATCCTAATAATTTATCCTGCAAAACTATGCCAACAGATCAAACATGTAAATGTTGGGGCCTTGATATTGTTGAAAATTATCCATATAAATGTAGTAATTCTACATTAGAACTAAAAACTCCTGAGTTGTATACTCCATTTTTATCCACAGCTTCTAATCCAGGATTAGCATATGGAGGATATCCATTGGAAAAAGTGCAAGAAATATTAGGAGATTTTAGAATTCCAGGTCATCCAGCGCCTGGCGCCAATTTACCATATACAGATAAATCTATTACATTAAATAATGTTTTAGGTTGTAAATATACTGCTAGTATGAATTTATCTACATATGTAAATGCTAACTGGAAAATTAGGTTACCGGACTGGGATACTACAAATGGTGATATTTGGGTTTATTTCACAGATGCTGATGATTTTACACAATCACGAAATGGCACCAGACTTAGCATAAATGGAATATTAGTTAATGCAAATTCTCAGGTAAATTTAGGCAAGATAGGTAGAGATTTGAACATTACTGTTACTAATATATTTTTAGATGCTGTATTACCAACTTTAGTAAGTGAAAATAATGGAGAAACAGCAACATCTACTACAAATTTATATCATCCTAATATTTTTCCATGTTCTTTTGAAAAGTTTTCTTCCAATGATATTTTGCAACAAACACGAACTATTAGTATCACTTTTGGTTTAGTTCCAGCACAAACTAAGGTTGTATTCTCGTTGCCTCCGATACAAAGCTTGGGGGTATTTAGGGTTGCTCAATTTGATCCTAATTCTGGGATTATGCCAGGATCTCATGGATCAGCATTGGAACTGAAAAATAATGGTATGTTTATTTTTAATTATGATGATAGAGTATTTAATAATAATACTGTTAGATATGACACAAACCACAAAACATATAGTGGAGTTATTGATCTAAAACAAGCTTTAAGATACAATAATTTATTAGATTTACTTCTACATAGTAAAAAATCAAGATTATATATTAAAAATAATGGATTTTGGTATGAATATGAAGATCATAGATCTTTTGGTTATTATAATTTAAATACGGAAACACAATATTATGGATGGCCAACAGTATTTTCTCAAAATAATCATACTTTACTAGAATCAAATATTGGCAATATTATTCCAGCTATTCCAAAAGTGCCTTTAGAATATGTATACATGCCATCAAAAATCATGGCAAGTAATAAAAATAAGGTTATCAAGCAGAATTTAACGGATAAATGGTATCCAATGCTTGATCTTTTTTTTATTAGAGATCCGATAGATCATAAAATAGTTTATATAGAAGGATCTAGGGCTTATTTTGGACTACTAGATCGGAATAATATAGAATATAATAGAGCTACTGGAAGAGATTTTTATGTTCTTAATGAAGATATTACATATTCATATAAAGAAGTAGCTCATGAATTATATGAAATAGCAAAAACACGAACAATAATCCCAGTTATTCTTACCAATAAAAATAGTGTTATAAATAATCCTGATGAGGCTTTTGTTCCAGAATTCTATAATACTGTTGATGAAAAATCTATAGTTGTAAATTTAATACTTTTCGCTAGTGGAAATGTTAATTATCCATTAATAGATAATAAATACAATAATATCTTTACTAAGTTAAAACTAAATAAAGATGTAGATATACCATTTGGTAATTTATATGTAACAGATAGTGATGCCGAAGGTGCTTTCAAGTATATTAGTTTAACTGCTTTTGCAACTGTGCCAATAGAAAATTCTACTAATTTAAATAGTTTGATAGATATGAGCAGTTCTAAGGCTAAAGGAACGGGAGTTTTTGGTAGTATTGGTCCTTATGGTAGTAGCAAATGGTCAGACAAATATTATTATTCTAGTTATGATATACTAAATAGTCAAATTATTGAGTATCAAATTAAACAAGCATATAATCCCTATATATATACTAATACTTTATCTCAATTAATAAGTAATAATTTATATAGATCACAATATAGAATATCTTCCGTTCCTTGGTCTGATGGTGGTACTGCAGATCGAAGAGATGGAATGATTCAGTCAGTATTAGATCCAGTTGGATTTTGGAATGTTACTCTTTATAGTGGTAACTTAGATCCCGTATCTCATCAAGAAAAAATAAAATTTTCTGGCGTGCCTTTTACTCATTATATACATCGTCCATTTAGTTTAGGGCGTAATGATATATATGATAAATCAATTTCTAGATATAATCTATTTAAAAATGAAAATGGTCTTATTGATATTAATTTATTAACTACTCCATTATATAAGAATAGCATAAGTCAAAATTTAATAGATAAATTAGACTTAAAAGTTGGTAATGATATTTACGATTTTGGTATTTTAAAAATGAGTGGTGTTCATAGGCCAGCATTTAGTATGCCACCATCTGGGATTACCCACGATGGCATTAATTTAATTTTAGACTTAAATCCTAAATTTAGACTCAAACCTATACCAGTGTCTGTAAATGCATCAGTTATTTATTCAGATACTTTTGTTATTAATGATCCATATGATGTATATGCAGGGGTTAGGGTTTCTAGTAATATAGATCCAGGAGTAAATACTAGTGAATGTACTAATATTATTTTGCCAAATATTGGTGTTCCAGGAGATGTTGGATCATCACAAACATTTAATTGGGCAAGATTTAATAAAGAAACCACATTTGGCGATCCATATATACAATATCCTATATTATGCGATAAGGATACTGGAACAACTTGTTCAAAAGGTACTCTTTCTATAACACCAGTAGGTTCTGTTAAAGCACAATCTAGATTTCATAATTATATTTATCAATATGATACTATTAGCAGTTTAGGGGATGAAATAGAGCTAGGTATTTCTATAGATGCTGGTTTATATACTAGCTTAGGAACTACTAGATCAGTACCATATGTTAGTAGAGCAAATTTTTCAGCATACACTCCTTTATTGCCAACTTTTAATTTATTAAACAGTCCTTCTTGCATAGGTGGAGCTTCTTATGTGCCTTTAGAACATAATCTTAGATCATGGGATGGTCTTTTTCAAACAGAAATAGCTAATAATTTAGTAGATAATCTTAATATAGATATATGGGCTAATGAAATTTTATTTAGAACATTGTATGGATCTAGAGAGAAAATAGGCTTTAATAATATATCAAAATCTTATTCAGATAATATTATTGGTAGAGAAAGTATATTAGATAATCTTGTTAATAAAACATCTAGTAGCTTAGTATCATTATATGACAGCATACCTATGGACTATGACACCGCTGCTGCTCCAAATAATTTAAAAATAGCTGGCACAGTAAATATAATTGGTAAGGGAGCCGTAGGAGATAATATTCAGTTTTATTTTAATGACACCTTATATAATATTCGTATCACAGAAAATAGTAATGGAGATATTATTGCTGAGTGTCCTGAGATAAATGCTAAAGGATTATTATGGCAAAATTTTGTTACTTCGACATCTTACTCAATCAGAGAAATAGATAGTGGAGCTAGTACTGTTATAGGAAATAATGTTACCGAAAATATTATAGGAAGATGTAGAACTGCTGGATCAACTAGTGTTAGTGCGTCTTGTGTATGTGGTGGTAATGGCGAAGGATATAAACAAAAACTATATTTAGGATGTTTTCCTTATGATACTTGTTATCCAAATGCTGTAGATATTACTAATGATTTTTATCCAGAAGGGGTCGGTGGGTCTTGGCCATCCTTTAGCGTGCCATCATGTTCAGCATTTCCTATAAAAGATAAAAATTCTAATAATAGCGCTGGACCTATTGATGCTGGATGGACAAGATATGGTATATCTTTTGGTTTTAATGCTCCTGTTGGTGGAGAAAGTATTGGATTAGAATGTGGATCTTGGAGCGCTAGTTTAGGACAAGGAACATCTTGTTGTCCAGATAGCGAAGTACCCGAGGCCAATCGCTCACCGGGAGCAGGGTTGTTTAATAATGGTAGATCAATTATTAGCTATAATATTAATAATTGTCATTATAGTTTTACTCTAAAGGGAGTAGTAGAAAATAGTATACATAGAGCCGCAACTTTAAATTTTGTTAATCCGACTCCTAATCAATGTGTTCAGGGTCCTCCGATATTCGCTTCAGAAGGTAAAGTCGATGGTAGTTTGTGTGACTGTAATAATCCAGATGTCTGCTATGGTGGTGGTAGTGATAGGTTTGTAAACTGTGAGGCTTATATGCAATACTGTGTGCCAGCAGTAGATGAAGGATTCAGTGACGCATGCAATTTTGCAAATTTTGGTCAATGTTGTAAAGATTTTTGTTCAGGTAGTTCTTTTCCTAGAAGACCAGGTTTTTGTTTCGAATATGAAGAATCACAAGGTCCAGAACAATATGAGATATCTTCAACTTCATCCCCAGGAATACAATATGAGGTTGTAGAAACTATTACAACTAGCGCATCAACAACAGTATATACAGCTAATTGTGATAAATTTATTGCTAGTATAATATATGATAATAATCAATTAAAAATTAGTTTAGGAACTAAACATGTTGTAAACAATATTGTAATTTATAATGGTGGAAATTGTACTCCTTTGGGTATTTCACAGTGTCCGAGTTTAAGAATAGTATTTCCTGATGGAACATATAGTGCAGATCATTCTCAAGATAATAGTTGTACAAGATGTAAGAATCAAAATAATATTATTGAGATTACAGAATCTCCAACTTTTGATTTAATTACAGAAACTAGATATTGTATATTAGGAATATTTAGTTATGTTACTCCTATGGAGGCTAATAGAACTGCGGGATTCCCATGTCCTGGAACACCAAGCCAAGTAGAAAGTCTAAATTATAGGATAAGAGAATGTAATAAACCTCTCGAAAGTTATTTAATCGGCGGAACAGCATATTCTGCATGGCATTATTATTTACCTAGTCCAGCATTGGCCTTAGAAACATTACAGAAACCAGAAAAATCAGCGTGTTCTTTCCAACCATATTTATCTGATGCTGTTATGGTCGGAGTTAGTAATGTAATGAGCAATCAAGCTTCCGCATCTGCTACTATAGACGCTTGGAAAAGTAGCATGAACGAGGCTTTTTTAACAAAAAGTTTTTGTTTTAATGGTGGAGTAGATGCTGATGATATTATAGAAGGGCCAATTCCAGGATCATGTTCTTTAAATTTTGGTGGTGGAAGTTGGCCGGTTTGGGCAGTAAGAACAAAAAGATCATTAACTGCTGGCATAGATTGGGAATATGATTCCGAAGTTTCTCAAACTTCAGCGAGCGCTTTGGTGGCCTATGTGTCATACTCATATAAGCGTCCAGTGAGTATAGGTGAACAATTTATTGATAAAGAAATTCGTGGAGAATGCGCAAGCTTTTTCGGACCAGCTCCTAAAAATGGAGTATGTGCTTCGACATCATATAATATGAAAGAAGTATTTAAGAGCAGAGAAACTATTGATAGTAATTGCGTTAGTAATCCAACATGTTATGATAGTACTAAAGGGTGTGCCCCAGATAATTATTGTTGTGGTGGAAATCTTATAAATGGAGGATAGTATGAATTTTTTTTGTGAGTTCGTTGATACAAATACGACATTTAAGGGCAAAAAAATATATGAGTGTAAATATTGTAATATTAAATTAACTCTAGAAAATCCAGATACTAGAGTTTTATGCTTTAAAAAGCAAAGAGAATTAGAAACATTGTTAAATCCTCATATTGATCCTCCTATTGATAATATTAAAAGTGTTGATGATATAGTGTCGATAGCTCAACAACAACTATATGAAAAGGGACCAATAACAGAGGATACTTTTAATCCATCAGCAGAATCAAAAGCTCAATCAGATAATTTATGTTCTAAAGAACAAATAGACCATAGAATGTCAATTTGTCAAACATGCGAATATTTCAAAGAAAATTCATGTTTATTATGTGGATGTAATATTGTTAGAGAAAAGAACTATAACAATAAATTAGCACAGAAAAATCAGCATTGTCCAATATTCAAATGGAAAGAGATAAAGGATTAGTCTTTATCTTTACCAGTCCATTTATGCCAACCTTTATTTTGTAGCCAATTTCCTTCGTCATCTTTACGCTTAGGAAATAATGTTCCACCCTTTTTGTGTTGGCCGAAAGCTAGTACCGCGCCGCAATCATTGCATCTTAATTCATAGTAATCATTACTATCAACTGTTCTAACAACAAAGCGTAAATTATTTTTGCCACATAACCCACACTTTTCTTCTGCAAAAATTTCTTGAATAATAGCTAGTTCTTTAAAGATTTCTTTTTGTCCAGACCCTTCTAGTTCAAATTCTAGCTTATCTCCTACGCGGTACTTAACTTTCATAGTTCACCTACTTCCAATTTTGATCATATATTTTAATATTATCAGGAATACTATCAACACTTTGTTGTAGTTTTGATAACTCTCTAATAATAGAAACAGCATTATCATGAGTCAAGTTTTTAATATTATCATGGGGCAGATTCATGGATTCTATCAATTTAACCACATTAACATTAAGTCTTTTAGCAATAACATCCATAAAGCTAACCTGATTAGATGTTATTTTACCAACACTATCCCCCATAACATCATCTTCCACATTTGTGGCTAATTCTTCTGCTGCTACAACTTTACGTAGTCTTAAAGCTCTTCGTAGTGCTCGTCCTTCCGCTCTTGTTTCCGCAACAGCAACGGGATGATTACGATAGATCTTGTCACAGTTACCCCAATAAACGTCCGCAGAGCCATCCACAGTCAAGGTATTAATACCGTTTGGGTCGTCAGACTCTGGATTTAAACGATACGTTAACGAATGAACAACAGTTGCTCTTTTTTCGTTGTCTGGACTAGGAGATTGAGTTACCTGAGATGTTGACGCTATTAACCTACATTTTAATGCTATTTCAAATATTCTTCGTAATCCATCAGTAGTAGGATTACCACTAATCTTTTCATCGTCTGATAATAATCCTAGAACATAATCGTTCCATTCCAGATCATTA